>Ga0007876_1000204_pt1 | contig 24803 bp, 14 predicted proteins | sample CryBogCBH24Aug09_FD_70958 | JGI IMG/M metagenome (GOLD analysis project Ga0007876, IMG submission 70958) | Freshwater microbial communities from Crystal Bog, Wisconsin, USA - CBH24Aug09 | ecosystem: Environmental > Aquatic > Freshwater > Lake | place: Crystal Bog, Wisconsin, USA | collected...
GCAGCTGTCCTCTGACCAAATTGCCAACCTAAACAAAGCGTATGCGGATTCTCTTTCTGGCGCGTCTGGCCTAGATAAACTGAGTGCTGGGGCTTCTGACATAACCTCTAGCGGCACTAATGCGGCAAATTTTGCTAAGAGCAACTGGAAACCCGCTTTGGCAGCAGCGCTGCCTGTTTTGCAGAGCGTTCAAGGGGGCACTACAACTAAAATGCCCACCACAAGCCAATCTCCACAGTACATTACGCCGTACTCCTACGACCCCTACACACACGGCTTAACTTCACTTGGGGCTTATCAAGCCAATACCAGTGGCTCTGGCCCGGGGTATACACGGTTGGCTGAAGGTGGAATTGCAAAGTTTGGTCTTGGAGGTGGTGTTCTTGCAGACATAGCCGCAGCTATACAAAGTAGTGGAGGCGGCATATCGCAAGCTGTAAACAACGGTAACCCCTCAGACACTAATCAAGTTTTAACCGGGGGAATGTCAGGCCCATCTTTGGATGCTTACCGATATTTAATGGGGCAATCTAACTCCCCCACCCGTGGCGGTCTTGGCGCTATTGCTCAGCAAAACCAATTCAGTAATTGGCAACCCCAAGCAGCGGCAGCTGCCCAATCTAATAGTGCAGGCCCCGGTGGTGGCGCAGGTGGTAGCGGCGGCGGTACTGATTTATCTGTTGTGGATGCTGGGGCTACAGACCAAAACCTAGGATCAGACTTGTCTCAACCTTCAGACGATAATTCGTATTCAGGTGGAGTACTACAATCTTTAATCGGCCAAAATAGTCCCGCGCCAGTAGAAGACGCTAAACCGTCAGTAGTTAACGATCCAAGTGTTTTGGAATCAATGACTCCTCCTGCGCCGACTGAACTTACACCTGCCGGAGATGGCTCACAAGCGCCTGTTGCACAACTTGATACGCCTCCTTCGGCTATGAATGCAGCTTCCGCTGCGTTTGTTCCGCCAGCAGCTGCGCCTGACCCTTACACACAGCTTGCTTCTATTTCTAGCACCATTGCTAATTCCCCAGCGGTTCAAGCATCTGGTTATGCGTCTACACCTGCCGCTCCTGCAGCGGCTCCTACCCCCGCGCCAGATGCACAGGTTATAAACCCCTACGTCCCACCTGTTGATTCATCTTTGGCGGGTTACAACTACAGCGCAGGGCCTTTTGAAAATGGTGGTTTTGGTCCGGGTGATGCTAATGGCGGCGGTGACTTTGGCGGGGACTATGTTGGTGGCGGCGGTTTTGGCGGTAAGTATGCTATTGAAGCTTACGCTCGCGGCGGTCTGTCGGCTGGAGCTTCCCATGCCTCTGCCCTGCGCGGTCCATTGACTAGCCTGCACGGTGTTGAACATTTGATGCAATATGCTCATGGTGGCTCGACTCCTTATGCCGATGGGCAGTACAATTTAGGCGGTTACTCTGATGGTGGCCGACTGCTTCGCGGGCCAGGTGATGGCGTTTCTGACTCTATCCCCGCGACCATTGGTAATAAACAGCCTGCACGCCTTGCTGACGGTGAATTTGTTGTACCTGCTCGTATTGTTTCTGAGTTGGGTAATGGGTCTACTGAAGCTGGTGCACGTAAGTTATACGCAATGATGGATCGCATCCAAAAAGCACGTAGTAACACGGTCGGCAAAGGTCGTGTGGCTGTAAACAACAAAGCAGATAAATATTTGCCCGCGTAAGGATAAGACATGGCAACCGCAACTCCTACCTCAGTAACGCAGTACCAGACAGGCTTTCAGCCACAACTATCTCCCTACGAGCAGACGCTTGCTGGCTCTGCGATGGGCACGGTATTTCAATACGCTAAAGATGCTAACGGCAATCCGATTCTTGACCCCACTACTGGGTTGCCGCAAGTCTCTGGGTTCCAGCAAACGCCTAACCAGCTGTATAACCCCAACCAGACTTATCAAGGTCAACAAGTTGCGCAGTTTACTCCGCTAGAGCAGCAAGCGTTTCAAAATGCCCAGAACATGAGCGTCTCTGGGCAAACAGGCCAAGGCTCTGACATTGCCAATAAAGCAGCCCAGATGGGGTTGAATGCAAACTATCAGTACAACCCCTACTCTGCACAAAACGTTAGCGGCGCTCAAGGCCAATCCGCTCAACTGGGTAACGCCCCTTCTATTGGGGCTGCAAGCTTTAACCAGCCGGGTAATGTATCGGCGCAACAGATCAGCGCGCTGAACCCCAACTACTTCCAGATGCAAGCCGCCCAAGGCGTGTCTGGCCCAAGTTTGCAAAATTACCAAATGGGTCCTGCTTCGCAAGTGGGGAGCCAAAACTTTACCGGGAACGCCATATCCCAGTACATGAACCCGTACTTGCAGTCAGCGCTGGCCCCGCAGATGCAACTGCTCCAGCAGCAGCAAGGGATGCAACAAGCCTCTAACCAAGCAAGACAGACTCAAGCTGGCGCATTTGGCGGTGCCCGTGCCGGTGTTGAAGACGCATTGCAAAACCAGTCTAATCAACTGGCTATGTCCAACTTGATTGGTCAAGGCTATAACAACGCGTACAACCAAGCTGCCCAACAGTTCAACACCTCTAACGCTGCAAACCTGCAAGCACAACAAGCCAACCAACAAGCGGGTCTGACTGTCGGCCAACAAAACTTGGGCGCTAACCTGCAAACCCAAAACCTCGGCGCTACGCTGGGTCAGCAAGCACAATTGGCAAACCAAGCCAACCAACAGCAAACTAACCTGCAAAACTTGTCGGCTAACTTGCAGACTCAAGGGCTCCAAGCGCAAACGGGGTTGCAAGCGCAACAATCGAATCAGTCAGCTGGCCTGCAAGCCATGCTTGCAAACCAGCAAATGGGCTATAACACAGGGCTCCAAAACGCTCAGTTGTCCCAACAAGCTAACTTAGCCAATCAGTCTTTGGCTGGTCAGTACGGACTGCAGCAAGGCACAATGAATCAGCAAATGGGCCTGCAAAACTTGGCGAATACGCAACAAGCAAACCTTGCCAACCAGCAAATGGGTTTGAACGCTGCTCAGCTCAATGCGCAGCAACAACAGTTTGGTGCTGGCTTTGGTTTACAAGGGGCTCAGACTGCGCTCACCGGCGCAAATACGCTCGGCACATTGGGCCAAAACCAATACACACAAAACCTTGGTATCAACCAGTTGCAAAACGCAACAGGTGTGCAGCAGCAACAGCAAATCCAAAACGTGCTCAATACCAACTACGGCAACTACATGGCAAACGCACAGTACCCACAACAGCAGTTGGGGTTCTTGTCTAACATGTACAACAGCTTGCCTACAACCACGCAAAGCACGTCAACATACACAGCTCCTCCCAGCGTAGCTTCATTACTTACAGGCATAGGTGGGGTAGCATTAGGCACAGCGCTAAAAGCTAAAGGCGGCGTGATTAAAACCAAACGTATGGCTAAAGGCGGTTTGACTGCTTTGGCTGTTTCACAAATAGGTAGGGCGTAAAGATGAATCCACAAATACAAGCAGCTGACCCATCCATTACGCAAGGTGAGATTGCACGCCTGCGTGCAATGATGATGGCTATGCCCTTGGATCAACTTCAAGCATATGCCGCCCAGCATATGAATAACCCTAACGGCGGCATCATTGTGGGTATTGCTTCTCAAGTTGCCAATGCTAAAAAGGGGGCTACGCCGCAGACGCCTCCCAACTCAGTTGCCCAACAAGCAGTGCAAAGCATTGCCCCTGAGAGCCAAGGTATTGGGCAGTTGCCCGCAAGAAATCTTGAAGGTATGGCTGACGGGGGAATTGCAGGTTACGCTGGCGGTGGTGACACAGATAAAGACCGTTACCCCACACACGAAGAAGCAGTAGCAGCTTTCAACGCAGCCTACCCAACGCCTAAGTACAACCAGCCAGAACAACGCGGCCCTATTTCGCAAGCTGCCCACGATTTGATGGTGCAGTTCCATTTGCTGCCAGACGACACCCCCGGCACAATTTCTCCTGAATCTCAGCGTGCATCGGTTTACGGTGCGAGTCAAATAGGCCACGCTGCAGGCGGTATGGCAGGGTATGCCGAAGGCGGACAAACTGGTGGTCGTATGGACGGCGGCATTCGTCGTTTTGATGTAGCAGGGTTGGTTCCTAACCAGTCTTTGTTGGGTGACATTCCAATGTACGACACCACCCCCCTGCTACCCACTCAAGCAGGCGCTCCTGAAAACAACAAAGTTCCGTTTTTGCGTCAGTTGTATCGCGATTACATGACCCGTCGCAGTGATCCAACTAATCCAAATAACTACCCTTCCGGCCTTGCTCCAGCCCAAAAAGCGCCCGTGGTTTCTACCGCGCCCGCAGTTACGAATCCAACCGATGCTCGTTTAGCAGCCGGGGTACAACAGCCCCCCGGAGGCATAGCTGATTTAGCAGCTGCCATCCCCGACACTGATCCTAAGACAAAAGCACCGCCCAAAGTAACTAATGCCAAGAAAGAAGGCACAGTTGCTTCCAACGGCTTGTATGACCTGCTAGATAATAAAGGCACTGCGTACAAAGGCTTGACGCTAGACGACATTAACAGAAGTGTTAGCTTGGCCCAATCCAACGCCCCTTCTGCTACCGATCTCTATAACCAAGCTAATAGTTTGGCAAAAGAAAAAGACGCGGCAGCAAAAGCGGAGTACAAACCCCTCCAAGATTTGAGCGACGCAGAACACAAACGTTTGCAAAACCGCAACGATAACGCGTTTGCCAACGCTTTGATAATGGGCAGTTTAGCCGGTATGAACTCCAGAAACATAGGTGAGTTCTTTGAAAAAGCCGGTAAGGTTGGTGGCGAAAGCTACATCCACGATAAAGACTACGCGGATGCTGCCGAACGCGACTTGATGAAGTCCGATTTAGCAACTAAACAAGCGCTTGATGCCCGACTCAACAATAACGAACGCGATGCTCAGACATACATGCACCTGAGCGATACACAAAAACAAAACGCTATTGCAAACACAATGGCGGCTTACGGCTTAGCAGATAAGTCTCAATACCAAGCAGGTGAACTCGGTATTAGGGGGCAGTTAGCTGGGCTTGAAGGAATTAAAGTAAAGATGGCCCAAGATTTACAGCCGTTCCAGAAAAACCTGATGTCCGCACAAGCGAATTACTACAACCAACGCGGTATGGGCATGACGGGCAGACTGAACATGCAGCAACTGGCGCAAGTAGATAAACAGGCTACGGCCGACATGCAAAAATGGAGAGCGCAGCCAGAAAATATGCTGAAGTCCGATGAAGAAGCGCAAGCATACTATCAACAAAGAGCGGAAGCACATGCCGCAACACTAGGGACAACCGTGCCATCTTCTGGTACAGTAGTGCCTGCCGCCGCTCCCGCATCCACGTCTGGATTTAAATTACTCGGAAGTGGCTAAAAAATTTAAGAGTGACCTATGCCCGTCTACAACGTACAAGCACCTAATGGCCGTATATACCACGTGGAAGGGCCAGAAGGTGCCAGCCAGCAAGACATATTTAATTTTGTCTTAGCGCAAGACCCGTCGGCTGGCAATGCGCCCAAACCCGCAACGGGAATTATGGGCGCATTTGGTTCAGGTCTTGAACAGGGCATAGGGGAAACGGCTCGCGGTCTAGGCGAAGCAACAGGTATTCAAAGCCTGATTAATTACGGTCGAGAAAAAGCAGCCGCTGCTCAAAGCTACCAGCCGTACACCGAAGAACAATTCCAAGCTGACAAAGCTCGGCCCGGGATTCTTCCAACACTTGGCGCATACGCTCAAAAATACGGCGAAGAAATAGCGCAGGGCACGGGCTCCATGATTGGGCGCTACGCCGCCCCGACATTAGCAGGGACTGCCGCAGTAGCCGCACTCCCCGAAGCTGCTGTTGCGGGCATGGGCGCTGGCACACTTTTGGCTGTTAAAGAAGGCGCGTTTGCCGCAGTCAATGCCCCCACGTACATTGGTCAAGAAATTGCCAAACAAAAAGACCGAGGCGAAGAACCCAACTATTTGCGTGCTGTTGGCTACGGTATTGCCCACGCCGCCGTCGACCAATTAACAGGTCACATCCTCAACGCGCCCATGCGCGGTGTGTTAGGTAAGACAGCGGCTGAAGAAGCTGCGCCTTTGGCTAAAGAAGTGCTGGCCGGTAGGATGACTGCCGAAGAAGCCTCTCAGCAACTGAGTGGCACAATGCGCAACGTAATCCAAGGCACGGGTCAAAACGCGGTGCTTGGCACAGGCATGATGGTTAGCCATACAATGCTCGACCGTGCCGAAGAAGGCAAGAGCTTGATCTCGCCCGATGCAATGGAAGCTTACGGCACCGCCACTATGGGCGCGCTTGGCATGGCTCCTATATTCGGTTTCATGCACGGCAGAGGAGCCCGCGAAGCCGCCACCCGTACGCTGGATAGCGCCGAACAAGTTAGAACCGATCTGCTGGCTGAACACCAACGCCAACTTGATTTGCTCGACACGCAACAAAAAGAAGCGTACCAACAAACAGACACTTACTTAGTTGACCTGCAAGATAAAGCAGCCTCTTATGGGCAGCAACTGGTCCAACTTAAAGAGGTAATGAAGGGCACTCCTGACCCAGCAGACCAAGTTGCGGTTGCTGAAAAGCAACGCGCTCGCCAAGAATACCAAGAGTTAATCAAGTCTGACGAATATAAAGACTTCCAAAAAGAACTGCAAGCTGCCGTTCCCCGCATCCGCGAAATGCAAAAGCGAATTGGTGAACAGCAAACCCAAGCTGACTATGAAAAGGCAATGCAGCAACAAGGGGCGCAAGCTGACATTTTTGGCAACGTAGCGCAAGCAGATAACTCAGATTTGGCACAGCTTCAAGCCATTGCCGCGCAACACGCTGAACTTGAGAAACAACGCCAACAAGCGTTGGAGGACAATAATCAACAGCTTGCAGACGTATTGCAGGCTAGGCAAGTTACGGCCAAGAACCAAATGGAAAACTTGGCTCCTAATCCAGTTGAATACGCTGCCAATGTCAGATATCTGCAAGAGCGGATGAAGGACGCGCAAAAAACTTTTAGCGAAGCACAAGACACACAGACTGCAGCGCAAGCCAGCAACCAGTACCATCAGTTCAACGAAGCGCTTACCAACTTAAAAAAGTATGAGCCTTATGTAGCCAAGCAAGATACCGACACGCTTGAGAAGCTTTATAAGAAACTTCAGAAAGCCAAAGATACCGGCGACATGGATGTTGCCAAAGATCTTATTCCTAAGATCCAAAAACTTGAAACCACGCCCGAGCTGTTTGGCACTGAAAACAAAATACAAGATTACGAAGATTTGCTAGCGTCCCAAATGAGCGCTGGGCGTGAACAAGCAGAAGCCGAACGACAAAACCTGCCGTATGAACCCAACTTTTTGCAAAAGCAACAAGCATTGGCACAGCGCGGTTTTGATATTCCCGGACTGGACTTTAAACGAACTCGGCTGCAACAAGAAATTGAGTACCTGCAAAAGCTGGCCGACCAAAAAGGCCAACGTACCGATCTAGAACAAGCCATCTACGCCAAGCGTTTGGACGATGCCAAGTCAGCTATGGCTGACCATAACCGCGCTATTGAATTGGCGCAAGAAATTGAGCAGCTCCAAGGTCAACCCGAACACGAAAAAGCCATTACGCTTTTGCAAGCAGAACTTGACAAGCTGCAAGCCAAACCAGAGCCTCAACAGTTTGAGACAGAACAGGCGTTCAAAGACCGCGATGCGCAAGCCAAAGAACTGCAAAAACAAATTGTAGACTTACAGAAACAAGCTCAACAAGAACCGCTGCCTGAAGAAAAGCAAAAAGAATTGGCAGACAAGCAGCAAGAGTTTGAAACGCTGCAAAACAAAATTGCCAATGAAGAGCGTCGTCGCAACACCACTGAAGTTGCTGACAACATTTTGACTGACGCTAGCGATGAGAAGGTCAGCGATTTAGTTGACCAAATGTTGGAGAAATCTTCACAGCATTTGACTGGCGAGGGTTTTGACACAATGAACCAGCGTAAGGGCTGGGCTGACTCTCGCGATGAAGCTAAGGACAAACGAGAAGAATCCTTTTTGGATTTGCTGGACGCTGTTCGCAGCGACGATAAAATAGATCAGAGCCAAATCCCACGGCACACACGTAGCTTTGCGGACAATAGCGTTAACGAAGTAAACCTTAACCGTTTATTGAATGGTGGCGAGGCGTTGCATCCTGAAGCGGCGACCGCCCTGCGCGCTAAATTGATGTCGATTGCCGACTCAATTGAAAGCGGCATTAGCGCAAAAGCATTTGCTACACAAGAATCTGCAGCGCTTACGGCTAAGAAAGAACAGTATAAAAACGCGCTTAGCGAAATTAAAAAAGCTAAAGATCTTTTTGCTGCTGCCACGACTCCCGAAGGAAAAGTAATTCGGCAGCGCGCAGTTGATGAAGCGGTTAGAACCCGCAACAGAATCGTACACGAATACGAGGCGATCAAGTTTAAAGAATTTGCCGATAGCGCGGAGTCTTTGATTGAGAGCTACTCACACGTCATCAAAGAAGAGAAGAAACAAAGGGCTGCGGATACCGCCGTTGACCGTCGTCAACGCATCTTGGAGCGGCTGCAAGAAAACCAGCAGTCTATTAACGCCCTGAGCGAAAAGATTAAGCGTGCCGGTAACCCTAAAGGTGAAAAGCTAGAGCAGCTTAATGCTTGGAAAGACCAACGCAAAGCGCTGATTGAGGAAAGCAACAACCTCAAAAAAGGCTACAACCAGCGCAACTTGGCGGAAGAATCAGTAGCTCCAGAGTCGCTTGAAGTCCGGCAAATGCGTCAGCAGTTGCGTGTGATTGAGAATCAGCTTGAGAATACAACGCTGCAAATGAGTCCCCGGGTACGTGAGCAACTTGAGGCTGCGCGGGATTCTATTAAGAACAAACTGGGCGCGCCTACCGAAGCCCCTGAAGCATACAAAGAATCAACAGCGCTGTTGCCCGGTATTGTTCGCGGCGCGGCTGTTGAAGCCAACAAAGGCATTACTCCTGAGAAACTAACTGAGGCTCGCACCGCTATGGGCGATGCCCGTACCCGTGTAGAAACTTTGCGTGCTGCGCTCAAAAACACAGGCAACGAGCCCATTTACTTTAGGGAAGTTGCGCAGCGTATTCGCACTGACGTTAATGAGTTTGACCGTCAATTAGAACAAACACCCAACAGCATACAACTGGCTAAATTGTCTCCTGCGTACGAACAAAAGCGCAAAGACATTACATACTTTGAAAACTTAGCCAAAGTTGCCGAAGCAGGTAAGGGTAACTACCGCGCCAAGTTGGAAGCGGAGCTGGACAAAGCCAACAACAATTTGGAAAAACTTGAGGCCAGCTATGCTGCGCTTGAGGCGCAGCAACGCCGGTTTGAAGCACAAGAGGATATTCGTCGCGGTGCACTGCCCGGCCAACGTATTGCGGAAAACATCCAAGCTGGCAAAACAACTGGCTACGTGAGCCCGCTTGGCAAGTACCTGACTAAACCTAAGAAAGGAATTAGTTGGGACATTAAGACAGAGACTAAGACCGAAGCGCCAAAGCCTAACACGTTACAACAGGCGCAAGCAGCGCTGACTCAAGCCAGAGAGCTAACCACAAGCTTACCAAAATTAGCTCGTTCTTTGACAGACAACGTGGGGCAACAAAAAGCCCTGAATAAACAAATTGAAATTTTAAATCACACCAGTGCCAAGCTTGAAAAAGTTTTGTCTGAGGTTTATCCCGAAAATAAAGCGCGGGCTATTGAAGAAGAACTAGCTAAAGTAAACGGCGAGCTTGGGGATGCTGCGCCGTTGCGCGATATTGGGGCGTTGTACGACAAAATTAAAAACGGTACAGCTAAGAATCAACTAAAAGAACTTAATGATTTGATTGGGTTCTTGAATGCAAACGTGCGTAAAGCGTCACAAGAAGTTGTTGCTGTTCGCAATAAGGCGGTTGAATTAGAAACCAACCGTCAAAAATCTTTTGCATCAAAAACAAAATACAAAACCGAGCAAGCACGTCTTGCGGCTAACAAAGCTTTTTCTGAACAACACACACGGCTGTACGAAGAAGAACAAGCTGCAACGGAAAAGTATTTACAAGCGCGCCGCGAACAACTGCAACTGACTAAAGCGTATGGCGAAGACTTGCGCAAAACTTTGATTGAACAGTCGGACAAAATTGCAGAACTGGCAGAACAAAAACCGGCACTGCAAAAACAAGCACAAGAAACATCCGCACTGCACAAAGGCTTGCAGACTATATTAGAAAAAGCCAAGGCGGACGCTGAACGCGAAGTCAGCAAACAGCAGTTTGCCAAAGAGCAAGAGCGCATGGCGCGCAACCAAGCGCTGGATGAAGCCGCCGAAGCTCGTGAAAAACTTGAACGCGCCAAACAAGGCGCGGGTTTAAAAGGAACTCGGTACGAACGCGACACCGCGGGGCAGATTGGTACTGCCCTACAAGTCGAAGCTAAACGCCGTTTGGCCGAAGCTGAAACTAATTTGGCTAAGTTAACAGCAGATCGCAATGCAACTACTGAGCAGATTCGCGAAGCCACCGGCAAAGTTAACGACATTACAACAGAACTGGATACTGTTTACGGCAAAGCGCCACGTAAAGAAACTGAGCTTGGCGTTGAAAAAGAAGCATTTGGGGAACAGCCCGGCCCCGTCGAAGGCATGCGTTTACCCGAGCGCAAACGAGGCCCGTTGGCTCGCAACGTGGCGGGTTCTAAACGATTGTTCCAAGCGGGTGCCCGCAGACTAACAGAAGAAGGTTTGTCTGTTGAAGCGGCCAATGATATTGGATTAGCGCACTACGAAGCGCAGCTCAAAGAAAACCCAAAGAACGCTTCTGTTCGCGCCAAGTACGAAGCTGCAATTGAGGGCAAGTCTAAAGCTGAAATTGAAGCCAGCCTTTCAAATGGTCGTCGCTTGTTGGGTTCTGAACGAAGCTTGGAGTTGGTTGCCAAACGTGAACAATACCGTTTAAGCATGGAGGAGCAAAAGCGAGCCGAAGAACGATATCTGTCGGCTCGCTCCCCAGAAGAAAAAGCAGTTGCACAAGATGCTTTTGATGCCGCTGTTGCAGCCAGTGACAAAGCAGAATTGGCCTATGCACACGCTCGAGATGACTACGAAAACCAACACCTCAGTAAATCTAAACGATCTAAAGCTGACTTGGACTTTGACGCGTTGGGTGAAGAAAGCGTTGGGGCAGCGCCTAAGGCGTTAGACGTAGGTCATGAAGAAGATTTTGAGGCGCACGACGCGCCACCAAGCTTGTTCCGCACAGTAGAAGGCACAGCTACAAACGGTGTGACCCATTACGACCGTGCATTTGAGCACATCGGCACAATCATTGCGCCTTGGAAACGTCGCCCACAAATCACGTTATTGCGTTCTTATGAAGAGTTGCCCCAAAGAATTAGGGAACAAGCTGAACGTGACGGTGCAGCGGACAGAATCCCCGGCGCTTATGACACGCAAACAAACCACGTTTATTTGATTGCAAACAAACTGTTTACCAGCAGAGACATTATTGATACGTTAGCGCACGAAGTTATTGGTCACTACGGCATTCGTTCTATATTGGGCGAAAGCTACGGTCGGATAATGGATCAGTTGTACGAGGGCAACAAAGCTGTGCGCGAAGCAGCTCAAGCCAAGATGCAAGGCTCCAAAGCGCTTGACCGTAGAACCGCAGTTGAAGAAGTCTTGGCTACGATGGCTGAAGACCCCAAGAACTTTGAGCAACGCTCACTGGTTCAAAAGCTTGTTGCGCTTGTCAAGAACGGGATTGCCAAACTGTTCGGACAAAAGGTCTCTGACGATGACGTACGAGAACTACTCAAGAACGCGCACTCGTTTGTTATTGAGGGCAAAGGCGAGCCCGGCAAGGGCGCTGCTCCAATTAAAACACTGTTTCGCAAAACAGCAGAGTACGGTGCAGACAACGACTTGACCGAATTTGCTAAGAAGGTAATCGCTGAACCTAAGTCATTTAAGGAACAATTTAAACCGTCTAGCCTCGCACTGCAAGCCGAAATGCAAGCGGTGGATATGCGGGCTCCTTTGCGTGAAGCACTGCGTGCTGGCGCTGAAGGCATTAATCGTCCTGAGCTGTTTAAGCAGGCGATGTACCACATTACCAAGAACGACCAGAAGGTTTCGCTTGCCATGACGACCATGAGCAACGGGCCGTTGGAAGTTTATCGCGATACCAAAGGTTTGTATGGTGTGCGCAGCACCAACAAGAACAGCGGTGCAGATGTGTTCAAGGCTATTTCGGCCATTCCCCAAGGAAATGCGCAAGCCAAAGTTAATTTGGCGACAGCATACATGATTGCTCAGCGTGCCAATAACAAGGGCGTTAACCGTTTGGACATTGGCGCTCTTGGTATCAAGCAAGCAGACCTAGACTCAGCGCTGGCAGCAGCCAATGCTAACCCTACACTGCGCCGTGCACTCGAAGATGTTCGCGCTAAGTACAACGCCTACAACGAAGGGCTGATTAAGTTTAATGTAGACACAGGCGCTATCCCTGCCAGCATGGCAAAAGAACTGCTTAAAGAAGGCGACTTCGTTCCGTTCTACCGTGTGGATAAAAATGGTAACGCGTCTTTGGTATTTAACGACAACGTGAAGATCCAAATTGGTGACGTGCGTCACCAGCCGTACTTGGACAAACTCAAAGCAGGTGAAACCAAAATTTTGCCGTTGAACGAGTCCATGCTGCAAAACACCTTGTTGTTGACCGACAAGGCCATGACCACGCTGGCTCAAAAATCTGTAGCCTATGCGCTGCAAGAGATTGGCAAGGGGCGTATCCCACCAGACAGCGACTCGTTGGTTATTCACAAAGGCAACGGCCCTGCCGACCCGAGCGTCATTCACTTCCAACAAGCGCCCGATCCTAATAACCCAAAAGACGACGGCAAGCGTTGGATTAAGGTTGACACCAAGGGCACGCTGATGGAGGGCGTAGATCCCACGCTAGTAGTCAAGAGCCTTGAGGGTACACAACTTGCATTACCTGCCGGATTAAAACTGGCTGGCGCTGCTTCTGATTTGTTGCGCACAGGCGCTACCCGCACACCGCTGTATATTGCCCACCAGCTATTACGCGATCCTATGGCGGCTACGATGACCGGCGGTGTGCGAAGCAACCCGTTTATGGCAGTACTTCGTGCAGGTAAAAATTACGTTCAGTTGCTTCGCGGCACTAGCGACACAGGCAAAGCGCTGATTGAAAAAGGGTTGATTCAAAGCGGCATCTTCAAAGGCGACAAGAGTGACATCTCTAAGTTTGCCTTACAGCTTGCTGACGGTAAAGACCTAAGCTCCATTGAAAGATTGGTTCGGTTTGCCGACAAAGCCGCGATGGAAGCGGATGCTGCCACGCGTACGTTGGTTTACGAAGACGCGATTAAGCAAGGGTTGTCTGAAGTTGAAGCGGACATGGCGACGATGGAGTCTATGAACTTCCACAAGCGCGGCGCTTCTGCTACGGTGCAGTACCTCAACCGCATGATACCTTTCTACAACTCGCAGATCCAAGGGTTGAATGTATTGGCTAAAGCGGCTATGGGCAAAATGCCGTACGAAGAACAGCTCAACATCAAGCGTAAGTTCTTTAACAATGCTTTCTTGCTGGCTATGGGCGGTTTGACCTACGGCATGGCAATGGCTGACAACGACTACTACAAGAACGCCAAACCGTATGACCGCTACACAAACATGTTTGTGTTTTTGCCCGGTGTTCAAGAGCCTGTGAAGATTCCAATTCCCTATGAAGTGGGTTGGTTCTTCTCACTCGGTGCGGCAGCAGCCGATGCTATGCGGGGCGAGGTGCGCGGTGAAGACCAGCGCCGGGGCTTGGCTAAGATGTTCTTGAACTCTGTTCCGGGTTATAGCAGTCAAATTGGCGGTCTGCCTGTTCCACAGCTGTTCCGTCCTTCGGCAGAAGTTGCGACCAATTTGGACTTTAATACCGGCCAGCCGATTGTGTCTGCACGACTGGCGAAGCTGGATCCCGCCGAACAATACACCAACCGCACAACCGAGATCGCTAAATATTTTGGTCAGGTGACGGGTGTATCTCCAATTATGGCCGAACATTTAGTGCGCGGGTACTTCGGTCAAATCCCGCTAGCCGCAGCTGCGGCTGCTGAAAGCCTATTCAAACCTGCTGGCGCTGCTCCTACTGCCCGCGCTTCTGATTTGCCTTTCATTGGCAGTGCGTTCCAAAGACGCTACGGCGGCGCTGAGCAAGAAGCGATGTACCAAACGGCCACTGAATCAATTCAAAAACTGGATGCTTTTAACAGCATGAAGAAAGAAGGCCGAGGTCAGGATGCGCGAGACTACTTCTTGCGCAACCGCGAAGAGTTGATGATCGCCCCCGCCGCTCAAAAATACGAGCAACTCATGGGTAAGTTGAACGCCGACACTCGGATGATCCAAGCCCGTAACATGAGCCCGGACGAGAAGCGTGCAAGGCTGGATAGGTTGGATGCTGCGCGTGAACAAATCTCCACGCAGTTCTTAGCTGCTACTGAGAAGATCAAGGCTTCCGGTAAAACAGCACTCCAATAAGTCCGTCTTTGATCCCAACCCGCGCTTGCGGGTTGAAGATGCGTACTTCGAGGGCTTTGTTGAGACCCTCGACCCTTATGGGGTCGGGGTCAAGGCAGGGGACAAAAAACCCCTGCCCCCTCTCAACTTTTGCCCAAGGCCAGAGGATTCGTAAACTCTTCAACCTCGTTCTCCTTGCGGGATATCTTGATGACGTTCACCCGCATCGGTGGGCCGCTGGTCTTGGATAGCAAGTCCTTCTTGGGGACATACGACACCATGAACTTGGACTCCAACTGCTTTTTGAGCGTGGAGTAGCCAAAGCTGTGGTGAGCGCAGTACGACTTGAGTAAGCGCTCCTCGATGTAGAAGTCCACGTAGCCAGCCGCTACGCCGTGTTCGATGCGTCCCATGACCTCGCTGCGGGTAGTATGCTTGTCTATCGCGGTATCGGCTCCCAAGCTTGCGAGGACGCTTGCCTTCTCACCGTAGCGGATGATGACGAACTTACCGTAGTACTCCTGCACAAAGCCGTTGACAATATCCTCGGCGTCCCGCTTACCGGCCTTCATTGCAGCGCGGCTGATTTCAATTACCTTGCGGCAGCTCTCCAGCAACGGCTCAACAGGCACGTCCACGATACCCGCATACTTACGACTAAAGTGAATAGCAGCGCTTGCCATGCAAGCGATACCAGCCATCCAGAAGCGCTCATCATTGGGTGCACTGAAGTACTTGTACATGCGTGTGATGGTCTCAGGCACAAAGCTCGACAGTTCGTCCACACTGTTGACCATGTAACGCACCCACGCATCTCCGGCCACGGCGTAGTTCTTCTGAATCGACTTGATGATCTCCACCTCTTCGGCGTTCCACTCAAGCTTCTCGTCCATGACCCACTCCAGCAAGCGGCGCAGTTCACCTTCCGAAGAGTGCTTGCGAGCGCCCGTCATGTAGTCAACCGCGTGGGTGTTGGATGAGAAGATCGCAACGGCTTGCCAAGTAGACAGGTTCAAACGCTCTTTGTTAGCACCGGACTCCATGCGTTCCTTGCCTCGGCCTTCGCTGACCGTCATGGTCATACCGGGGAACCACTCGAAATCTTCCCGAGCCTTGGTCGTAATTTCATCGCTGATGAACGGGCCGCTGTGCACCAGACCCAAGCGCTGTTGCATAGCCACAGGAGACGTGCCCGAGCCAGTGCGGTAGTGGATAGGATGACCCCAGATTGAGGCCGCGCCGTCCAGCGCCAAAGACTTACCAGTGCCTGACTCGGTTGAGCAGCAGTGCACAGTCAGACCGTACAGACCAGTAAAGCGCATCAACGGTGAGCCAGCGCCCATGAAGATGACCGCCAAGTGATCCCACATTTCGCGAGCCACCAGCATCTTGATGAACTTAGCCCACGTGTCCAGACCGCCAGTGATCTGCGTGTTGCTCGTCAGGTTCTCCAGCCCCGGCATGGGGATGCGAACCGGCTCTTGATCGCGCTTGTACACCATGTTAGCGTGAACGAAGCTATCGTCTTTCTGCCAGCCGTAGTGCAGGGGCACTCGGATTGGTACGCGCTCGTCACTCATCTTAGCCACGGACGCACGAACGTAGTCAGCCAAATTCTTATCGTTGCCTGAACCAAACGCAGACAGGATGTTCTGTGCAGCTAGTACCTTCACAGTCTCGTCCTTACTCACCATAGCCTTTTGGGGCATGATGATCTCTTGCGTGCCGTAGGTGCGGCAAGCCAGCAAGTGAACCACGTGTTCACCGTCAATGTTCAGGATGTCCACAGGGAACAAATCAAAAGGCAGCAGCATGACTTGGCGCTTCATCTTGTTGCCGTTGGCGTCCACGTCTTCCTTCTCTTGGAAGATGCCACCGCGCTGACCGTAGGCGTAGCCTCTGGGCGGCTCGGGGCGTAGGATGCGTTCTGCTTCGCCGTCTTCAACTTGAACCTCAATAACTGTAGGTTCGGTGACGGTCGCCACTTCGCGGCCCAGCGCCAGTGGGTTGGTAATCTTGCCCCAGTTTGGGCAGTTGGGACACACGCCCGGATTCTCGGAGTCGAACTTGGTGCAGGGGTACGGCCCTTTGATCTCAGCCAATTTTTGCCGCATCCTATCCTCAGTATAGGGGTGCAGCTTGCTCAGCCAGATCGCGGCCTTTTCACCGTCTTCACACTTCTGAGCAATGCTCAGGTGCGCTCTCCACAGCGGCTCCATGCCGTCCTCGGTCGCGTTCTCAACGTAGTATCGGAGTTGTTCGCAGCCTTGACCAGCTTTGGTAGCTTTGAAAATTTTTCCGAACTTGGTCACGCTGTTCTCGAACAGTTTGATCGCCGTTGGTTCTGCGCTTGGGCGCACTCCCGGCAAGGTGAGCGTTGGGCCGCTCGGGGCTTTCACTTCGTAAGCTGTGCCGACCAGATGCTTGGTGACAAGCGCCTTGATGTCCTCGAACTCAAAGTGGTCGCCCTCATTTTGGAATACGACCTTGGTCAGTCCACGAACTTTCTTCTTGCCCTTCACGCCGTTGTTCACGGTGTCAGGTACGCGCAAGACTCGGGACGCATCCGCAGTCACAGTCTGGTCAATGTCGAGCTTCTTTTGAAAGCACAAGCGCTTGAACGCCTCGGCCACAGGTTTCCACTCTTCAATGTCCACCGTGTCTTTGAACGGCCAGTAGGCATGAACACCACCACCAGACGCGACCATCCAAGGGTTGCCCAGATCGGACAGCCCAACCCCATCAGCAAAGTGCATGATTGCGTGGACGGCAGCTTCGGCTGACGCGTAAGCTTTTTTAGAGATGACACCCGTTGAAGGATCGGGAATATCCTCGGGGTGATTGCAGTCAACATCAACGGCCAGACACTTTACGTTGCGCACGTTGTCCTTGACGCGGGTAGCTTCCTCGCCAAATGTGCCAAGCGCAAAGTAAATGTCGTAACCGTTCTTCTTCCACAAGTCCAGCTTAGGCAACGCTTCCTCAAGCTGGTCTACGTACACGTGCTCTTTTTTCCGAGTAAGCTCTGCGAAGCAGTACTTACCGTTTCCCGGGGGCGGCAAAACCTCCGCTAGAAACTCAAGCGGTTGCATAGGTTACCTTCGGGTTGGATTAAGAGAAGTCGAGTTCTAGTTGACGTGGGTCTACGTGTTTCTCTTCAAGCCAGTTCTTTTCTGTGCGGCGCAAAATTTCAGTAACCCAGTTGGCGGGCAACTTGTCAGCACCAATCAGGTGGGCGTAGTTTTTGAGTTCTTGGTTGGTGAGGAATTGAGGTTGTAGACTTTGCATATTCTGATCCATGCTTCTTTTGCAGTTGAGGATGTTGCCATGATGGAAGTCATCAGGTCAACGCGTTGTTGATAAGCGACGAAGACCTCGCCTCCGGCAAACCAGTTGTAGATGGTCTGGCGAGTTACGCCCAAGGCGTAGGCAAGTTTCGTCACAGGAAATTCCAAGTGCACGGCCCATCGCCCGAGCGTACTGCCCGGGGTGCGCGGTGCATCTCGTACCAGTTTCTTTAGTTTGTCTGAGTAGGCCATAGTGGAATAGGGCGGCTTGCGCCGCCCTTAAACTTTACTCGTCGTCCCAGTCCGACACAATGTCGGCTAGCTTGCTTTTAGCCGCAGGAACTGCGGTGGTCTTGGCCGCAGGCTTACGCACTTCCGGCTCAGCCGCTTCCTCAGCTTCCACAGGCTCGGCCACAGGATACTCCTTTGGCGCTTTCTTAGCCTTGGGTGCTGGCGCTGGCGCACGCTCTTCTTCCTCTTTCATCAACTCGCCCATAGGACGTGTGCCAGTGAGTGCCAAGGGCTTCACACCGTCAGCCTGAGCCGCAGTCATGTTGATCGCTTGGGCAGCTTCCTCGGAGTCAGCTTGCGACTTGACCACGGCGTACTCGTCCTCAGTCAGCCAACGCACAGGGGCGAAGTGCAGCTTGGGCGACTCAGCCTTGGTGTCGAACTTCATGCGGGTCACGATCTGCTCGGGGTTGATCGGGGGGTTTTGCACAGCCAAGTAACGAACGAACGCTTGCAGTGGGCGCTTGTCGCCTTCTTCCTTACCGAACACCGAGGTGGCGGGCAGGGTCAGTTGCAACACAGAACCTTCTGGGTCGTTAGCCAGCACCACAGCCAAGCGCTGTTGATAGCGGCAAGCACGGCTGTTACCTTGACCCGAACCGGCTACGTTCTGAGGGCAGCTCATGCAGGTCGCGGCTTGCTTGTTGGCGGCTTTAGCGTCTGGGCGCTCACCGTCATTGCTCCAGCAGTCAGGAGGTGCGGCAGCAGCGTCCTTGTCGTAGGAGCCAGCGTAGAAGATACGGCTGACTTTGGGTGCAGCCTTGACCACAACCACGTCGAGGTGGCGCTCTTCGATGCTAGCCACTTCCTTACCGCCAGCCATCAGACGGAACACGCCGCCCTTGATGCTGATGCGCTTGGTCGTATTGACTGCGCCACCACCCATCAGGGCTTTGGCTGTGTCGGACAACTCGTTGTTACGAGCGAATGCGGGGACGGCTGCGCCGTTGAAAATTGCGATGTTACTCATTTGCTTGGCTTTCTTACAGTGATGTCAAACTCAGTGTTTGAGTTCAAACCGGGGGGAACAAGGGTTGGGTTTTCTTCAAGAAAGTTCGCCATGTTAGTCTGCGCGATGCGCTTTTCCAACAGGTCAACTACTTCGTGTTCAATGATGAACCGCTTAAAGGAATCCCAGTCTTGGGTGGAGTACCGAGTCTTTGTCACCAAAGAGACTGTACCGTACGTAGTTTGCATAGACTTGACGCCCATCGCCTTCATCTGATCTTTTAGTGCAAACTTGATTTCGTCTTGCTGGGCCTTGAGCGCTTCCACTTGCGTGTCGTACTCCTTGGTCAGCGTGTCGATCTTCTCGCGAATCTTGCGGTAGATCTGCGCGAGTTTGTCGAGCGGGATTGCTTCTTCATCCATGTTTTGCTTCTCCTTTGTGGGTTAATTTTGTAAAGCGTTTGACAGTTTAACACTAGTTTTCCATCTTTGACAACTCCTTTTACGATTTAATTTCAGTGTCGAACATCTGCGTTAGCAGGGCGTGGTCGTCCACCTTGTTGACCAAGGCTTTGAACATTTTCTTCTCGATGGGCGAACCCTCGATGTGCACCACCGTCACCTTGTCGGAGTCCTGCCCCTTACGATCGGCGCGGGCAATACACTGAACGTACTGCTCAACGCTCATGAGCGGGCCGTAGAACACCACCGTGTCGGCAGCAGTTAAGGTAATCCCATGCGCGGTAGCTTGCGGTTGCATGACGAGTACGCGGGGGGTGGGTTCGTTCTGGAACCTGCGGATGATGTCAGCGCGTTTGGGCGGGGTGATGTCGCCGTGGATGCACTCGGTTGCGTACCCCTTTTTGGTGAGGTGCGTGATGACGGTATCAATGATGGATCGAAACAGTGCAAAGATAATGACCTTGCGGCTGGTCTCTTCCAAGATTTCTTCAAGCACGCTCAGTCTTGGTGCAGAGTCGAACTCCACAATCTCCTTGTCCTCGGTGTAGGCTGCACCACAACTGATCTGAAGCAGCTTGCTGACCGCTGCCGCCGCGTTGACTGCGGTGATTGTCTCGCCACCAGCTTGCACCAACAAGCGCTCTTTGAGCAGGTTGTAATACTTGGCTTGCTGTGGGGTCAGCGGCACGTCCCGAGTCATTGTCAGCACAGGGGGTAAGTCCAAGCACTGGGCTTTGGTGAACCGTATCGCAGGTTGAAGCGCCTCGTGCACTAACTGCTGTGCCTCTGGCTTTGCCGACCACTTGTACATGGTGAGCTTGTTCATCACTTTGTCGCGCCAGCCTGTGAAGAAGTGCGGCACACCGTCAGGGTTGACCAGCTTGGCAAGGCCGTAGGCATCCACAGGCGACTGCGAAGCAGGTGTGCCGGTCATCATCCACAGGTGCGTCTCAGGGCGCAGGATTGACTTGAGTGCTTTCCACCGCCGTGTCGTGATGTTCTTGTAGGCATTGGCCTCGTCCACGATGATGAGATCAAACCGCCCGTCAGCGATCACTTCCTGAGCGATGAGGTTCAACCCATCGTAGTTGGCGATCACAAACTCGTAGTCCTCTTGCACCATCTCGATGCGCCGAGTAGCCTGAGAGTGGTGCGCGACCACGGCAGAGCGGTGGATGATGCTGTTGTTCAAGTCACCGAGCCATGCTGACTGCATGATGGACAGCGGGCACAGGATGAGACAGCGCCGCACTTCGCCGATCGACATGAGGTAGTCTGCTGCCCACAGAGCGGATAGCGTCTTGCCTGTTCCGGGTTCGGAGAACACGAAGGCTTTGCGGTGCATCGTCAGGAACGATGCCGTCTCCTCTTGGTGAGCCATAGGCTTGTACTTGCCCGGCCAGTTGTAGCGCTTGGTGATGGGCGAGGGCACATCCTTGACGCCGAGGTTGCGTAACACACGGCACTCATCCAGACCCCAGTACACGGCGACTTCGTAGCCACCATCGACTTCGAAGACCTTGTGCTTGGGGATGATGTTGTACTTGTGTGGGTTGCGTGTGCGAAACAGTAGTGCTTTGTTTTCAACGATTTGCATTTGCTTCTCTTATTTATTGTCGCCTTGGTTGGCGCTCTTCGTTCTCAGTCGCAGGTTACTCGGCGTGGACTTGCCACCTTTGCGCAGGGGTTTGATGTGGTCGATGTCTTTACCGCTTCGATCAATACCCTTCTTGTCGTACATACGCCGAGCGCGTTGGCGCTCGTGCTGATCTGAGTCAGGGCCAGACTTGCCGGTCTTTAAATCCTGTTGATACTCTTTCTTGTAGTCGCGTTTGGTTGCCATGATGTTTCCTAGTGTTTGGGGTGGCTCGAACAAGTGGTGACGGGACACCACGGACATAGGGGCGAGGGCTTGGGGTTCCACACGTTTGCGCTCAGCGCTTGGTCGATACGACCGACACGCTCACGGTATTCCCACCATGCAGGTTCGGCCTCGTCCACAGACATACTGTACTTAACCATGTCGTTCTTGACAACAAAGAGCAGCGCAGCTTTCACCTTGCGGATGTGGGGCATGTGCTTGAACACCATCATTGCCATGAGTTTAAGTTGCTCACGGTCTGGGTACTTGTTGTTGCCGGTCTTGTAGTCAATGATCCACGCTGTCAGGTTCTCGTCATCTACGATGATTAAGTCGGCTATGCCGCGCACCCATACGCGAGAGTCCATCCAGTCCACAGGCTCCAACCGCTGGGTCAGCGCCATCTTGTACTCGCACAGCTTGCGTCCGGGCTTGGCTAGTAGCGCATCGAGTGTGTCTTTGATGAACTCGAACTGCCCGGGAAGTTCTGTTCCGTCTCGCACGTAGTCCTCGGCGGCTTTGTGTAGCTGGGTTCCGTATCGCGTAGCCTCGGTCTCTTGGAACGGGTAGTTCTTTAAGACCCTGACCTCTTGATAGCGTTTGGGACAACCTTCGTAGTCCTTAAGAGCCGAGTGGCTCCACGATACTGGCTTCATTAGAACCTCGCTGTTTTAATAGCTTTCGCTAGTCGTGATGAAAATGCAGACACGAACTTCTCGTTCTTGTACAGGGGGCTACCCATGTCGTGCAGTATGGCGTGAGTGGTCTCATGCCAGAAGGTATCCTGAATCTCGTGGTCTTTGAAGCTGCGCCCTGAGACGTTGCTACGCCGAGCAACCTTGATGCGGCCAGCCGTGTAGTCAACACAGCCTTGCCAACACTTCTCGAGCATCGCTTCTACGACCTCGACCGAATACCTGCGCTGTCCTATGCGGATGAGCTTGGGCAGTGGCGTCATTAGTTTCATGCTTCTCCTTAGTTTTTAGCTAACCCATATCTACGGTGCGCGCCACCGTCAGCGTCTAGAGGAATCCCCGGCATGTACCGTGGCTCCATAGTCATCTGGGCCAAGACCCAAGTCTTAGCCTCATCAATCTCTGCGTCCGGCACAACAGCGATCAACTCGTCGTGTACCGTCCCTGCGATGTGGTATCTCTTAGCCACGCGCAGCATCCCATCCGTCATCACAATGCGGGCAACCGCTTGCGTCACGTTGTTGGTTACCTTACCTGCGTACAACTTGGTAGCGTCTGGCCCGTATACCCACTGGCTCCTACCTTTGTCGTCCTTCTCCTGTCGCAAGTCAGGATACAACAACTTCATTCCGTTGGGCAATTCTATTTCACCTTTGCGAAAAGTCAAACACTTGTGCGTGTATTCTTTTCCACCAGCCAGCGCCGTGACGATAAGCCCGCTGCACATCTCCCAGAACGACTTAACCGGATGCGCGGTTGAGCGGTAGATGTCGATGATCTTCTTGGCTGCAACGCAGTGGATGAGCAAATCCTTGTCCGAGCAGGTGTGCGGTATCTCCATCATCTTGGTGAAGTTGTCCTCCCAGTCTAGGAAGCTGTCGATGTAGTCTGTGTCTACGCCTAGCTTTTTCGCAAAGTCTTTCGTGTACCTTTGGGGCGGTGCACCAAGAAAGCCGACAAGTAATTGCGCCGCAAACGACGACCAACCGAGTCCATAACCGCAACCCAAGAGCGCACTTTTCGCAGACTGCCGTAGGTCTGGATGCGATTCCTTACTAAGTCCGGGTATGTTAAACATCTGCGCACCGAACGCGGCATAAGGGTCACCGCCTCCCCGGAAGATGTCGAGCATTTCTTCGTAATCCGAAAGCCACGCGAGTACTCGCGGTTCAATCTGTGAGAGATCCCCCACGACGAGTTGATAACCTTCGGGAGCCATAATCGCTTTGCGTAAGAACGAACCTCGCTTGAGGTTCTGCATATTAATGGCACTGCCCTTGCTTGCCGTCCAACGGCCCGACAATGCGCCGTAATATGAGAGTGGTACTGGTAAGCGGCCTCTCTTAGCGATTTCCAAAAACCGTTGTGCACGCGTTCTTTCGGTCGTAGACTTAACCGCCAAGCGAGCTTCACAAAGAAGGGCAACCTCTTCGTGCTCCCCGTTGAGTAGCGCTTGGAAGTGTGCATCGTTTTTAGCGAGAGCCAGCGTTTGCTTGCCCGTTGTCTTGCTGGTTTTGTAGGGCGGTATAGCTCCCAAGGACTCGAGGAGTGCCGCAAACTTTGGATTCGACGCAAGCGCAGCTTCATCCACGTCAAGCTTTTGTAAGAGTGATTCACGTTTTTCTTTCTCCTCTGCGATAGCGTTAAGTAGCATGAGTTGGTCAAGCTGCAACGTGGGTTGCGTATACATCTTGAGCGTCATGTCAATCAGTCTAAGTTCAGATGCTGGGTAACCCTTGACGAGTCGCTTGAAGATGGCCTCACACAGATACACGTCATGCTTGCAGTAGTCCGCAAGCTCAAGCTCTAACTCCGCGCCCAGTTCGGCCACACCGTCGGTACTGTGTACGGCTCTCCCCTTTTCGGGAAGACCAAAATCGTTCGCAAGTCTGGCGAGACTGTTGCCAACCTCCACGCCTCGTAAAGCTCGCGCCATTGATAGCGTGTCGAAGATAAAAGCGGGTCGGGCGTTGTACCGCCAAGAGAGTATGGAAACATCGAATTGCGCGTTATGCGCAAGGACGGCGGTTCGTCTCCAGTCGATTCCAAAAAAGAACTCAGATAGGTCTGCTCCTCCAACCCATCTAATGTCTGAATCGCTTCCAAGCTCATGGACACACGCCCCAAATGCTCTAAACCTCTCGTCACGGATGTACTCCTCGGTGGTCATCTTCGAGAGCGTGTAGTCCTTACTCGACCAGCGCGTCTCAAAGTCAATGGTCAGGATGGTTTCATATGGGGCGGTCATTGCAGAGTCCCAACAGGCGAGGGTGCGTTCGCCACCATAGACATGCTGACCTCCAGCGCGTCTGACAGAAGCTCGATGGTGTCGGTCTCTTCCAAGTTCAGCGCGTGAATCATCAGCGTGCCCTTGGCTGGATTGGCAACGACAGCCACGCACATATTCTCGGGGTCGGAGCCACAACAAAACAGTAGCTGACCGACTAGGTGTTGAAGCTGCTGGCGCTGCTCTGCACTCATTTTGCTTAGCATGACCGCTAGCTTCTCGGTTGATATCTCTTCAAGCATTTAATAACTCCTTGAGGTTGTTTACGTTTTCTTCGTTAATCACGAGGGCTATGCCCCCGGCATCGTTGATGCGTTGCAACTCCCGCTCTTGAAGTGCAGTCGGTTTGTTTTTCCCGGCCTTGCATTCAAGCGCAAAGAGACACC
>Ga0007876_1000209_pt1 | contig 24441 bp, 24 predicted proteins | sample CryBogCBH24Aug09_FD_70958 | JGI IMG/M metagenome (GOLD analysis project Ga0007876, IMG submission 70958) | Freshwater microbial communities from Crystal Bog, Wisconsin, USA - CBH24Aug09 | ecosystem: Environmental > Aquatic > Freshwater > Lake | place: Crystal Bog, Wisconsin, USA | collected...
TCCTTTAATTATTAAATCATTAAATAATTTGAAATTATCATCATTTTCTTGAATGCTAAATGATGCCTCCATAATATTGAAGAAAAATATTTTATTAAAATTATATCTTTTAATTTCATCATTAATGTAAGATAATCCTTTTCCAATTCTTCCATCAACGTGTGATGTGTTATAAATCCCTACTCTTTTTTCTAACATTTATTTTCATTTAAAAAAGGTATTATCACATTTTCTGTAAACATTTTATGTCCATAATCATTAGGGTGGAAAATTCCCATACCCGCATTTAAATCTACTTCATTGAAACCTAAATTTTTACAATTATCTCTTACCCATTCGTAACATCCATCAACAGGTAAAAAAGTATTAAAATTTATCATTTTGTATATGTATTCGACTTCAGGATTAGAAAATATATCATTATTTATATTATCAAAAATATTTATATAAGTTGTCATAAAATATTTGATGTTATTTTTTTCTAAAAATAATTGTGTTAATAGAACATTTTTTAAAGTATCTATCATAGCCCCCACATAAGTATGAAAATTTTGATACCATAATGTAGCAATTGGGTTATTCCAATTAGAATTCATTATAATCCAATTTTTTCTACCTTTTATTATATCTGTTGGGTTTTCTTCCCAACCATCTATATTTTCTAATTTAGTAGAATCATACATGTAAAAATCATGTCTATCAACCCCACTCCACATAACTCCAACAATAATATCTTCTTTATTTTTTGTTTTTAATTGTTCAGTTACATTATATAAAACTTTTTGAGCAATTATATTATTCCCTTGACACGGCATTGATACATTTAATAATTCATATCCATTTAATTCTTGAAGTTTATATGCCCAACTCCAAGGTTGATGAGTAAAACTACATCCACTTGATATTAGTGTTTTTTTATTTGCTTCCATAATAAATTGTGTCTTTGTTTTTTCTTTCTCTCCATGGATCTAATACAACACTACCTTCGGGAAATTCTGTTTCATTGTATACTCCTCTATGTCCCAATAAATAAATTGCCGGTTCAACAATTTGGTCATAATATAACCAATCATAATTTAAATAATGACCAATTAATTTAGTATATGAACCATCAACATAAGGAACACCAGGTTTATAACTTTCACCTAAAATAACAATAGGTAATTCATTTTCATCATGTAGTTCCAATAATTTATTGGCAATGTTTTTTGCTTGAAGTTCTCTTGCTTTCATTATTGAATCAAACAAATCATAACCCAAATTTAATTCATTGGCCAAAAATCTCAAAGCAATATTATCTCTTGGGTGACATCCACCTCCGTCTCCCATCCCCGCTTTCATATATGCTGGTCCTAATATTCTATATGTACTTCTTTCTAATGCACCTGTCACTATATCCGTATTCATATTACCATTTTTTTCGGCAACATCCATAATCATATTAACTAATCCTATTTTTGTTGAGATAAATGTATTGTAAAATATTTTAATCGCTTCGGCATCATCCCATGTTCCTATTTCACATCTCGTATTTGGTGTGATAAATGTTTCATAAAAGTCAGTAAGTAATTTAGCATCACCAGTTTTACTACCATCTTCTGTACCTATAATTAACATTTCAGGATTCACCATATCGCTTTTAACAGTACCCATAGCAATCAAATATGGATTATAAATAAAACGATAATTTTCCACTAACGGAATGAATTCTCGTCTTGTTGTTCCAGGTAAAACTGTTGATATCAAAACAACTAATTGTTCTTTTGTTGTATATTGATTTATTTCTTTCAATACACTTTTAACAATTGAATAATCAAAATCTTTTGGTTCTAAATGTGATGTTGGTTGGCTACCGTCATAATCAGGATGGTGTGGTGTGGGTACCGCAATGAATATTATTTCTCTATCTTTACAAACATTTTCTAAAGATGTTGTTTGATAAATTCTACAATCGTGTATTGGTTTGATATCATAACCCAAAACATCGTGACCCGCATCATGCATCACTTCAGCAGCATCTTTACCTAATTTTCCGATACCTATAAATCCTATTTTCATTATATTAATTTTATTTCTTTTTTATTTATATCATTCCATATTTGAATTAAAATTTCTCTTAATACTTTAGGTTCATCTCCTTGTCCAAAATAATCATTATAATAAACCTTATAATGATTAAAATTAAATTCACATATTTCATGCATTTCTAACCTTATTTGTTTCAATTCTTCTAAAGTTTTTTTACTGAATTTTTCAATTTCATTTACAATTATATGACATCTAACATCTCTATCAGGTTCATTATCATAACTTTCATCAATCCATTTGTCAAATGTTTTAAACCCTAAATTTTTTAAATATTTTAAAGAATATTGATTACCATAAACCATAAATGGATGACCCAACATTATAGGTTTCCAAATTTTTTCTGAAAAAAATAACGTACCATTATCCACTAATGTTTCTGTAACTACAGACATAAAAGTTCTTTCAAAATCTTGAACTGTAATATTAACTGCCAAATTATATGTTAAATCAGGCATAGTATCAATTACCATTGGTGTTTGATTATGGAAAAAATCTTTAATCTCATCAGTTACTTGATATGGAATATTGGTTATTTTATTTAAACTTATTAAACCCTTATCTATTAAATTTTTATTGAACAAATCAATAACAAATCTAATTCTTTGATGCCTATATTGTCTGTTATATGATAAGAACAAATATTTTTCATCTTTTGGTTTAAAATCTATTATACCTCCGTTGTATTTGTTCCATGGTTCAAAATATGATATTCCCTTTGCTTTATATTTTAATCCCCTTTCAACAACTATATTTTCAGATAATAAATTACCACATACATAATAAATTGAATTTTCAGGTAATTCCGCCTCAATTCTCCATTTTTCAATTATTTCAAAATCATTATTATTTTCTCTACCCGAATATCCCTCATATATAAAAAGTAATAATATTTTTGATTTACCTTCTTTAATGTCATTTAAATAATTTTCAGATATACATGAAAAACCTATATTTAAATTATTTATGAAAAAATCACTTGTGTATATATTAATAATGTAAACATGTGGTGAATTGTTTATTTTTTCCTTAGGTGTATATTCTATTAAATTGCATAATTTAGGTGTAATTTCCCCTTTTAAAAACTCCGTATCAAACATTTCACCATCTTCTGTTAGCATATTCCAATACCCCCAAGTATGTGGAATTGATAGGGTTTTACTTTCTTTAATGTACCATGTTTTAGAAGAACCATTTGGTCTATAATAATCAAAAATACTATCCCAATCTTCTAAACTACAAATAATTTTTTCCATAAAAATATATATATAATATACTTAATTTATTTTATAAAATCAAATATTTTATGTATTTTTATACCATGATTAAGAATTTAAATCAATATCCAATTATTAAAGAACCTCTTTGGGATAGGGCCGGTTTAGTGCAATTTGAACGTAAAATGGCCGACCATTGGGAATCGGGTAAAGTTAGGGGACCTATTCATTTAAGTGGTGGAAATGAGGACGAATTAATAGAGATTTTCAAAAGAATTAAAAAATCTGATTGGGTTTTCTCTACTTGGAGGTCTCACTATCATGCATTACTAAAAGGTGTTCCTTCTGAATGGTTAGAACAAGAAATTTTAGAAGGTCGTTCAATTACAATAGTTAATAAAGATGAAAAATTCTATTCTTCGGCGATAGTAGGTGGTATTATTCCAATTGCTGTCGGTGTTGCTTTAAGTAATAAAAAAAATAGTATTCAAGAAACAGTATGGTGTTTTGTTGGTGATATGGCATATGAATCAGGAATTTTTATGGAAAATTACAAATATGCTAAAAATTTTAATTTACCAATAATATTTGTGGTTGAGGATAATGGAGTATCGACAAATACACCTACTATCGAGACTTGGGGAATAAAAAGTGAAGTACCATCGGATATTATTTGGTACGATTATGAAAAAAAGTGGCCGCACTACGGAACAGGAAAATGGGTAATATTTTAAATTTAGTTTATGATAAATGGGATAATGATAAACCAATTAACAATGGTAAATTTCATTTTCCAAATAATCATTTTTGGAACATTGAGGATTATATTCGTTTTTACATAAATTCATTTTCTCCAATTCCAAACGAACAAATTCAAATAACACAAAATAAAATTATTGATGTTTTTGAAAATCCAGAATTAAAATATTATTATTTTATTTGTCACGCAACAATTAATTTAGATGAGATTGTTGATAGTGGATTATTTTTTACAGATGAAATAATTAATTGTTTGAAAAATTGTAAGAATTTTAATGTTGTTTTATTTTCTCATCATGAGTGTGATAGTGAAAATGGTTTCATTAAAATTAATAATTTAAATTTAAATCACAATCAAATATACATTGTAAATAATAATTATAATTTAAAAAATTATGTTAAAAAATATAATTCAACAATTAACGTTTGTAGTACCGAATATCTACCAATTGTTGTTTCATTATCATTACAAATAGATATTGGAACTATATTCAATTTTAAAGAAAAAGAAAAATTTTTTATGTGCTTTAATAGAGGTCCCAAAGTACATAGGTTATCTTTATTAGTTTTCTTGAAGAAAAATAATCTATTAGAACATACAAATTGGTCGTTCATTCCAATTGACGGTATATTATATAATCAAGGTTTTGATAATATATTTAATGAACAAGAAATTTTATATTATAAAAGTGAAATAGAATATTTTAATAATTTAAAATTAAAAATTAGTGATTATGAAATTAATGATTTAGAATTTAATGAAAAAAATGAAATTAAAATCATTAATCCAAGATATATCAAAGCATTGTCTCCTCCAGATATACCACACAATTATGAAAATTCATATGTTAATATTGTAACTGAAAGTCAATTTTTAAATAGTAATGTTATACATATAACTGAAAAATCAATGAAACCATTTTTCTACTATCAATTTCCAATGATATTATCAACACAATATCATATTAAATCACTAAAAGAGAGATATGATTTAGATTTTTTTGATGATATAATTGACCATAGTTACGATAATGAACCTAATGAAAAAATTAGATTTAAAATGTTCACTAATGAAATTAAAAAATTATTTGATAATAAAGATAAAATAATAGAATTTTATAATAATAATATTATTAGATTTCAAAGTAACAAAAATAAAATAATTGAAATAGGTAAAAGTAAAAGTGATTATCTATTCATAAAAAATTTACTATGACATACAAAGAACAACTAACTGAAATGATGACTTTATTAGGTCAAAGAGAAGATACTATTTTTATTGGTCAACAAATAATTTGGCCTGGTAATCCTATGAGTTCAACATTAAATGGAGTATCAAAAAATAAAATGATTGAGGTTCCTGTAATGGAAGATTCTCAGATGGGTATGTCTTTAGGTATGGCTATGACAGGTAAATTTGTAATATCTTTTTATCCTCGTTGGGATTTTTTAATCTGTGCAACAAATCAATTAGTTAACCATGTGGATAAAATGAAATTAATGAGTAATAATCAGTGGAGTCCAAATATGATTATAAGAGTAGGTAAAGGATCTGATAAACCTATTGATCCAGGTCACCAACACAAAAGTGATTATAGATTACAATTTAAACATATGTGTCCTAACATTGAATTTCATAATCTACAAAATTTTGCCGATGTGGAATTAGCCTATAAATATGCTATGGAAAATGGTGGTATTCACGTTATGTGTGAATATCCAGAATTGTATCTTTAATAAATTTATATAACTTTTCTGTTATTAATTTATATCCTTCTATATTAGGATGTTGTGTAGGTCTTGTTTTAAAATTATCAACATATTCCCAAATATCATCTCTATTTGTATCATTGAGAAAATCACGAATGGTCCTATTACTAAACTCCCAATAATATTTTTTATTTATAGTGTTAGTCTTGTCGTCTTCTGGTTTCAAATCTAAAACCATATTTTCGAATGCATCACACATAATATATTTAATATTATAAAATTCAAATAATTTTTGTGTGAAAGATATATAGTTTTGATTTACTATGTTATAATAATTTTGATTAAAAAGATTTATTAAAAAATGTTCTTTAAATGAACTTAAAAAATTATCATATTTTTCGTTTTCACTTTTATACGATTCTATAAATTTATTAGGTAATTCAACTAAATGTTTTACAGACCAGCTCACCCATTCATTTTTAGGTAAAAACGGCACACTATCTCTTAATGATGATGACCACATTACAATAACTAAATCATCTTTTTTTACTTTTCCGTTTCTAATATCTGTAACAACTTTATTAAATATTTTCAAATTAGAACTTCCCGAAACTCCATTATTATTAGATTTAATTTCTAATTTATCGGCAAGAAGTTTTACCCAAGAATATTTTTTCCATTCTTTTCTATTTTCTACCGTTCCTTGTCCTTCAGTCCAACTGTCTCCGTATGCGTGTAATTTCATTTATTTATTAAAAGATACTATTGAGTATCTTGGATATTGTGCATATTCTTGAACCGCACTAACAAAATGTGGTGATCTAAAAACTTTATTATTTAATAAAATAACTCTATTGAATTTAGGTAATAATTGTTTATTAAATTCAATGTCATTATTGTCGACAATATTTAACATTCCACCCCAATCCCACATCCATTTTTCATTAATATAATATATCAAATTAATATGTCCATTATAATCGTCTATGTGAGTTCTATAATAATCACCCTTATCCAATTTATAACATCTGACATCAAAATTATCCAAATCAAATGGGGACATTTCTTTTAATGCGGGTACAAAGAAATTTTCAAAAATATATTGAATATTAATATTATTTTCTAATTTTTCAGAACGATTAAACTTTGCAATGTATGGTTCGTCATCTTTAGGTAAATAAATGGAATCGGTTTTAAATACGTGACCATAATGTCCATCACGATGTTGTTCAACTCTATCCCAAGAAGTTTCATTTATATATAAATCTTGTAATTTTTTAGCATATTCAAATGGTAAAAAATCGTCTATTATAGTATAACCTAAAGTAAGTAAATCTTGTTTATTTTGTTTGTACATATTTTGTTATTAACCTTCATTTATATCACTTTGACCATTCCAGCTTATACCCCAATTTTGAAATTCTGCAGCAAGACAATCAATTTTATAATCTTTTCTACCTCCAACTATTTCTTGAATTCTATTTTTAGCAGTGTTTCTTACTCCATTCAAACCATGTGTTAATTCAAGATTATTACCTTCTTTTATTCCTTTACGATAATTAGATTCATTATGCCAAATATGTAAATTAGTTTGTGCCAAAACAATAATTGCTCTTATTGTTTCCGCAGTAATTGAATCCGGATTAGCATCTAAAAATAATTGAATGTCATGTTGGATATCAGCAATTTCTTGTGAATACTCATCTTTATGTTCAGGTATAAATACTTCTTTTAATTGTGATATACTTTGTCTATCAATTAATTCAGCTAATGTGGGTAAATATTTTCTTTCTTTGTTATTCATAATAATTTTTTATTTTTTTTTGTTAATTCATTTTTTATAATATGTTCATATATAATTTTAGCCAATTCTTCATGTCCTTTTTGTGAAGGATGACCACATTTTGTAATGTAACCATAATTACTCATTTTATCAAATAGTTTATAATAAACTAAAAAATTTCCAGGTTCGTCTAATTTTATTAAATCCTCTTTATTTTCTAATGCTAAAAGTAAGTCTGTAACACAGGACCTCCCATTTGGATATAAAAAAGTATCCCAATTTACGGTATCAACCATTTTTTCAATTCTATGTGGCTCTCTACTTAATGTATTATCATCATGTATTTCACCTCTTAAAACATTAATAAAATTCTGTCTATACATATTATTATCAAAAGCGGAAATTAATATTAACTTTGCATTATTAGCGGTGCACCAATTTTTTACTGTATTAATATTCAATAATAATTCGATTGTAGATGATTTTTCACTATAAACAAAATTTAAATAATTTTCAAAAAAATTTTTTTCAGGATTATTACTATCTATTGAAGGCCAAATTGTTTTAAAATGAACATGTTCAGCAAAATCTTTATGTACAAAATCAAATCGTTCTTTTCCACTTAACATAAAAATTACTATTTTTTCTTTTGCTCTTTCTATGTTCAATTCAGGATGTAAAAAAAGTTCATTTGCGGCGGCTCTATTACCTCTACCCATCATACCAAAATTTATAGGTATAAAATCTAATAAATATTCATCACATATTTTATTTATAAATGAATTTTTATATTGAGATTCAAGTACATCTATATTCTGATCCAAATACATTTCACTCGTTTTCCAATTATATTTTTCCCATATATCTATAGAACATGCACCTTGACCTTGGGTAAAACTATCACCTAAACCAATTAATATTTTTGAATTCTCATCAATTTTCAAATTTTTTTCCTGCCAATAGTACATACATTATATTAATTTTATTTTTGGTAAATCGAATATTTCATTTGAATATTTTTCCAATTCTAAAAATGCTTCGGGTCTTTTTTTAAGTTTAGATATAAATGTATTATAATTATGTTCAACAATATCTTCCATAGATTTAAACCATTCGATTTTATCTTCTATATTTATAATCTTTTTTATTGATTTAATAATTGCTTCCATTCTTTCAAAATTAGGTAATGAATCGTAAGATTCATCTATAAATCCATCGAAAGTTTTATAACCACATTCCCTTAATTTTTTTAATGTATCTTTATTACCCATAATTATAAATGGTTGTCTACAGGCGATTACTTTATATGTTTTTTCACTTATGAATAGAGTATTATCACTATCAGCAAATTGTGCCTCACTAACCACGGTAACAAACGTATCTAAACAAATTTGATTATTAAATCTTCTAATATAATAATTGTCATCTAATTCATCATTTCTTTTACCGTATACTAACATTGGTAATCTATCGATTAATGGGTCGAGAGAATTTAAATCCATAGTTCTACCTTCATATGACCAAGGATGTTTATCAAATTTATTCATACTTATCAACCCCAAATCCAATATACCCGCATCAAACATATGTTTATAAAACCAAATTCTTTGATATCTCAATCTTTTATTTAAACAAGCAAATGCCTTTATTTTATCAATATTTTCTGTTTTATATTTTATATGATCATTCCAAGTTGGTAATTTTTCATTTGGAGATAAGTGTGTTACAGTTACTCCTAAATCTAATTCAAAATGTGGATAACCTATAACTTTAATCTTTTCTTCTATATTATTTTCAGAGGTCCATTTTTGATAAAAATCTTCAACTATCATATTACCAGTAACATAAACAACTTGTTTTGGTGATATATTCCATTCTTCACATTCTTTATGGAACCATTCCCATAACCAAGGAGTCTGATAACCTTCAAAACTTTGGTCTATTAATAAAATAGCATCTTTGTTTCTTAAATCTCTCAAATACTTTTCATTCAAATAATAAAATAAACTTTTAACATTAGGATAATAACCTGTCCAATCCTCAGGACTATGATTTACTCCACATGAAATTATATATTTTTTAACATCTTCATCACTTTTATGAAATATGTTGTGATTCTTAATTGAATTTGAAACATAAAATAAATGGCTCGCATTTAATAATGGAGAAACCCCAAATCTACCAATACCCGATGGATTAATATCTTTGCAATTTGTAAAATTCAAGTAATTTTCGGTATCTTCAAATATAAATTTCATAATATAGATTATTCTTTAATATAATTATTATTCTTGAGATTTTAAAGAAATAGTGTTAAAATATTCGACGATACCGTCTTTGTAATTGGTATATTCTAAATTAATGTATTTTTTAAGTAAATTGAAATCTACAGAATAATCTCTACTATCATTTGTCTCATTTTCTATAACTTCAAATGATTTTATTTTTTTTATTAATTCTATTAAATCACGTTTATTAATATTCAATTCATTATAACCAATATTTAGAATTGATTCATCAATTTTTATATTAATTAAATTAGTTAAAATAATTGCACAGTCCTTAACATGTAAATGTGGTCTTTTTGCCAACGGGTCATATATGTCAATTGTTTTATCTTCAAAAACATTATTTATTATATTGTTAATAAAAACATCATCTCTGATATATTCAGACTGACCATAAAGTGTTGATAATCTAAGTATTTTGAAATTTGAATTTTTTGTTTGTAATAGTATTTTTTCACATTCTATTTTCATTTTAGAATAAAGTGATGTTTCTATTGTACCTGAAATTTCATTTACGATATTATCTGTTTTACCATATACACTACAACTACTAATAAAAAATACTTTAGGTGTATGATATAGACCTGACCAATTGAATGAATTTATAAAAGTTTTAAAGTAATTTACTTCAGTTTCAACTTGTTCTTCATTTTGTAATTCTTCTAATCTTGGTTGTGCTAAATAAAAAATTACATCAAAAGATGGATAATGAAAATCAGAACGAAAAGTTATAGCTCCAACATCACCTAATATTTTCTTACAATCTAATAAATTCTGAGTATTATATTTGAATTTATCAAACACAACAACATTATGACCTTTTTTGGTTAATTCTTTAGATAATGGTATACCTAAATAACCTCCACCTCCTATTAATAGTACATTCATATTATTCTCTTATCATATCTGCAGTTACACAATGAAAAGACCCTCCTAATGTTCTTGAGTGTCTTAATTTACAATCTAACGCTTCAATTTTATATTTTTTTAATTCTTTAATTAATTCAATTTGTCTATTGTCAACAATTACGGTATTCTCATCCAAAGATAATAGATTTATACCAACCCATGTTGAAGCTCTTTCCACTTTATGATAACCTATGTCAACCATTGGTGGTGACCATATTTTATCCCATGATTTTAAAAACTCAGGCATATTATTTTCATTTACTCTATCAGGATTTAATAAACAAAGACCTTCACGGAGTAATGCAATGGTCGAATCTAAATGACTATATGAATACATGTTTTCAAGAATATGTACTCTGTATTCGTCTCCTAATAGGTTTTGTAACCATTTTGCACCAAGTTTATTACCCGTATTACTAACAAGATATAAAATATCATTATTTGACCTCAAAATATTAGCAGCATCGAACACAGGTTCTTTTTCCGTTAAAGTCAGTTTAGATAAATCTTTTCTTTGATAGGAATCATCTTTTAATAACGGTTTAGGTGCCGAAATCCATTTTGCCCCTTCTTTCATATATTCTATAAATTGGTCTCTAAAACAATATGTTTCAAATTGTCTTGACCTAAGTGTCATAGGTGCTTCTATTATTGTGTTTCCTATTACCGTAACGGTGTCTCTTGGACAAAATGTATAATATTGGTCAGTAAACCAATGTCCATTACTAATATAACAATCAGTTGTAATTGGTGTTGGTCTTCTAACTTTAACACCAAAATTATTTAATAACTGAACTAAATTTTCAAGGTCTTCCTGTGTTTCATCATACACTAAATCCTCAAATCTTCCTTGTTCTCTATATGGAATAATTTCTTTATCGGCATAATTTATCGCATGTAAATCAAATCCATGTTTTGGCATGTTAGCATTATCAATTGTACCAACAAAAACCTCTCTTAATCTACCCCATTCATTATTTACTGATATCATTTTTAAATATATTCATTTGTGTTAAGTCAGGCCAATCATTTATTGTCCATTGTCTTGGTTTTTTCTCAATTGCATCAGGTAATTTAATTAATCCAAATGCAGCATTTTCAGGTGTCATATAATAATGATAACCTATAGTATCTATATTTTGTTCTCTCCAAGGTATTTCGGGTAATCTTCCATCATAAGTCATTTTCTTCAATTGATATGCGGCATTTTTATCATCAGTTAAAATCATTCCTCCTCGTCCTAATGCTAAATGTTTTTGAAATTGAAAACTTAAACACATAAATGTACCCGTAATATAACTATTTGGTTCCCATAATACGGCTGCGTCAATTATATTAGGGTAAATTTCATATGAATTAACCCATTCCTCGTCTCTCCAATATCTTTTAATATTGAGTTTTTCGGATAACATTGGTATTGAAATATACGTTCTTTTAGGTACGTGAATGGTTAAAGCATTACAATACCGAAGAGAAAGTTCCAATGCATGTGTACAACTATCAGTTGCAACAGCATATGGTGCACCATAAAATTTTGCAATTTCTTTTTCAAAAAAACTTACAGATTCAAAACTCATATTAAAGATTTTCCGGGGTAATTTTTGATAAAGTTGGGTAATCTAAATTTTCATGTCCGAAATAATAACCATCAGGTTGTGTCCAATTCGGATTTTCATATTTTGGTTTAATAATAGTTTCCCAATCATCATTTGCCGATACAGCCGGTTGTCCTCTATAACATTCAGCAAATTCGCTCCAGGTTGATTCATCCGATTTAATTAGAAACTTACAATAACTTAATGAAAACAAATCAATTATATTTTCAATTACATTACCTTTTACTAAATTATTTACATTAATTTCCGAATTTATTAAGTATTCATTAACAATTGGTAATAAATCAAATCTTGTTATAATAGAATCACCATATTTTTCTTTGTAATATGAAAAAAATTCATATGGTAAATCGGCACTTAAATAAAATTTTTGATTGGGATTAATCTTTAAAATATTATCTATAATGTTATAATATTTTGTGTCATCAATAAATGTATAATTTTTATTAACTTTAGATTTTTTCTTTTTTAATTTTATAAAATCTTTCCTTATTTCAATCGGCATTTTCAAAATATCATCTTCAGTACATTCTACACCACCATTTCTTCTAATATGAATACCAATTACATCGTAAGTGTTTCTTCTCAATAAATCTTCTATAAACTGATCCCTTAATCTAATATATTTTATGGGTCTTCTTTCAATTTTTTCTTTATATAATTCGTTAATATGTTGATACCCGAAATCACAATACCAATGATTATCTTCATCTAAGAATGAACCACCAAATTGATACATATAATTTAATCTTGCAACATCTATTTTTGATGCCATTCTTACATTGAAATTTTCAACGTCAAGTACGGTTAAAAAATTTAAATCTTTAGCTTTCTTATCATATTCATATGATAAAAATGCCGATGTTTCAGGTAAACTAATTAATGCTAATTCAGGCCAATCTGTTTTATTTAATAAAATTCTAAACTCACATCTGTTACGTCTATTAATATCATATGCAACTTCCCAATGAAATAATCTATTACATAGTCCTGTGTCTGAATCTTCCCAACCACCGTATGGTTCGGCCCATCTTAATGTTCTTTTATATAACATAAATTAAAATTTGTCTTTTAAAAAATTGTACCATTTATTTGCTAATATTTCACTATCCTCATCATTTAGATGAAATGGATTTTTAGTTTTTTTTTGTGTTGAATAATATGTCCAAGGGTTCAATTCATGTTGTATTTTTATCAATGAATCTTCACAGAATGAAAAATAATCATCTTCAAAATGAGTATTTATTAAAGAAAAATTAAAATTTTTAGATAATAATTTATATATTCCCTCTGATATAACCCAAATATCTATTTGTCTTTTCCATTCTAAATCATAAAAATATTGAAAATAATTATTCAATATATCTTTCTTTTCCGTGTCAATTATATTTTCATGAAGAAAATTATATATAGTATTACTTTTTAATGTTGGTGCTATATTTTCAAATTCATTATTCAAACTACTCAAATCATTAGAATTATTATATTCAATATTTAATAGTCCAAATTTTTTTATATATGAATAATTTTCCCATTTTTGTTCGTAACTATTAACACTTAAATTTTTGAGGGGGATTTCTAATCTATCTGGTGATGTTGTTCCAATTATAATATATGTGGGATTGTGTTTCATAATTTCTTCAATTTGTAATCGAATACAATTATTACTTACTCCACCTTTTGCATATGTTACAATCTCACAATTTAACATTTTAGACAATAAATCAATAAAATGTTTCCCATGACCATTTTCTAAATTATTCTCATCTTTAGATATTGGTGACATAAAACTATCTCCACAAATTCCTAAAATCCTACTCATCTATTTATTGTAGTTATCCTTATCTGTTATGTAAATACCTGGTTCATAATGGGTAATTCTACCATCAGTTACACTCACATCAGGTATTGTGTTATCAATTTGAATTGAATCATACCAATCAGCAAGTTCAGGAAATGTTTCTTGGAAATTTTTATTTCTTCTTATGTCATATTGTACATAAAAACTTTTGAAGTCGTGATATTGTAATTGATTATCAGTTTCAGTAGTAACATGTCCACGATTTACAACTTCAATATAATCAACTAATCTTTGAATTTGTGCACCTTCGTGCATATTAATTAATGGATTCTTTTTATGTTTTCTCCACCACATTGATAATTTACCATGTAATTCATGTTTAATGTCATCAGGTAATGTTAATGGTGACATGAAAGCTGGCCATCTTAAAATATTAAAGTCAACAACTAATTTATGTCCACCATATTGAGCTTTAATTTTTAACATATCATCTAAAAATTCTGTTATACTAAATAAACATAAACTATTAATAGTCATCATTATAACTAATTGTCTAATTTTAGCATTCTCAATAACTTTAATAAGATTACTTCTCCATAAATCATATTTCAAACCATCACGAATATATTCTGCATGTGGACCATAAGATTCGTTACTTGTGTATAAATCAAATTCTTTAATTGGTAATTCGTGTGATATACTAATTAATTTATTAATTGTGGTTTCGTTCAATCCTAAATTAGAATTAACCGCTAATCTTAAATTTGGTGATGGATGTTCTTTCATTAATTCCATGAATTGCCAAAAATTTCTACTTTGAGATGGTTCTCCACCTGTAACTCTAATTTCCATTAATTTTTGAGATAATTCAGGCCACCATTTTAAAAATGCATCAACATATGGATTGTTCTCATTATATTTTCCGTATATTTCCGACCAAGAACCATCAGCATAATAAGCACCTGCACTTGTGGTTTTAAATTTTTGATACGGTCCATTATCTTTAATATCTTTACCCCATGTTGTTGAATAACCTGAATTACAATAAGAACAAGCAAAATTACAAGTTCTATCAAAACTAACTTCGATAGTCTGTGGTGTAATATCTTGATCCCAAGGTAATTCTTTTAGTGCAGCAATATCTTCTTCTTTATAAATTTGACTTTTGTAAACACGGTCAGAAATATTATTTCTACCAATATCCTCAATTCTCCAACAATAAGAACATTCTGCTGGTCTCACACCTTCTAACATCATTTTACGAATTTCTTTCTTAAAATCTGTATTATGAAGTGCGGATGGATTTGTTTTAATCGCTTCAACATCAATAGGATGTGGTAATGGTAAATGACATGAATTAGTGAATCCATGTCCTAAGTGTAAACTTACATTCAACCATTTAGCAGCACAAAAACTACAACTAACTTTATTTAAATGTTCATCTCTCCAATTTGCTAATTGTTCTGACATATTTTTTTATTTTTTATAATATACTATTTTTTATTCGTAAAACGAAATTTTATTTAATGTATTCTTTAGGTACTTTTTCTAAAAAATTAGTGTTTTTTGATTCATCATATATAATACCTAAGTTATTGATATTGTTAAAGTTATAAAGAAAAAGAATATCGTTATAAAACTTTTCTTCTAATATTAAATCAGTATCTTTTTCATAAATTAATTTGGAGAAATTAATATCCGTGTTGTTAATTATGGTAGAAAAATGGTTAATATCAATTTGGCAATAATAACGTGCATTTTCGGAATCACATTCAGGACTTGAACAACCTAAAAATAAACCAGGGTTTTTATAATCCTCAATCAATTCTCCATCAAAAGACATTCTATTATTCTCTTCAAAATTATTATAAATTATGATTTCATTATCCTTTTTTATAACAGTTATTACTAATCCCTTTTGAATATCCTCTTTTGTGATTTCTTTAAATGGTAAAAAATTAAATGTGTCATTTTCATTAATACTATTCCAAAATTCAAATGCTAAGGTATTTGTGGTCTTATTAAAAGACAATCCAATATTTTTACCTGGTTTACCATATACCATAGAAATTTCATCTGTAATAAAATCTTCCATTATTTTGAAATCACATGTAATAATAAAACTATCTCCTAATAAAAATTCGTCTAATATTTTATTATTTGTTTTATTATATTCTGTTACGTATTGGTTTTCATGATGAGATGACATATCCCATTGAAATTTAACCCAATAAGGTTGTTTATAATTTATTATCATTTCTTATTTGCTTTATAAAATTAATTAATTCAGGATAATATTCCTCACAATTTACTCCTCTTCTTTTTTCATATTCATCTATAAACTTAATAAAATCTCTTTTACTACTATTAAATTCTTTAATATCTGTTTCATAGTCGGTTATGAATATATCTCTTATTCTGGCAATTTTTTCGATTTCTTGTGTTGAAAATCCAACGTCTTCAATTGTTTGTTGTTCATAAAAATTAAGACTTCTATATGTTGAATTGAATTTCATATATTTTAACCATCTATCAAAATAATCTATGGTAATATAGTCTTTTAAAATTCTAAAACTCATAAAAGAAGGATGTCTCAAATATGATGTATCCAATATAATTGCAGAATTCCAATATCTTGATGTGTTAAAATGTTTAATTTTAAGACTATGAATTTTTTTGATTAATTTTTCATAAGAAAAAATACTAAACATATTAAATGTTGACATTACTACAATAGTTACTTTATCTAATACGGTTAAAATTTTATCTATATTTGAAAATAATCTATTAAATTCTAAACCAAATCTTGTATATTCTGCCTGTTTACCATATCCTTCACACGATGTAAATAATACAACTTCTTTAACTCTACCTTCGGCAATTATTTGTTCTAATTTCAATATCAATTTATCAATTAATTCATCTGATACACCTAAATTACTATTAATTGATAATTTAAGGTTCTCATTTGGAGTGTCGGTTTCTAATATAAAATCCAATACTTTCCATGTGTCTTTAGATAATAATGGTTCCCCTCCCGTAATTCTAAATGTATCTAATGTTGAATATAATTCAGGAAACCATTCCCAAAATGCATCCACATATGGATTTTCTTCGGTTTGTTTATATGGTTTAGTATTTCTTTCTTCCATTCTTCTAAGACCATTAAACTCATGTGTATCTAACATGTAACCACCATGTTCATTTATTTCTTCCATCCATTTAGTTGAATACTCAGGACCACAATAAGCACATTTAAAATTACATGTATTAGAAAAATTTACTTCAACATATTTCGGATTGTAATTATCTCTCCAATGTAAATTCGCAATTTCATCAAAATGAGGTTCTGACCAAGGTTCTGCAGATTTAAAAAATCTATCTGAAAATGAATCTGAGTTATCTTCAACGTTCCAACAATAGTTACATTCTTCAGGTCTTTTATTTTCCAACATTTCCTTTCTTGCTCTTTTCTTTACATTACTATTATGTAGAGCAGTAGGATTTCTTTTAATTTCGTCTAAACCTATTTTATGTGGTTCAGGATGGTGACAACTATGTGTTGTACCATTATGTAAATGCATCGTAACTTGAGTCCATTTAGCTAAACAAAAACCACATCCGACTTTATTTAATTTTTCTTTAACAAGATTAAAATCAACCATAGTTTTGAATGTCAATAAATCAACAAGTTCTATTGATGTTTCCTTATTTAAATTATCAAAAATTTCATTAACATCTTCAGTTTTTTTAAGATTAAAATAGGTTAAACAATTATCTGTTTTTGCCATTTTTTCTAAATCAACAATATCTATAACACCATCATAAACACTAAAATGATTCAGTTCCATTTCAGTAAAACATTTATGATTTTCTAATAAAGAACTTGGGTTGTGACAACCAAAATAAATTGGTTCTGTATTATATTCAGGTATTAAATTATCCTTCACTTCAATTTTATCTATTAATTTGAAGTTATGATATAATTCAAAATATTCATTCTTTTTATATATAATACTAATCGTAATGCCATTATGTAAATCATTACGATTTATTTTATAATTTTTATGACAGTGAAATTCTTTATCTTCTTCATTTTTTTGTGTCCAATATTCAAATACAAATTTTTCAACTTCATAATCAAAACTAATGCCAAAGTTCTTACCTGGTATTCCAAAAAATCCAATTTTTTCGTCTTGTGTAAAATGACGTTCTACTTTGAAAATAATATTTAATGAAAAATCTCTATCTGTTAATATATTGGATTCTAAATTGGTCTTTAATTTGAAGGGTTTTTTGTGTTCGATTTTTAAACCAGGTACTCTTTTTCTTTTTAATTTTATTCTATCGGCAACACTAATATTCAAATCGTTTAATGAAATATTAATTAATTTATCTTTTTGATTTTGTATTAAAAAATATTCGTAATTTTCTTTGTGAACTAAATATTTTTCTTTTAAATCAAAATAACATAATAATTTATCATTTACGTTTTTATTATTACTATAAAATTTTTCAATTTCATCTATTTCAGCGGTACCATCAAAAATACTAAAATGTTTCAAATCTAATTCAGTAAAACATTTGTGTCTATCGTTATCAGCATCAGGATTATGACAACCAAAATAAAGTGGTTGAGTGTAATAATCTTCAATCAAAGGTTCGTCCAATTCTACATCAAAAAATATATTAAAATCATGATAGAGTTCTAAAATATTTTTTTCTTTATCATAATGTATCGTTAATAAAATACCATTTTCTATATCAATTCTATTAATATGGAAATCCTTGTAGCAATGAAAATTATCTCTACCGTTTACTCCTTTTGTCCAAAATTCAAATACAAAAGTTTCAACTTCAAAATCATAACTTATACCAAAGTTCTTACCCGGCATACCTAAGAATCCTAATTTTTCATTATCATAAAAATTCTCTACTTTAAATTCAATTGTTAAATAGGAACTATCATATAAAAAAGGATTTATTTTATCACTATCGGGGTTATTAATTTCAAATAACCAAGGTTTTTGATTTTCTACTTTCATTTCATTTTTACATTTATAAACTTAGTATTAATATACGATTTTTCATCTATATTATCAATTTCCAAGACATCTAATATTTGTTTAATTCCATCTTTTTTGTAATCAATTACACCTTGTTGCATTTCCATCACAAATCTTTTTTCATTCTGAGCTGTTGTTTCACCTTTTGCCCACTTACCATTAACATATCCTTCATCTACATGTTCCATACATTCAAATCTACTTTCTCTTCTCGCTGGTAAACTATTATCTATAACTTCAATTTTATCATAAACAAGTTTAACATTATATTCAGTAAATCTATTAGTGTCAACATTATCCATTACACCATCAAAAAAATCAACATGTAATTTTATACCATCATGACCATCAATTGCTTCCATTACATCATCAATATATTTATCAAAAATTTTCACTTCGGCAATTGCTCCTTTATAAAAAGTGTTTGTGTGAGTACATATACCTAATAATAAACTATCTATCGTTTTATGTTTTCTTAAATCTTTACCAACTAAAAAGGGTTTATTAATTTTAACACCTCCTTGATTAGTAATTAATTCATCATTTACATACAGAAACATTTCTTTAGTTTCATTGTTAAATGACATCGTAACCCATGTCCACTGATTTTCATATCTTTTAGCCCAATTATTATAGTAGTTGTCACTTTTATCAAATACGGTCATATTAACTGTTCTTGAATTATTGAAAGATAAACCCCATGTCCAAGATCCGATATTTCTAATCAATGGATATTCTATAAATTTTTTCTTTCCATCTCCTACTAACCATAATGGTACTTTTTCAGGTTGTTGTTCAGCTTTAAATAAAATTGATATTGTGTGATTACCACTCAAACATTCATTTAATTCCGCCGTAGTTTCTAATGCAATATAACTTTTATTAGCATCAAAATAAGCATATCTTTTATTTTTATATTTCTTAAAAATCCTTTTGTCTGTTAATTTTTCATAATGACATCTCCATAGTAAATCATCATCTTCTTGACCCCAATCCCAATAATCGTTAGAATATCCATTTGTTTTTTCAACTTGTTTTTTATTAAACAACACGACACCACCAAAATAATCATCATAACCTAAACCATATTCATATTTGGATAATTTGGTTGCAATATGGACCGGTTTTTTATCGGGATAAGAATAATCGGCCTCCTCATATGGTAACATATCAACATCATGCCAAGCAACATAATCACATCCATCTTCAAAGGCGACATGAGCTGCAATGTTTTTCATGGCACCTCTATTGAAAAGTTTATCATCTATTTGATGTCCTACATAAAAAGTATGTTCAATACCTTGTTTATTGAGGTGTTCGGTTAAATGTGGTATTAATTTTTCAATATGTTCTTTTCTGTTTCTATATGGTATACATATACCTAATTTGTGGCTCATAATCCTACGTTGATATGTGTTATTTTATCATTTATTTCTCTAATTCCATATTCTATAAATTCTAATGTTGATAGTCCATCATTCTCAATTAAATCATTATTTTTTTTAACTTCATTATTAAATCTTAATTGATTCCATCTTGTTGCTTGTGTTTTCCATTTATTTCTATAGAATCCATTTTCAGTATGTTTAATTAAACTAAATGTAGATATTCTTTTAAATGGTACTTTTATTTCTTTATATTCAGGAAAATCTAAATCAACAATTTCACAATTAACAATCATACCATTATTACCTCTACCTGTTAAATCAATTAATTGATAATTTTCAATCATAGTACTATCGTAATAGAGAATTAAATCTTTATTAGATTTATAATTTCCAAAATTATCGTTGAAATCTAAATGCTCATTTATAGATATTTCTTTTATTTCATCGTCGTTAAGAACTGTATTAAACGCAGCAAAACATGTTATATAACCATCAAAATATTTTGGATAAATTTTTTCATCTTTATTCAATCTATCAGGTTCTCCAGCACCTAAATAAAAATATTTTTGGAGATTATAATTTCTTAATTTTTTATCAAATTCAATATTACCAATAAAATTACCATCTTGATATACTTTTATATTTTTATTAGTATTATCTATTGAAACTGTAATATTTGTTTTATAATTGGTCTTTATACTTGAATTAACATAAAGTACCTCATTTTCATTATCAAAAGTACAAAAATTATATCTTGAAAATGAATTATAAGATATTGTTAAATCATAACCAGGTATAGTGAAAACATTATATTCATCCACATCTTTATTGAAATCATATGTTGTATCATTTGGGTAAAATGAAACAAAAAAAGTAATATCATTATTAACATTAAAAACATTTTTTCCCTTAACAAAAGCATTAACTCCATTGAATTTTATTGCTTGTTGAGGTTTACCCATGTTTTTAATTTTGAGTGTGTCTAAATCAATCCCATTTTTGATACATCTGTGAAGTAAATCGGTATCTTCATATCCCCATCCCCAATACTTATTAGAATATCCATCGACAACTTCAAATAAATGATTGGGGAACATGGTAACTCCACCAAAATATTCATCAAATAATTCGTTTTTTATTTCTCCTGAATTAGAAATAAAATTATTTGCCAATTGTAAAGGTATTTCTGAATAGGAATAGTCAACGTGAACTGGTAACATATCCACATCATGAAATACTACATAATTACATTTATTTTTTTTAGCGTATTTGTATCCAATATTTAATAATGCACCTCTGTTAAAAAGTTTAGCAAAATCTTGTTCAATTACAAAAATATGATAAGGTATATCTTTATTAATCATATAGTTAGTAATCATTCTAATAAATTGTTTTAAATGATTTCTTCTATCTCTATATGGAATAATAATACCTAACTTTTTTTTAGTTTTTGACATTTTTCTTAATTGGCTTTATTTCATTTTCTGCTGGTGGAGTATTTTCTTTTACAAACTTATTATGAAATTCTGCTAAATAATATTGAATTCGATTACCCCATTCTTCTTTATCAATTTCTTCAAACCATACGGTTAATGAATCTAATGAATTAGCAATTTTTTCTAACGCTTTAATTTTACGTGTTTCAAGTGCCAATAAGTCTTCGTTTTTTTCTGTTTTACTTGTACTCATATTGATGTTATTTTTTTTATTAATTTATTCCAATTTCTATATCTATTATATTCAGGATATTTTAATCCTTGTTGAATCATATATTCATCATTAGTGATATCAATTAAAAAATTAGAATTTACTAATGATTTATACATTGTCTCATATTCATTTGAATATGCATATTCTTGTCCTACATCGGCAACACATTTTATTCTATCTATTGAAGTTTTATCCCATTTAAAATGATGAACTTGAATTGTATGTGTTGAAATTGGTGCAATTAAAGGATGAGACCAACCTCTATATCTCCAAGTTGTTTCACCATGTATTTTAGCAAAATGTTGTCCGTTTGTAATTTCAATATATCCTTTACATAAACAAATTTTATTAGGGTTTGCTAAACTCATGTAATATCTAAACATTCCTCCATTTGGGAATTGTTCCCATATTGATGTTTTGTTTAATTCAGGAAACGTTCCGTCAACACCAATTCTATCTATAAATCCACCTCTAACAATTTCCCAACCATTTTTTTCACAATCAGACATTAATAAATCTAAACTATCTTCTGGATACAAATGAAATTCATCGATGTCGGCAATCACCCACCAATCGTTTGGTTTAGTTAATTTTATTTCATTATATAATTTGGTAACTCTTTCCCAATCAAAAATTCGTTCGGTAATTGTTTTAACAATTTTAACGTTATCAAATGGTTTTATAATTTCCTCAACATCTTTCGATAATGTTGGATATAAATCAGTTTCATAGACAACATAATTAATTTCATCAACATAATCTAAATAATGATTAATGTGATGTTCAATTAAATCTACACCATGACCTATGACTGTAATTAATCTAACCATGAATGTAATATACAAAAAAAATATTAATAAATCAAATTAAGATATTACTTTTTTCTAACAATTGTTATTCCTGTTGATGATGGTTTGTTTTTAATAATACCGTGATTGAATAAATTTAATTTCTCCCATTTAGTCTCATCAATTTCTTGAACAAATTGTATTGGTCCTGTCCAATCATCAAAATCATTTCTGTCTTTAACTTCTTGAGTTACAATGTATTTGTCAGCGTAATTGGGGTCCGTATCGTGTATTGATACGATAGCATTCGTAGACAATATCTGTGTATATAATTCGAAATCTTCTTTAACATTTTCATATGAATGTCCCGCATCTATATGTAAATAATCTATCTTTATATCGTTGAGGACAAAGAAGTTATGAAATGCATCTTCTGTTGTTGTATTTAAAATTCTTGGACAAAATCTTCTTCTATAAAATGATTCTTCTTTGAACCAATCTACCTGTCCACCAATTCCATTCATGGCATCTACAATATAAGTTGCACCTATATCTCCCCAACTAATATCAGGATTTCCTTCGAAAATATTTTGTGAATGTAAATCTAATCTGGCTTGTGTCATAATACGTGGTATGAATCCACCTCCACTACCAAGGCAAACACAAACTTTTGCTCGCATATATTGTATTAAAGAATATATGAGTAAACCATCTCCTAAATGTTCGTCAGTTGCACCATGTGACCAACGATATGGTACTGAATTCAATATCTCATCACCAACAACATCAAAATCACGATTATTGGTAATATTATTCTTAACAAAATTTTTATCTATAATCATAATCTATTTGTATTTTCAATTTTATCTTTTATTAATTCAAAAAATTCTTCATCTCTTTGAATTTGTGTGTTTGTTACTTTTGCTGAAATATGTATTGATACTCCTTCGGCCGCACCATGTACTACTCTTTCTTTACTCATTAACTCACATGCCTCTTTTAAGACCTGTAATTTCTCATATGTCCCAAAGAAATCATTATTAAATCCATCTTTATTGAAAACAATAAGGTACTCGTAAATCGTCTCTAAATCATTATAATCGGGATATATTTTTTCAACATACTTTCTATAATTATACCAATCAATATTCTCAGGATTCATTTGAATATTACTAATGAATTCGTATTTACATCTATGATTTTTTAGAGTGTCTATGTAAGTAATACCTTTCTTGAATTGATAATTCAATAATGTATCGATGAATGAATAATCTTTAATTAAAAGGTCTGCATCCATTAAAATACATAAATCATTCCAATC
>Ga0007876_1000210_pt1 | contig 24400 bp, 27 predicted proteins | sample CryBogCBH24Aug09_FD_70958 | JGI IMG/M metagenome (GOLD analysis project Ga0007876, IMG submission 70958) | Freshwater microbial communities from Crystal Bog, Wisconsin, USA - CBH24Aug09 | ecosystem: Environmental > Aquatic > Freshwater > Lake | place: Crystal Bog, Wisconsin, USA | collected...
TGGTAAATCCATGATCAGTCTACCATTGCTTTTTAAACAATCAAAAACCTTTGTTAAAGATGCATTAACATCAATCATGTGTTCAATACTGTCATGCATTGTAACAAAATCATAATGATTAGGTATCAAGTAAGCACTTTCTAAAGTACCACGCATGGTAACTTCATCGTCACCGATGTTTTCGCCAGGCTCTAAACCAATACAGTTATAACCTTGTTTGTTTGCAGTATGAACAAATGCACTATTACTGCTACCAATATCTAATCCTACTTGCGGTGGATGTATGTAATACTTGTAAGCAATTAATCTTGCTTCAGATACTTTAACATCATGTTCATACCGTTCGTCATAGGTCATTGTACCACGGTTCTTTTGAAATCCTTCATGGTAATCATTTTGATAAAAACTATAATATTTTTCTTTGTCATAACCAGGTAGTTCCTGGTGTATAACTCCGCAATTGGTACACTCTACTACAGGCAATCCATTAGAAATTTTCTTTTGAAAATCTAAAACGTTTCCGCAAGTACAAGTTTTAATTAAATTATTTTCTAACATCAGTCTCTATATAAATCAGTTACATGAAATGCCGCATCAGGAATAATCATGTGCTGCCATTTATCTAAGTTTTCGTAGATTGCTTTAGGATAGTAGTCATCAACAACTACATACTCAAAACGCTCTGGATGATCTGGACCATGATGTCCGCTCTTGTTTTCAATAAAGTAGTCGATGTTATGCTTGGCAATCATCTCTGGAGTATCAGTCTCAGTATGTGCAAAGTTTTTAATCTTTGTGATAGCATGGTCATTATCACCAAAGTAAGTAAAGTGCCAACCACCATGATCAATAAACACTAGATCATCTGGCTTCTTAACCCATGGAAAAGTGTATTCACGTTCTTGTTGTGGGTTGGTAAAGAACTTGGCACGGCATACCATAATGTTTGGTTGCTTGACAATGTCATGAATCTTCATGTAGTTGATTTTATACTGAAACATGGGAATAGTTAGGATATAACGTGCCCAAGCATTTTCATCTTCTTTAATCATTTCAACTGCTTCGGCACGTGGGATTTCATCAACGTCACTGACCATGATAATGTCTTCAGGAGCAACATCTGTTAGTCCCTTAATAGTACTCCAACGTTGATACTTTTCACGTACCCAACTGTCTTGTGTATCAGGCATGTCATCAACTTGTACACGACGAATTTTACTAGCATACTTGGCAAAGCGGTCTTTGTTACTTTCGTAAAAATATTCTTTAGGCTTGCCACTATGGCTCATGTTGGATTCTGCTAAGATGAATACATCAACAACATCCCATAATTCTTCTAGTCTCAATTCTAAGACATCCAATTCATTAAAGAATGGAAAACAATCGTATACTTTCATTATGCTTTTACCTTTTTAGTTCTGTTTGCGGCCTTGGCTCTTACATTAGGTTTCTTTTGACTCAATGTATATGCTTCAAGTGCTTCGTGGATTTCTTTGGCCAATGCCTCGTCATCCCACTTTAATTCTGTTTTGCCATTTTCATGTGTAGTTACTGTTAGGTGGTTGCCTACAACTACCTTAGGCCATGTTTCTTTCTTTTTGCGAGGCATCTTATTCTCCTGGAGTATTTTTTATGAGTGGCTGATATTGCTGTGCCAACTTAACGCGAGTTTCATTTGGTAGTCCTGGCCAATGTATAACAAAGTCACCTGGATACCATTGTCCGTCTTGTCCTAATAAATCCGTCCCCTCTACATTATACATTCTGTAGTCATAAGAATTCAACCATTGTTGTGGAATTATTTTAAACAAGTCTTGGAATTTGGGATAGAAGTCAATAACAGCCTGTTGCTCAAACCACTTCTTGTCATCCTTGTATTCTTTCTTTTTACTTAACAAGAAGTTTAACCACTCTTTGGCTTGTGGGCTATTACGCACAATAAAACTGCCTGTGTTTAGGGCCGCAATGTCTGTGGGCATAATAATGTGATAGTCAGCATCTACTAGGTCTTCTACTTTGATATCAAAGTTAGTAATCATAGCATCATTGTCTAACCACCAAACCCAATCTACATCTGGATTCTTTTCCATAACATCCAATAAATGCACAAACTTGTCAAAGTGTACTTGTTCTGGACTAAAGTTGTCTGTTTTGGCAACAGCAAGATATCCGTGTTTTTCTGCGTATTTGACTTTGTTGTTGTACCATGTTAAATCAGCAAGATCCTTATGACGTTCATTAAAGATACTGACAATGGCCATGCTGGGCTTATTACTGTCTTTCCATAATTGTGGAACATTGTTCCATAGTTCGTCAATGTCAATATATGGATCCTTGCCACTTTCGTCCATAATGTGAAATGCTAGTCCAGGGATAGGACTTACTAGGGCAACACCTTCTTTAACCCAAACTAAATTGATACTTTTATTTTCAACAAAGTCTGCTTTTTGTGTAGTGAGTGTAACAACGTCTTGGAAATGATTGCGATACTTGTCATACAATGCTCGGCTGGCCATACAAGTATAGGTAGTGTGCTTTACTGTTCGATAGTGTCTATATGGACCATGTAGCACAAATCCTGGATAAATTTCGTATTTGTAACGCCAAACGTCATCGTGTGGATTCACAGCAACAAACGCATTTAACTTGGGTTCAAAGTCATCAATGGTATCAATCATATCATGTATTGCTTCGGGATAATGCAAGTAATCATCCTCTACATGATACCACAAGTCTTTGGCATATTTTTCAACATGCTCATAAACTAGTCCCATGGTATATCCATTACCAGTTCCACCCTCAACAGCAACAAACTTGGTAGGGAATTTGCAATGACTCAAAATTGCTTTGATATCTGCAACAGCTTCAGGTGTACTGTGATCATCCAAAACTGTTAATTCAACTTCATGCCCTTGTACATTGTTGATACTGTCTATTAGACTGCTAACACAACGGTTTAATAATTGTTGTTTGGGTACTTTGATGTATCTGCCAGAACCTGTATCATTGAGCATGTTAACAGTTGAACAGGTTCGTAATATAATTTGTAGATGTCTTAACATAACACTATTTAAGCACACACTTAATGACAAGTCAACATTTATGATGTTAACATGCATATAAAATAAATATGTTTTTAGGGGAAAAATGCAATGGCATCGAATAATCCACAATGGGATGGGAAACCACACTTAGTCTTGTACTGGCTTTTTGACATTCCAAACCAAACATTAACTTGCAAAATTGGTGACGATTTAGAATATCTTGCTCATCAAGGTGGATATGCAGGATATACCAAGCGTTTGAAAAATGCAGATGGTACTTGGACAGAAAGTCACGTAGAACCATTAGATTGGCAAATGTATGAAAAGACATGGATCAGTGAAAACTATGGTGAGATCGTAGGTTACTTCCAATATGATCACAGTAGAACAGTTACACACCCAATTCGGGGAACCCCTGATCATACTCCAAACGGGGTTGGTCCTGATGGAAGATACATTGACCATATGCAACGTCTACAGGCAATCTTAGAAGGAGAAGACATGGCTAGCATTTGGCAGTCTCCAAGTAAAATTTGGTTTGTAACACCAGATCGTGGAGCAACTATCTACAAAAAATTGCCTACAAGAAATGTACTTTATCCAAATGTCAATTCTGAGCCTGAAGTATTTTGGCCAGAGCATCCACAACCATGTATGATGCAACCTTATAGTCCAGGTGTAAGACTAAGTTCTTATGATGAAATGGAAAAAGCGGGTGTTCCAGATGACATGATCAACAGATGCAAACAATGGTTATGGCCCACTCCAAGAAGCCCTGAGCTACAAAAGTGGTATATCTACCCAACTGTTATTGAAGAAAATCCTGTAGCAGCCGGGCCAGTTTGATTCGGTTATAATCTTGGGCGAGCAATGCTTGCCTATTATATTCAATGGTTTCTCTATCTTGCAGAAACCATTCTATTTTTTGTTCAAGAGATAGTGCATCTATTTCCTGTAACAGCACCACTTGTAGATTAATTCTTGTTTTTGGATCTGCTACATCTTCAAATTTCAAATCAAAGTAGTTACTGTATGATTTGAATCCTACTTGTTCTAAATATGTGTTAAGTCCTTGTTGACCAAAGATCATCACAGGATGATTATACAACATGGGTTTAAATGTTTTTTCACTGTAGAACAAACTGGTGTTGTTCCAAGTATCAAATAGCGTTTCGCTGACTAAACTCACAGCAGTATTACGAAACAAGTCAACAGGGTTGGCTGCTTCAGGTGGCTCGCAGGCCCAGTTGGTAGTGAAGTCTGTTTGATCTATTGTTTTAGGTGATGCACTACACAATTGATCTAATACAGTACCGTTAAAATCAAAATCGTCTTGAGTCAATTTATCACAGCTCAATAGTACATCCATACCTGACTCAAATAATTTATAAACTGTATAATTCCGTAAGGGCCGCTTTCGTCTGTTTAATGATAAAAATGTATGAGTGCCATTTCTAATGTTGTTTACTGTTTGATCAATAGTAAACATACTGTTGGCATATTTGGTAACTTGGCTGGCAAAGTAATTAAATGACACCACATGCATCTTAAACTCTCGACTGGCAAAGTTTTCTTCGTCACGCAAATTGCTGGATACATAGAATACTTTTTCAGCAGGAACGCCATGACGTATTGCAGACTGTGCAATTAGTTCGTGGAAGTCATAAGTTTGATAGCTGAACCCTTCCCAAAGTAATGAAAACATAAAGTATGAATTTGGATCATTACACAGTTGTTCAACTTCATAACTTGAGTAGTTTGAAAACAAGTCCAACTCATTGGGTGGTTGAGTGGGCGCACGATCCGTAGTCATTACAAACCAATTTTTGTTTGCAATCAAAGATGCAAAGATTGGCACGCCAAACGGCTTAACTTCGTTTGGGCCAAATACATCTTGTATGGGTAGTTTTTTAAAACCTTGGAAGGTGGGTAACATTGTATTAAATACTCGTGATATTTATTATATACTAATATTATTGACAACGCTACCTTTATCTGTTAAAATTACGTATGGACAATCAACGAATTATTAAAATAAATGAAATTACGGATAAACTGAGTCCTACGTTTTGTTTAGCCAAATGGCATCATACTACAATCTATTTACAAACTGGGCAAACACATAGTTGTTACCATCCGCCCCCACATAAAATTCCTTTGGAAGAACTGGCTACTAATCCCAGTGCGTTACACAATACAAACGAAAAGAAACAACAGCGTAGGTTAATGCTGGCAGGCAAAAAGCCCGCAGGTTGCCAATACTGTTGGAGCATTGAAGCAATGGGCACAGACTATGTTAGTGACCGTAAAGAGCGCAACTCGTCAATTTATACTCCAAAACGATTTGTTGACATAAAAAACAGCAAATGGAATGACAACCACAATCCAGAATACATTGAAATTTCTTTTGGCAATGAATGTAATTTCAAATGTGGGTACTGCCATCCCAAATACTCTAGTGCATACTACAAAGAGATTAAAGACTTTGGGCCGTATGACATGGTCAAGAATCATCGTAATGACATTGACTGGTTTGAGATTTATGAAGAAGAAACTAACCCATATGTTCAAGCGTGGTTTGACTGGTGGCCTGAAGTTAGCAAAACTTTGAACATCTTACGCATAACAGGTGGGGAGCCATTGCTACAACAAAGTACCTGGAGACTGTTTGAAGAAATTGATAAGAATCCCGTGCCTCATATTGAATTAAACATCAACAGCAACTTGGGTGCAAAGCCTGTATTGATTGATCGGTTTACCAACAAGGTAAAGAAATTGTTGGACGAAAAGAAGATTAGATCCTTTAGTTTGTTTACCAGTATGGACACATGGGGTAAGCCTGCCGAATACATTAGAACTGGTTTAGATTTAACAGTATGGGAACGCAATTTGACAACATATTTGTCAACTACTGATTTACCCATTACATTCATGATTACATTCAATATCTTAACAGTGACTAATTTCAAATCCTTGTTGGAAAAGATTTTAGAATGGCGTGAGAAGTTTGTAAGTCAAGAATACAATGATACTGATATAAGCGGGTTCCCACGTATTAGATTTGACACTCCGCATCTTAAAGAGCCCCTACAATATGATATGAACATTTTGCCCAAAGATGAATTCATGCCGTATATGTATGACTCATTAAAGTTCATTGAAGATAACATTGGACCTAACAAATTTACACAAGCAGAATACGACAAATTTAAACGTGTCGTTGATTATATGAAAACGACGACATATGACCAACGTCGTGTCGCCGAAGGACGCAAGGACTTTTATAATTGGTTTACTGAGTATGATCGCAGACGTGGAACTAACTTTAAAAAGACATTTCCAGATCTTGTTGAGTTTTACAAACAATGCAAAGGCACAAAATGAAATTTATTGAGAATTTTAATAGAACAATCATTAAACTAATTACTTGGCGCATACTAATATCCACACAGTATTTTGCTGTGGGTTGGTGGGTAAGTGGTAACCCATGGGTAGGTGTAGGTGCAGTGGGTGCGGCATTAATAGTTAACAGCATTTTATACTACCTACATGAACGTGCATGGAACCGTGTGCAGTGGGGCAAAAGGGCAATGAATGAACAGTGATCGTTTAGGTTACTACAAAGTTGGTTGGAAAAAGTTTTTTAATAAAACTCTAGCTCTGCTTGAGAATAATAGGACTGGTTACGAAGTTGAATGGGTGTTTAACGACCATGTTTACAGCAACATTGACTGGACTATCCCAATTGATACTTCATTAACTGAGTTGTATAGACGTAGGGCCAGTCAATTAAGGGATCAGTATGACTACTTGGTGTTGTACTTTAGTGGTGGTGCAGACAGCACAAACATACTACGAAGTTTTATTGACAACAATATTTTCTTAGATGAAATTGTAATGCAATTTCCTGAGCCCACTGTAAATCAATTCAATGAGGATGACAAGTCAAACAAAAACATCTACAGTGAAATCAAATATCAAGCAGTGCCTACATTAAATGGGTTAACACTTGATCCACGCACAAAAATACGATATCAAGATTTTGCAAAACCTTTATTAGAATTATTAGACAATGACAACTGGTTTGATTTGTTACCGATGGGCACAAACATAAGTCCATCTGGAATAGGTAGACAAGTTGCCCAACTCAAAGAACAGCATATATTAGAGCTGTGTGACAAAGGAAAAACAACAGCACAAATATTAGGTGTTGATAAGCCACTTGTCTACTCAGATGGTAGCAACTATTATGCTTACTTTTCTGATGTGTCTGCTATGCACTCGCCTCCAGTAGATTTTTCACAAGGTGAAATATTCCATAACCTATACAAAACTGAGTTCTTTTATTGGACTCCAGATATGCCTGAGATAGTAGTCAAGCAAGCTCAATTGATTAAACAGTTCTGTATTGCAAATCCGCAAGCCAAAGATATGATTATGCAATCTATGAAAAAGCATATCCAACAGTATAGGGGATTACTACATTCTATCATATATCCCAAGGACATTGTGATTACATGGGATCCAGAAAAGCCCACATCAGATGTTGTTAGACCCATGGATGAATGGTTTTGGCAATCTGCCAGTGAGCAAGTTAAGACAAATTACACGAGTGTGATTGAATATCTAGACAAAAATACCAACAATAAATACATGATTGATAACAATATTCAAAAGGGAATTTCTGCTCATAACAGCAAATTTTACAAATTATGAAACAGAACAACTTTTGTAGAGCGTTAAGTAACGCAGTCAGCTTCCGTATCCCAGGTGAAAGTAACAGTATAACCTTTAACCCATGCTGTCTTTATGATAACTACTTGCCTTACCACCCTACATTTTTTAAAAAACAAAGACAGCAATTTATAGAAGCAGATAAAACATATCTGCCTGGTTGCAGTAAGTGCGAGCTTAAAGAAAAAACTCACGGTGCTCATCTCACTCAGCGTACCATGTTCAATAGAGAAATACCTGATGGATTGAATGACACCATTTATAAATTAGAAATTGTGTTAGACACGACTTGTAATGCGGCCTGTATTCAATGCGGTACTGAGCAAAGTAGTTTATGGCGCAATGAGATGGCGCAACGGAATCACAAGTACATACACATTCAGCCCGAGAGCCAAATTGATTCTAAAATAGAACTTATTAAAAAGAATATTGATTTACAGCAAGTTAAAATATTTCATTTTTGGGGTGGTGAGCCTTTACTTACAGACACGCATTTAAAATTTCTTAGACAGATTGAAGACCTTAGCACAGTAAAATTAGCATATACTTCTAATGGAAGCATATTCCCCGATGACGAAGTGTTGGACTTATGGAGTAAATGCAAGGAAGTTTCAATTGGTCTAAGCATGGATGGCATCGAAGATAGGTTCCACTATATTAGATGGCCAATAAAATGGAACAAGTGGCAACAAAACGTCAAACGATTCAAAAACGAAACTAGCGGCAATGTTGATATTCATGTAAATTATTGTGTGATACCATTAAATGCTTTGTACACAGATGAAGTCGATGAATGGTTATATGCAAACCTTAATCAATATACCAACTTTATTAGAGGTGAAGGCACACTGGATATAGCAAGAACTCCTATGAGCCTACGAGAAGAAGTATGGAAACGATTAGGTGACAATCATACAGTTAGTAGCATATTAAAAAAACTACCAGTTAGGCCAGTTGATCATATGATTGCATACTTAGATGAATGGGATCCAATTAGAAAATTAGATTGGCGTAAAACCTTTCCAGATGTATCAAAACATTTCAAATGAAATTTTGTGTACCAATAAATATATCAAAATAGGAGATTTCCATGCCATTAAAAGTAACAAGAGTAAGAGTTAGACCATCAGTAAATGTACCTTGGTATGTACATAAACAAGAAGATGTTATAACTCGTGATTCTGCATATGTCGACTCCGGGCTAGTAAGTCCAACAGTGATAACATATAGCGAAGATGGGTTGACTCAAACTGTAGTTAAAACTTGGGTCGATGCGGCAACAAGAGATGCTCACACTACTGGAACATTAATAACAAATTTTTCTGCTCCAGCCGATGAGTACTTTGCCGCTAACGGAATTACAGAAACTTTCACTTTTGAAGAAGTTTAAATGAACTTATACCTAGAGGAAAATGGGTACCGTATTATTGTCGGTGCAGGCAATGATCCGTTTTTAATAAACAACATTGCCTCGGGTATTTTAAATTGCACAATTAGAATGTGCAATCAGCACACATACACTAATATAACTACTCATAAAAATTTTCAAGACGGTGACACTGGCATAATGTTCAGTGACACTGGTTTAGAAACAGTTACTTTGGCTGCGTTTCCTGAAGTACAAAAATTAATAAATCTAATAAAAATAAGAACACCTGCATTTAAGAAGTTATTAGAATTATATAACATGGCGTCATTACCAAACCTATATGGGTTCGGTCCAGTGGATCCTATCATTATAGAACTTGCATTAAAAGATCCTGCAGCCATTTCAGACTACGCAGAGCTAATGAATCAAGATGCCGATTTTGTTAAATCTGAATTGTCTATGATAGTCGATTGTATTAAGGATGATAGATTTAGAATTTTTACAGTATCTACATTGTGGAAAAACAAAATCAACCAGTGTCAAACTGAAACTGAAATTAATAATCTATTGGAACCAATGCACAAATCATTTCATATGATTGGAGTTTGATCGTGAATAGGTTGATTCATTGTAACAATATACTAATTGCCAATGATCCTAGTTTAGATGATATCCCAGGATTTGCAAACTATCGAAGAATATCAAAATTTGTTCAACCTGGCGACTCTGTTATTGATAGATCTGGTATTATAAAAAATCCATTTAAAACTAAAATAATTTCACCCATACCCTCATTCAATCCTAATTTTAATTTAAGTTATGCTGACTGTGCGATGTTGCATATGGAAGAATTAGATAAACTACACAATTCAAGTGGTAAAAAATTTAGGCTTTGGTACAGTGGTGGTATAGATAGTACTGGTATATTGGCATCCTTTATAAAATACTATGGATTAGAAAAAGCCAGCCAAGTATTAGAAATATTTTGCAGTATAGAATCTATTAATGAAAACCCTTGGGCATGGGATAGATATATTCGCAAAGGCAAATTTAAATTAATACCATCAACTTCACATGCATCTAGATGGGACGATGATGTTATTATCCTAAATGGTGAAGTAAATGACCAATTATTCGGTGGGCCGAGTCTTGCCAGATACAAAAAGAATAAAGACTTGTATGCACGAGTCAACATTGAAGATTACATTGGTGTAACTTGTGGTGGCATTAAGAATGCCGATTCTATTTACTTTGCTGAAATGATGATTGAACAGGCTCGGCACGCACCCATTCCTGTGGAAAATTCTTATCAAATGGCATGGTGGTATGGATTCTCATTACTATTCCATACCAATATGGTTAAGTTGTTTACACAGACGAAATTTAATACCATACCTGCAAGATACATAACTACTGATTTAGACCACTTCTATGGTACAGAATTGTTCCAGCAGTGGAGTTTAAAATTTCATTATGATTATCCTGATCAATATTGTGAATGGGAACGCTATAAACAATTTTGTAAAAACTTTATTTTGGATGCTTTAGACATTCCCGAATATGCTGATAAAATTAAGCATGGCAGTTTCACAAGAATTATGACCAAACGCCCTGTGGGAATTGCACTTGATGAAGATTTTAATGTAATTAGAGATATCGAACTAATAAGAAATTTTGCTGAACCCAATAACAGTTTTTTATGAACATATTAAAGCGCCCACCCGGCGATGAATTCACTTTTAGATTATTCTTCCAACTAGTGAACAAAATTAAACAACCCAAAGATGTTTTTTATCTTTGGTCAACCTGTATCGATCCAAATTTTAATAAAATAAGTCACTTCATTGGTACACAGCAATTTTATGAAAACGAAATAGTTTATAGAAATGTCATTGAATCTAATGTCAAAAATAATCTTATTGTTCTAGGCATTAAGGATCACTTGACCAGTAAGGGATTTAATCCACAAGTTGATCAATATACTGACATGATGATATGGTTAAAACAAATGGCACAATATTACCCTGACAAACAGATAGTATTGTACACCAGCTTAGAAAACTTAGTTCTAGATGAACCCAACATTTCCATAATACCGTGGGGCGGAGATATTACCAATCACCAACGCGAATATTCAAAACTAGAACCTATAATAGATAAAAACTACGACAGCAGATATACCTTTTTGAATCTCAATAGACACCCTAGACATCATAGAGTAATGCTTATTAACCTATTGCATATCTCTGGACTAACTCCATATGGTATGATATCGTGTATGTTTAAAGATTTAGTAAAAGGGTTTGAGCCTACTATTAATGATTCTTACAACATCTACGACAACAATCCAAATGACAATGTAAACAACTTCAAGAATAAACTAGCCAGCTACTACAAGAATACATTTATTGAAATTGTTTCAGAAACTTCCTATATGGAATCTGCGTTCAACTTGACTGAAAAGACTTTGAACAGCATTTATGGATGCAATTTTCCTATTTTTATATCCAGCGCTGGTACTGTGCAGTTTTTGAGAGACATTGGCATGGATGTGTTTGACGATATCATCGATCACAGCTACGATGAAATTGAAGATCCTTATGACCGTATGCACCAAGCTATAAGTCTTAACTATAATTTACTGACAGGAAGTCAAAGAATTAAATATCTGCATATAACAAACAAGCAACGTTTCTTGAATAATGTTGACTTTGCCAAAAATAAACTGTATAATTTTTACAAAACTAGAGCGGAAAAGATGACCAATGAGCTTAACTTATAAAGACGACGATTCATTTTTTACAACAGTATTACCACCGTTTGTTTATTATGGAACGTGCGTAAAGGACTGGTTCAGCTCACATGGGCTGGCCAAATTTAGGTACATTAGGGACACTGAAGCCGAACGTGAGTTTTGGAATTTGGAAAAGATTGATGATTTTTACCCAGGAATTAAAACAATTAGTGTTGCAGTGAATCCTTGGGCAAGAATGAAACATGCGTTTGATAGCCTTAACGCTATGAAACAAATGGAAAATAATGTATACTTTGATAAGTCACTGCTTGATCAGATACCACTGGGCAAGTTCAGTAATTTTATTGCAAGTTTGCCGGACATGGCTCCTGTGAGTCCTTTTTGGTTTGCTTTGCCAGAATCCTCTACCAAGTGGACAGAGTATACAATAGACGGGCAGACTAAGAGCGTGGATTTCATACTAAGAGAAGATACGTTAGCTGAAGACTTCAAACCAATACAAGAGTTCTTCCTAACAAACCAACCCTTAGAAATCCCAAAGATGTTGCCCAAATACAAAAGATCATACAATACAACTACAAAGGCCATCGTTGAACAACTTTTCTTTGAAGAAATTGCCAAATATGGCTACAATTTTTAAATAAGTGTTGACAGCCGGCATAAATAAACTTATAATAGAAACAAGTTAGCAAACAATGTAGATGGAAGATGTTGTAAAAATACAACAAAATAAATTTACAAAAGGTGTTGACAGCGATGCCGAAAGGCATTACAATAGAAGCATACGTTGTAAAAAACGTATAAAAATTTAAGGAAAACTGGAAACTAAAATGAGATCGCAATTTAAACATATACAACAAGGAACAGCGAAACAGCTAGGCAATTGCCCCGCCGCTTTGTGGTCTGCGTTTAATATGTCAAGTTATGATCGCACACCAGAGATTAAGATCGGGGTCCGGGAGGACTTAGTGTAACAAAAATTACACGCACACTCCAAGGACCCCAGGATTAAACTCCCTGGGGTTTTTTGTTTTACAAGTGTTAAAAAGTGGAAACGAGATCCACGCTACACACTCAAATAAGTAGTAAATGGGCGGCCTACCGGATGAAACTCAGGCGGAAACTGAGGAGTATAAATGGTAGCGTATTAAAGTATACTTTATTCGTATATGGGTCATGCCTGTATATGAAAGTTAAGGTTACCTATACCGTTAGGTGGTTTAAGGAAAACGAGCACATCGCAGAAACAGCAGTCCTGAGCTACACGAAGTCAGGTCCTAGAGATAGGATGAGATGGCGGATCATGTAGGAAGTAATGACCGTACAGGCCCTTTGAGTTGCGTCTTTGGGTAGAGATAGATGTACAATGGTTCCTTAATTGAGTGTACTTTAATACACACTCTTCTTATCCTTCCGATGGATTGACATGCGTAGCTGGAGAGTGTATAATTACTTTATTGGAGTAGAAGCATCAATGGTGATGCAGTGGACTGTAAATCCGCCACCTTCGGGTACGCCTGGTTCGATCCCAGGATACTCCACCAAATATGGGCTGATGGCGTAATTGGGAACGCACTAGATTTGCATTCTAGAGTCCGGGGTTCGAATCCCCGTCGGTCCACCATATTTTAAATAAGTGTATGCAATATTGGATATTTTTTCATGGTGGTGTTGGTGGAGATGGCTTTGCCAACTTGCTAGAACACGCTAATAATATGCACACACTAGATGGAAATTTACTTTGGAGAACTAGGCGTTCTAAAGTTAACCCTGATAAGGTTGCTTTTTATGCTCCTAAATTTACTAGTGATGGTAGGTTTTTGAGATCGCATGATGACGCAGATTTTGATTTAAGCAAAATAGACTTAGATCCTAATTATGTTCGTCTAGTAGAAGAAAAATTGAACACAGTGATATCTGTGCATCCATGGTGGTATAACCATGATCCAAGATTTAAACATTGGAATTTTTTAGAAAGAGATCAACATAAGATTGTTGTGTTTTCAAAAAACAAACAAAGAATTTATGATGATTTTTTTGATAAGAACGGCACGTTCACTGAAGAATATAAAAATAATTTTAAGTTGGGATTAGATAGAAATCCCAATCATGATTTTACAAATTTAGGCATGTATAGAACACGTATTGATATCGATCGTGTTTGGGAAGATTGGGATTATCTCAATTATACATTGACTAAGATTGGAATTGATTTAGATAGAAAGCATTATGAAGACTATCTAGATGTATCCAAAAGAAGAAAGATTTAGGTCTCAAAGTGTTCATGGACGCACATCAGCCTGTCACGCTGAAAGAAGGGGATCGTTACCCCTTGGGACCGCCAAGTTTTATCCCGCGTTAGTGTAATGGTAGCACACGTATTAAAAGGTTATCCTGCTAAGGATACAGTCAGCATAATACAAAACTCCATGTCAAGGACGGGGTCGTAGTTCGAATCTACGGCGCGGGGCCAAATTATTCCTCTATAGTTAAATGGTATAACAATCGGCTGATAACCGGTCATTACAAGTTCGATTCTTGTTGGAGGAACCAGTTTTAGGATAGTAACAGCAAATTAAAAAACCTTTTCTTGAAAAAAAGACAAAAATGCTATCCTGTTATTTTTAGCACTTGCTCTGCAAAGAGTTTGTGTCTTTGTATGCCTGGATGTTTAAGGTCTCTAGCTAGATCTTCACCGTCGGGCATACTGTTAAATTTTATAAATTTAATTTGCCTTGAATTGCACAGTGATTCAATGGCCAATGTGTTTTTAATTTTGTTGAAATAGTTGTTGTTTTCATCAACTATCCATTGGTTTGCATAGTCTGGATACTTTTTGTCTCCAAATGATCCACTTAAAAATTCGATAGAGTTAGCATTTACTAATTCCCATCGTATGCCAGGTGGTTGTAGAAAGACAACAAGTTTAGGTTTGATTCGATCAATCCAACCATGACACAATCTAAAGGCAGTATCGGACGAACCTCCGCCCTGTCCCAAGTTTGCACATCGCATACCTAATGCTTTTGATACTAGTTCAGGCCAAATGGCATCAACTGGTAAACCAATTCCGCAGGTAAAACTGCAACCGAGAAACATTATTGTAGGGTTTGATGTAAATTCATTACATCGAAATCCTTTGGAATTGAAAGAATATGTAAATGGATTGTCAATCCAATTATGTTGTTCTAACAATGATCGATTTTTGTTAAGATTCTTTTTGTAAAGTTCTTCAGTATCCATTGACAACCATTTTAATTTGGTGTTGCAATACTGTTTGTAAAATGAATCATAGTTAGGCATTAAATTATTTAGTGCGTACTTTATCATGTCCCTATCGTCTAGTGGCCTAGGACACCAGCCTTTCACGTTGGGTACACGAGTTCGAATCTCGTTAGGGACGCCATGTATTTTTTTTATTGGGGTGTCGTCTAATGGTAGGACAACAGACTTTGACTCTGTTAGTGTTGGTTCGATCCCAGCCACCTCAGCCAATTTAAAAATTTATTCCCCAGTAGCACAGCGGTAGTTGCACTTGACTGTTAATCAAGGTGTCCGTGGTTCGATCCCACGCTGGGGAGCCAATATACGGAGGGTTAACTGGACTGGGTCCAGCTCTGTCTTGAAAACAGAAGGTGTGCGAAAGCGCATAGAGTTCGATTCTACTAGCCCTCCTCCAAGTATTAGGATGCTAACAGCAAATTTTATACATTTGACTTTTAATCAAAACCGTAAAAATGCATCCTGTTATTTTACACTGCGTTGGACTTCTGGGTAGGTCCGTAGCCCTTCAAGCTACAGAGACGGGTTCGATTCCCGTACGCAGTACCAATTATGCTCTGATGTTTCCACGCCAAGTTCGCTACTTGGATCCATGATAAGTTCGCTACTTATAGAATTGGGGAGTACAGAAAGTACCTTGTGTAAGGGTTAGATTCCCTTAGGAGCACCAAACTGAATACATGCCGTGGTAACTCTCTGGGAGAGTACCTCACTGTCGATGAGATTTAGGCGGGTTCGATTCCCGTCCACGGCGCCAATTTTATATCTCCCTAATGTAATGGCAGCATGACAGTCTCCAAAACTGTTCGTCGGGGTTCGAGTCCCTGGGGGGATGCCAATGCAACTTTAGCTGATGTGGTCATAGCGGCGGTCTGAAGAGCCGTTGAACCAGGTTCGATCCCTGGAGGTTGCACCAATTTTGCCTCTGTCGTTCAATGGATAGGACACCGTGCTACGAACGCGGGAATGGTGGTTCGATTCCATCCGGAGGCGCCAAGTTTGAGGATACGCACAGCAAAGTCATTTATGACACGTTGGTTCGATTCCAACATTTGGCTTCATGCCAGATTCGCTCAGCGGTTGAGCAAAGGCTTAAACAGCCTTCGTAAAAAACGTATCCTGTTTTTTTCCAAATTGTATTGACACAAGTCCGTGTTTCACATACAATATATACATAGCAAGGAAACTTGTTAGACAATTTTAGGATCGGTTCAGCAACATTCATATTACATGGATTGCTTCACTTACCCTGTTACTAACTGGAGCCTGTATGGGCTTTGAAGGTTGGCAACGATGCGTAAGCAAGGACAGTGAAGATAGAGGAGTTTCGACAAGTCTCCTCGATAAAAACAAAAAGTAGGCAACGATCCTGTTTGAATTTATATAGGTTAAGTTCAGCAACAATTTTTCACTCATAATGAAACCACCCGCCGAAAGGCATTAACCTGAAAGGAGCCAATTATGGCAACATTTGTAGAAGCAGTAGCTAATCAAGAAGCCCGTACCGCCAATGGTATGAAGGCTCGCAAGTCCTCAGCTAATGCTGTAGTAGACTTGTTTTACAATATCGGTGCTAGCCGTGGCAAGGATATTATCCCTGCCTTTACAGCCGCGTATGTGGCTAATCGCGAACTAGCACTTCGTACAGTACTATGGGCACGTGATGCTCGTAGTGGTGCAGGTGAACGTGAACTATTCCGTTCTGTTCTAAAGCACTTGGAAAAGACTGATAAGGATGCCGCATTGGCTCTTTTGAAGAAAGTTCCTGAATTGGGTCGTTGGGACGACATTTTTGTCTTTACTGACAAGAGTTTGAAATCCGCCGCTTACACTATGCTAGGTGACGCTCTTCGTGAGAAGAGTGGCCTGGCTGCTAAGTGGACTCCACGTAAGGGTGAAGTAGCACGTGAAATCCGTGAATTCTTTGGTATGAGCCCAAAGTTCTACCGTAAGAGTCTAGTAGCACTTACCAATGTCGTTGAAACACAAATGTGTGCCAAGGACTGGGACAACATCAACTTTAGCCATGTTCCATCTGTAGCGGCTAGCCGTTACAAGAAGGCATTTAACCGCAACACTACAAAGTTCGCTGAGTATGTTGCAAGTTTGGTTAAGGGTGACCCAACTGTAAAGGTAAACGCTTCGGCTGTTTTTCCTTACGATGTCTTGAAGAACGTTGCCTATGGTAGCTTTGACAAGACTGAAACTGATCACATCGTTGCACAATGGGCGGCTTTGCCAAACTACGTGGGCGACGCAAACATCCTACCACTGGTTGACGTTAGCGGTTCTATGTCATGCCCAGCAGGCAAGAACACTAAGGTCACTTGTATGGATGTAGCAGTTTCACTAGGTTTGTACTTGGCTGAAAAGAACACTGGTAAGTTCAAGGACACGTTCCTAACTTTCAGTGACCGTCCAGAACTATTGACCCTAAAGGGCAACGTAGTTCAAAAGATGCAACAAATGGTTAAGTCCGATTGGGGCATGAGTACTAACCTACACGCGGCTTTCAGCAAGATCCTTGATGTTGCTGTAAAGGGCAATGTTCCTCAAGAAGAAATGCCAGAAATGGTTTTGATCTTGAGTGACATGCAGTTTAACCAATGTGTTCGTCACGACGACACAGCAATGCAAATGATTGAACGCAAGTTCACAGATGCAGGTTACGCTGTGCCACAAGTTGTTTTCTGGAACCTAAACAGTTCAGATAACGTGCCTGTTAAGTCAGACAAGAGTGGCGCCGCACTAGTATCAGGTTTTAGCCCAGCTATCACCAAGGCACTATTGGCCGCAGACATGACTGAATTCACACCAGAAGGCATCATGTTGAAGACTGTAATGAGCGATCGTTACAGCTTCTAAGACCCCGCTTTCAGTGTTGTGCGATAACAACACTGACTAATTCCTTAGTTGGCAACAGCCTATAATTGTTGTATAATAGAAACTTAAACAAACGGAGAATGACATGAAACGTGGTAAACGTTAGTGTCAGCCTTGACCCCGTATTGGTCCTGGTTGGCACATTAAATCAATTTAATTACGACCAACCACTCGTAGCGTTAATGGTAGCGCACTTGACTCTTAATCAATGAGGTGTCGGTTCGAATCCGACTGAGTGGACCAATATGGGGGTGAAACTTTAAGGTGAAGTAACGAGCTTTTAACTCGTAAAATTCGGATCGTTCCCGAACACCCCTACCATATGAAAACACATTGCCCTAGAAGCGGTGAGATGAATGACACAATAGGCTCACAAGGGGTGTCGCAGTGTGTTTCCATATGGTAATGTAGCATAATGGTAGTGCACCTCCTTCATACGGAGCAAGGTGAAAGTTCGACTCTTTCCATTACCACCAAACATGGGTCCTTAGCTCAGTTGGATAGAGTGTCAGTCTTCGAAACTGAATGTCGGCGGTTCGAATCCGTCAGGACTCGCCAATCTTTTTATGGTGTCTTTAGTGTAGTGGCCTGCACACTAGTCTGTGAAACTGGAAGTACGAGATCGATACTCGTAAGACACCCCAATTTATACCTCGGTAGTTTAACGGTAAAACAGCGGATTTATATCCCGTGTGCAACAGATAATTGGCCAATGTGGGTTCGACTCCCGCCCGAGGTACCAAAGTAAATTATAAGTTGTTGATAAAGCGAAGTGCTTTGTTGACATCGGTAAAATAGCGCATCATGAATTCTTGATCGTAAACATCTTGAACCATGACACAGCATACACCTTCATATAAACATAAATGAAAATGTAATCCGTTTGGTGTTAAACTATTGTATGTTCTCACAAAAATATTTATGCCCCGTTACGCTAATTGGTAGTGCGGATTCTCTCAAAAGGAGTTGGTTGTCTGTTCGAATCAGACACGGGGTACCATTGACACCCTAGGGGAATTGCTATATAATATAGTTTTACTGGCGTTCGTTCAACGGATAGGACATCATTCTTCTAAAGTGATTATAGTGGTTCGATTCCACTACGCCGGACCAATTCATCGATATAAGAAGATAATTTATCAGCTATATGTCGGTTACCGATAGAATTAACTCTATTACTGGATCTATCGATACTGCAACCATACTGGCCGTTTTGACTGTTTCCTAATTCAGTATCAACAATACCATTAGTGAATTTAAACCAAACTGGCATTGTAGTAGGTAATGGGCAGTGAATTGCTGGAATATTTTTATAACCAAGATATTGGTCAATTTGAATTAAAGCTCCAGCATTTCTGTTTATAGTAGTGTCTCTTGTATGAAAAAAATTAATATATGAATTGTAACCTAATTTAATTTCATCTTGGGTAATATGTTCAAGTTGGTTATTCGTGATATTATCACGTAATCTATTTTTATAATAATCCATTGTAGACAATTTTTCTTCCCAAAGATTAGGATCGGTAATTGGAGCAAAATCTCTATCCACTACGGGAACAAAAACAGAATCGCTAGGACCATAAAATATAATAACCAAATCTACATTTTTTAATTTTTTTAAAAAAAATAAAATTCGTTCTTGAGATATACAATCTGCTTGTATAATGTTAGTCCTTGGTATATTATATTTTTTTGATAATATATCGGTAAATTGAGGTACATCCTGTGTAGGGGATCTGAATCTAACGATGCTATGCCCAAATATATAAATGTTCATTAATTATACCAGTGTTGCCCAGTGTTGGAATCTAACCAACTACCCCTGTGAAGTAAACACAGTACTCTAACATTGAGCTACCTGGGCGGCCGTTCCGGGGTTACCCTCCTGCAAACGGTAATATATTTATTGACACTGATAGCGCATAAGTATATAATTATACATGCGGCTGTGAGTGGAATATGGCATACCTCCAAAACCCTGTCGGGTCAAGGGAAGGGGCAAAGACATAGTCATTTGCTTTTGCAGGTTCAAGCCCTGCCAGCCGTACCAAATTTATATGATATTAAACTACAAAACCAACACTATTAATTTTGATAGAATTGTGGCCTATGGTTGTAGTTTAACTGCTGGTATGGAACTAGCAGACAGTGATATTTTAGATATACCTAACATAGATGAATATAAAAAATCATTGGGTGTGACTAAATGGTTAGATTTATTACATAAAAAATTGCCATTAAACGAAGTTCTTAAATTGGAAAACAATTTGGCATGGCCCAAATATGTTGCTGACTATTTTAATGTTGACTATGTTAATAGAGCAGTATATGGTAGCAACGGTGAATCCAGCATTTGGTATGTTGAACAAGATATCGCCAGTGGGTTTTTAAAAGATACAGATTTAATTTTAGTAGGTCAAACTGAGCCTACTAGATACTTTTGGTTAACTGATCACAATACTCCAATGCATGGATGCATGGGTGGTTCAGATGACCGCTGGCCTAGTCCATTATTTCATAAAGAATTTATTAGATTTGCCAACCCGCATCATTTAATGCATCGTTGGTTGACTGATATAAAATATTTAGATATGTTGTCTAAGACATTAGGTGGTAGAATACTACAACAATTTTGTTATGACACACATAAATTAGAATTGTATTCATTGATTGATTCAGAATTTTCATTTAATTCGTTTGTTGATTGGAACAACAGTACGCAAGTACATGGGTTCTCACATCCTAGAAAAGACATGCAAAAATATTTTGCATCAAGAGTTATAGATAGGTTGACACAAACAGATAATTAATAGTACAATAGAAACATGGAGCGTGGGCCGGATGGTAAGGCAGCAGATTGCTAATCTGTACTATTGTTAACGCAGTAGATAGGGTTCGACTCCCTAACGCTCCGCCAATAACCTAAAGAGAAAAATGTATATCAAACCAGGACCAAATTACAAAATGAGCAAATCACTTAAGGCTAGTCTAGCTTTAAGCAAATTTAAAGATGCACATCATCGTGGTGAATGGAAACGTGATATGATCCAATCAGAATTGGCCGCGGCAGTTGTTCCAAAATCTATGAAGGAAGATCGTAGACCAAAATTGCTAACTGGTTATGTAGCAGTTGATGGTAGTTTGACTGGTTCAGATACAGAACAAACTAATTAAAAGGAACACACAAAGTGGGTATTTTTTCATCAATCATTTCCAAAGCCAGTGCAGTTGAAACTACAGTAGTTAACGAGGTTAGAAGTATTGTTACTACAGTAGAAAGCGATGTTAAATCTGTGTTTGCCAAAGCTCGTCAAGATGCTATTGATGCAAACAATGAAGTAACTCGTCTCAAAGGTGAATTGCAAGCGGCTTTGGTTAAATCTAGAGACTTACATCAAGCCGCAGCCAGTGCCGCCGAAGCTGCCGCAAAGGCCGCTGAAGCAGATGCGGCCAAGTTTAAGCAGGCAATTTCAGCACACTTGGCAGATTTAAAAACGCAAGCTAGTCAAATTATTACTCAACCAAAGCCAGTTGCGGAAGAAATTGCCCCAACAGTTGACACTAGTTCAAACTAATTGCTCTTGTAGTACAAAGGCAGTACACTACATTGGTAATGTAGAGACGCTGGATCGATACCAGCCTGGAGCACCATATTGACAGACCGTTACACTTTTGTTATAATGTATACATGAATAAATTTACAGACTTTCCTGAACAGCCTAAGATAATGACCAATGCTGAAGGCGAACTATATTTTGACAATATGGTTAACCAAATCTCAGAATTTCAACCTAATGAAATTATTGCTGTAGCACGTAGCGGATTTAGTTATGCCATGTGGGTAGCTCAAATTCTTAAACTACCATTAGGTGCTTATTGGGCAGAACGTGGTGAATTGATTACTGGTACTGATCCAGAACGTATTGTGTTTATCGACGATAATATTCTGTCAGGGACTACTTATAAAGACACGAAACTTTTTATGGATAGGTATTATCCCAATACTGAATGGCGTTGGGCTGTATTGTTTAGCGATTGGCATACTCCTGAAGATGTTCGTAATGAGATTATACAAGGTACTAGACTTCCTTACTTTGCCGAAGAACCAATGTGGGGCAGTAAAAAAATTAGTCAAGATTATGGCATAAGGTTTAGAGATGAGTAAAATTGGATATGACATGGATGGCGTATTGCTTCCAGATTACAATAAAATTCCCAATCTAACAGACGAAGAATTTTATTTGCAAACTTTATATGCATCTCCATTGTTTCATCCAACGGGTGAATTTGATGTAGTCACTGCCAGGTTTGATGATGCAAGAGTACGTGAGATTACTGAACAATGGTGCAATCAATTGAACGTTTCACCAAAGAATATTTTTATGCGCCCAAGAGGCAATGAAACTCCTGCAGAGTTTAAATACCGTATGTGTATTGAACATGGCTATTCAGTGTATATTGAAAGCGATCCGGGCATTGTTTTAGAGATGAGAAAGATGGTAAAAGAAGCAAATGTTGACATAAAAGTTGTTCATTTTGCGGGATTTATTAACAATTCCATTGACAACTTGATGTAATACCAGTATAATTTATACTTACACAATTAGTTGTAACGCTCTTTAACAAGTTAGGTTAGTTAATTGCCCGGGTGGTGAAATGGTATACACATTGTGATGTCACTTCCTTGTGTTTAGTATAAATAAACATATAGGAGAACATTATGATAGATATTACCGAATTCATTACCCGGAGTAGAGAAGATAGACGCAGTCACTTATGTTTAAGTGAACCTTGTTGTGAACGTGGTGGAAACTCCACTAATCATAAAGGTGTATTAGCACAATATCTAGATACAACAATTCCTTCTGGAAGAATTTTATTATGCCATGCATGTCATAATGCGAAGTGTTCTAATCCAAAACACCTATATTGGGGAACGGATAAAGATAACTTAGCAATTGATCGATCAGAACAACCCGGTGGATGGAAAAGCCCCTGGGAAAGAGTGGTTGAAAAATACGGATATGAAGAGGCTTGCAAAATGCAAGCAAGAGGAGATAAATCTTTAGGTGGAAAGGCGGGCAAAGGTAAAGTGTTAAGCGAAGAGCATAAGAAAAAGATTGCAGAATCTATCAAAAGAAAGTATAATAAAGACAATGCGACTGTGGCGTAATTGGTAGCCGCAAGGGACTTAAAATCCCTCGACTTTGTCGTACCGGTTCGAGTCCGGTCAGTCGCACCATTAATTGATAATATTCGACGGGTATCGTTTATGGACGCATAGACTTATGAAGGATAGGGCCATCTTACCCTTCTGAGAAAACCGTGGTCAATGGCTTATGAGGAGAATCGAACTCCACTCAGAAATTCGTCCAGCCTGTAAGGCTGTGAGTATTATCAATTAATGGTATATCCATACAAGTTAAACCGAGTATAGTGTCGATAAAAATAAGAAGAACTTAGCAGGGGCCGGAAGCTCGAGGCGCTACGAAATTCTTATTAAGGGACACGGACCTAGTCCGCCCGTAGACATTGTTAGTCAGCTACCGCATACTTCCGGCGGTCAGGGCTAGTCTCTAATGGCAGGAAAAGCTGGACGGGGTAATATCATGTGACCTGCGTAGATATTATCAACTATATACTTGACAACAAGTAAATAAGATACTATAATTGTATTGAAGTTAAAAATTTGCGGATGTGATGGAATTGGTATACGTGTTGGTCTTAGAAGCCAAATTTTGTGAGTTCGAGTCTCACCATCCGCACCAACATTTAGGAAAATATGAATACTGCGTATAATGTAGAAAAAGCCAAAGTAACTATGATTGACACAGACAAATGTGTTAACAACATTGGCAATCGTTTTAATTTGGTGCTAGTTGCTAGTCAACGTACTCGCGAATTGCATCGTGGTAGCAGAAAGTTAGTAAATACTAACAACGGTCACATTATCACTGCTCTTCAAGAAATTGAAGCAGGGCATGTTACAGCAGATTATTTGAAGAGAGTAAAATGAAAAAGACAGTAAAAGAACCTGAAGTAGTTGTTACTTTAGAAGAAAAGGCTAAAAAACTTGGAACATGTGGTTGCGGCCGTAGTCCAACTGGTGATTGCATTGGATGGCATGGTTTAGGCGAAGATGAGTTTCGTCAAAAGCTGGCAGAGTATGATGCAAAGTTGATTCAAACTACACGCACTTTTGGTTAAAGAATTCGCCCTTATAGTTAAATGGTATAACGACGGTTTTGTAATCCGTAATTTGCAGTTCGATTCTGTGTAGGGGCACCAAGAAAACCCGGGCACCTCCGCCCGTTATACAAGAGGGGTGGGGCA
>Ga0007876_1000219_pt1 | contig 23759 bp, 38 predicted proteins | sample CryBogCBH24Aug09_FD_70958 | JGI IMG/M metagenome (GOLD analysis project Ga0007876, IMG submission 70958) | Freshwater microbial communities from Crystal Bog, Wisconsin, USA - CBH24Aug09 | ecosystem: Environmental > Aquatic > Freshwater > Lake | place: Crystal Bog, Wisconsin, USA | collected...
GAAATTTCCTACTTACCCAGTCTGGTTGAACGGTCTCCTGTTCATCAATTTCAAATGACGCATAATACGCCAGCAAATCTTTTTCTTCCGATTCTGTTAGTTTAATCATTCTTCAACTCCGAAATGTTTCTTAATATCTTCACGGCAAAATGTAGCACCTGCTTGGATCTTTACATTATCATTCTGTTCATATACTTTATCGCACAGCATTACACATTCCCTAACAATCAACTCGGCGAACACTTCAAACTCAATATCAAAGTCTGGATCAATATAATATCCGGCCTGTTCGGCAAGTTCTCTCATTCTTTTGCTCATGCTAATCTCCCTAAGATATTGCCCAACCACATCATGCCTGCTCCAAGCATAATGGTGCCGACGATTAGTAATTTAATTTCAGTCTCGTTCATTCTTCAACTCCTACCAATTTGCATACCAATTGAAACTGTTCATAGGCTTTACGAACAGCATCATTCTTCATTAACTTATTAGCTTCTTCCATCATGGCATTGACACCTGCTTCAGCAGTATCACGGATACTTAGTCCTTGTAACGTACAAAGTTCATCACCAAATGCTTCAGCAAGGGCATTCCATGCTTTTTTCTGTCTAGTGGTAATTGGTGTACGTGGCGGCCGCAGTTCACTGGCTTTGCTGATAGCCTTACAAATAGCATCTTCGGCTATTCTACCAGCCGCAATCATAGCCACAAAATTGGGATCAACATTGAACCTACGACTTTGCCCGCCAGGATAACACATGACCAAATGATTGCCTTTGGGAAAACTATCTAGGAATTCACTGTCATACTCTGCAACAGGCACATACTGGTTTCCAACTTTTTCGTAATAAATTTTCTTAGTCATACAAATCCTAAAAAACGAGCCTACATTGTAGGCCCGTTCCCGTTGCGAAAATCAACTTCGCCGCCTTCTGCTTTGATACGTGCGATCACGTCTTCAAATAAGATAGGTGCAAAGTCCGGAGTTTGTTCCACACAAACACAGTGATAACGAACATCGGGTTCGTCGCTGTATAAGATTTCTCCTGTACGTGCATCGACACCACGAGCCTTGCGTACACGGTTAGCGTGTAAGTGACCATGGATGTTAGTGCCGAACCGACCTAAACTATCACTATGTAATGGGATATGACTTAAGATCATACCACTCATCACATGGTACGCCCGTAATTCACGGAAGTACTGTCTGTAGTCTACATCCGGGAAGATATCGTGGTTACCGCGGATTAAGACCTTGTCGCCGTTTAACCGTGCTAACGTAGGTAATGCTCTGCGGTTGATAACAACGTCACCTAAGTGGTAAACCTTGTCAGTAGGCTTGACACGTTCGTTCCAAGCCTTGACCATTGCTTCATCCATTTCCTCGGGACTATCCCAGGGACGTAACTTGGTCACACCATCATTGCGGGTGAAGCGACATACACCCATGTGACCAAAGTGCGTATCGCTAACTAAAAATACACTAGGCATATTTCACTCCTTTCTTCGTTTCATCCAATCGTATGCCACACCGTCTGGGCATACACCATTTTTAACTGAGTCAACACCAAACATGCCACACACTTCAAAGTCTGCACCTTTGATAGTAACAAACTCGTTCATGTGCTTGGCAAGATTCATTGCCTCGGCCAGTGTAAGAACTTTAACAGTTTTCTCTTTAGATATTATTTTAAACATGAGTGTATTATACATTCATGTTGGCAATTAGTCAACCGATTTAAAGGTTCTCCAATCATCGATATTGGGCTTTTCGTCGGGATCATATGTCCATCCCAAAGCCTTCATCATACGGTGCTTAACCAGCAGATTAGGACTTCTAAACCGCCCTGTATCCTCAAAGCCCATCATGACTCCAACTTCGCATACAGCACCCGAACGGCAAATACCTGCAAAGCAATGAACGACAACGTTCATACGATTAGCCAAAGCGTGTTGTAAAAGAGCCACAAGTTTGGTAGCATCTTCTTGACTACACTTCATAGCCTCGTCCAAAACTTCGTCCTTTTCTTCCACATCCAAAAACTCAAAGTTATGGATTTCTTTGAATTGATGTTTTGGGGTAGGGCGCCAACTTGCAGGATCAGTAATGCTGATTAGCATACTGTTTGGCCCAGCATCATGATGAAATCTGGTGGGTATATCACTAGCCGCTACATTTTCAATCCATGGCATAATAATTCTTTCTTAAAATCTTATTATAGCGCAGAAATGGATTGATGTCAACTATTGTTTTTGAGTAAGTACATTGTGACTTCGGGACCGTCTAACAATACACAATCAACGGGATATTTGTTACCAGATCCCCAACTATTTTTTAGTGGCTTAACGCCAACCATTTTGGGATTGAGTTTCTTAATAACACCCACACACAAACTATTGCTAGATGGATAAGCAATACAATCGCCCACCTTAAGTAATCGTCCTAGTTTATCTCGATGTTCTGGAATTTCTTTAGCCATATCAAATAATTAAAAATAATGCTAAAATTAAAGCCATTAAAGGATGTCCAAAAAGAACTAGGAATAGTGCAACTAGCCATCCTAATTCATTGTTCATACTGCTCTCCAAATTTCCTTAAAACCTTCCTCTTCTGTAGGCATCTCAAAACTTGCCAACATTCCTTCTATTACAGAATCTGGAATTTCTTTCCCAGGACGACTGTCTAATCTACGCTTCAATTCAATTCTGTTTGGTGTTTGGAATACTACTGCAATATGCTCATAGTTGGGCAACATGTTAAACTTACGAGCTCGACTGGCAATGGTTGTACTAGTTTGATCCCAAATAATATCACGGTTCATTTCACGGGCAACAACGACTTCTTGTGCCATTAGATCCACCGCCTTGGGCATAAACTCTGTAAACACTTCACTATAGGTCCTGCCTACTTCTTTGGCATACGCATCTACAAACTTGTCTGTACTAATATAAGCACAGGTCGCGGACCAATCTTGATTGCCTACCCATGTAGACTTACCTGATCCAGGCACTCCGATCAACTGATAACATTTTGGCATTTTAATCTTTCTTACATTTTACCGCACAATCGTGACACTTACTTTTCTTATTACCAAAACAAAATGTTTTGACAGATACATAAGTAGCCACGGCTACAATAATTAAAACACTAGCAAATTGCCAATCCATTAATGAACTGATTCCTTTGTATCAACTGTACACTCCACAACCCAATTTGTGAATTCTGTAAACTTATTTACTTCAACACCTAGGCCGACAGCTTCCTGTACAAAATGTTTTAATAATGAATTATACAACTCATCGGGCATTGTGTCAACATGAAATTGAATCTTCATAGCTCTAACGCCTTATTATAACAATCAAAACCTTCTTCTTCTAATTCTGCGATAGCTTCATTCATCAAACTTTCTATAAGACGAATTGAATCTACTTTTTTAACATCCTTGTGACGCTTGCGTAGTGATGAGCCTTTTTGGTATATAATGGCCGCATGTTCCTCACAGTAGTTTCTACCAATTACTGCATCGCATTTACAGCTAGGCTGAGTATTGTCTGCGCCAATATATTGACATTTATTCATCACCATCTTTGTCATCCTTCTTCATTAATTTGTGAACTTCTTTAATTTCGTCAATACTGTTATCAGTGGAATCATAAATTTCTTTCAATCTTAAAATTTTCATTTTAGATAGTTCCATCAAATATTCAATTGCTTCTTGACGACCTTGTGATGATGCCAAATGCTCTAATACATAAATTAAAACAATAAAGCACCAGAACCTGGAATCATCCCAAATGATTCCCAAACAACTCAACATATACGAAATGGTAGAGTACACTACCATTCGTATCATTGTGGGACCTGTTAGTAACTCCCACATGGCTTAACCACGACGCATACATGTCGTTCTTGCCATTGCCTGCCAGTTAGAGGGGAAACCTTTACGCAAGTCTGCCAATTTAAGAACCATACGCAAACTCAGTTCACGCAACTTGTCCTTGTTATCAGTAATGAAGTTGACCAATTCTTCTTTAACAGCATCAACATTGTCAAAATCATATTTGTCCAACATGCCGTCGGTAATGATTTGTTTAATACGAAGGATCTTTTCACGAGTAGTGTCCATTTGCAAGTCAATGTAATGACAACGTGATTCTAGTGCATCCAAGTGGTCACGCAACTTTTTAGAGCGAACGTGTTCAAACTTGATGTTAGTAATGAAAATAGCCGCACCCTTGAATTCAAAACGATCAGGAATACCTTCGCTACGCAGGATACGTGAGTCTGTGTTCCAGCTAATGAATCGACGATTGGAACTGTCCAATGCACCTTTCAAAATGTTCAAGCTAAGGTCTTCCATCAAAATGCTATCGCAGTCATCGAAAACAACAACATTGCCTTTGTCCGAAAACTCAAACAACTTGGCATACAACCCAATTGCTGACATAGCACCTTTGACAACTTCAAACTTGGGCTTCTTTTCTGCAAGTGTGTTAAACAAGTCTGCCTTTTGAAGCACAGTCTCAACACCATAGCTCTTACCAACGCCTGGAGGGCCACTAACAATCATAGCACGGATGCTACCTTCTTTGACAGCCTGTGTCATTTTATCCAAAATATCAAAACGCTCGCGGAGTCGTTCAATAATTTGCTCATCGGTCTCTTGTGCAACTTCACGTTCGCGAGCGCGAATTGCATCGTTATCAAACTCGAGAACATTCGCAGTAACAGAAGTTTTCATTGCTTTAGCCATTTAAGTGCTCCTTAAAAATTATTTAACTAAGTGTGTATTATAGCAACTATAATGCGGTAAGTCAAGTTGTTGTTTTTCTGCAACATTTGATACTTGTACATCGCATTTCTTACTATGAATATAGTATAGCACCAAACTAGCTAGTTGTCAACTTGCTAGGTTATAAATATTTGAAATGTATACATTTAACAACTTAAAAGAAGTTCATATCGAAATTACTACAAATTGTCAGGCCAAATGTCCTATGTGCGCCAGAACTCGGGACGGGGAAAATCTAAACCCACTGCTAACTGTAACCAATCTTGATATTGAAAAAATACAACAGGCTTTGACTCCGGAACTTTTAAATCAAATTGATAGAGTGATGTTTTGTGGAAACTTTGGTGATCCTATATTGCATCCAAATTTAATCGATATTATACAATACATTGTTCAAATTAATCCCAATATATTTTTAGACATACACACAAACGGCAGTGCTAGAAATGTTTCCTGGTGGCGCCAGTTGGCACGATCAATGCCAAAGAATCATTTAGTTACTTTTGGGATTGACGGGTTATATGACACTCATTCACTTTATCGAATTGGAACAAATTTTGACACAATAATTAAAAATGCCAAAATGTTTATTAATAATGGCGGTAATGCCTGTTGGACTTTTATTATTTTTAAACACAATGAACATCAAGTTGAACTAGCAGAACAACTAGCCAAAACAACTGGATTCAAAACTTTTCAAGCCAAACAAACTTCCAGATTTTTAATCAATCCCTATTTGGATGTTGTGAATAAGAAGGGCAAAACAACTCATCGTTTAGAATTTCCAACTGAATCTAAATTGACCTTTATAGATAAAAAGACTCTCACAAATTTTCAATCATTAACATCATCGGTAGAGGTGTCATGTCAAGTAGAACAAACCAATAGTGTTTATATAGATGTCTATGGTCAGGTATGGCCATGTTGTTTTATTGCATCTACACCATATCAATATACCGAATTAGATAGTCCGACACTGGGATTCGTTAATGCAAGCAAGCAGAGCCTAAACGAAGTTGTTAATAAATTAGGTGGGATAGAAAAATTAAACATAAAAACTCAATCTATTAAAGACATTGTGAATAGCGAAAAATGGCAAACGGTGTGGGATGACGGATTTAAAGGTCCAAACAAACTTCACATGTGTGCTAGGACTTGTGGAAATTTTTCAACAGTATAAATTAGTCACCATCATGAACAAATCATTAATCAAACAAAATTCCATAATTAAAATAAATTCTAACATAAACACCTCTGTATTGAGAATAGAATTATGTTTGAGCAATATATGTAATTACGCTTGCTGGTACTGTTTCCCAGGTTGCAATGAAGGTACTCATCCTTGGCCTAAATATAAAACTTTTATTGATAACTTTAATCATCTAATTAATTATTATAAAACACACCAAAATAAAAAAACAATTTATGTTCATATCATCGGTGGTGAGCCTACACTTTGGAGAGAATTTGGAGATTTTGTCAAATATCTAAAAGAACAACTGAACTGTATTGTAAGCATATCTACAAATGGATCCAGGACATTGCGATGGTGGGAGGAATACGGACACTATGTTGATTCTGTAGTTTTGAGTTGTCATTATGAACGTATAGACGTGGATCATGTTAAAGCAGTTGGAGACATACTTTATAAAAAAGGAGTAAATGTTACTGCATTGGTATTAATGGATCCAAAAAATTGGGATACGTGTGTCAGCATTGTTGAAAGATTGAAGACAAGTAAAAAGCGTTGGTTTATATTGACTTCGGAAATTTATCATCATTCTATAAAATATACAGAAGAACAAAAGAAATATTTGTCAAGGGCATGTAAACGCATTGCCAATCTTTGGTTTTATTTTCGGTATCATAGGCACCCATCTGCAAATCCCACTGTGATATTTGAAAATAAGTCAAAATCAAAAGTTAGTAACAATTGGTTGTCTATTAACAAATTAAATAATTTTTACGGATGGGAATGTAATTTAGGTGTTGATACATTTTATATTGAAAAGAATGGATTGATGCAGGGTGCCTGCGGTGAACCACTATACGGGTTAAATTACAAATTTAATATATATGATGAAGATTTTAAACTAAAATTTCATCCAGAAATTAAACCTACAATTTGTAGAAAGAATGATTTTTGTCAGTGTCAGCCAGAATACAATTGCCGTAAACAAAAAACTATTCCGTTGGTGCAAGTTTAGTCAACGGAATGTCTGCGGCACAGGTACAAAAGTTTCTATCACAAATCACGGGACTTGTAGGAACAATAAATGATTCTGTGTAGATGTTACCCAAGCTACCACCTACCCTGCAGGTTGCACGATGTACATCACCGTCCCAGTTAATCATTAAACTTTCTAACCCTGCATTGCAAGACCACCCTTTGTATTTGTTTAAATGCAGTTTAATAATGTCATTGGCATGATACAGTTCTTTGTCATCTACTAAGGTGTTAGTGCCAGCTGTTGCAGTTTGTTCTTTAATCCATGTTAGGTCATCTGGTTCATAACGCATGTCATTAAACAAATCATGATCGCCTTCAGTCCAACGTATCCTACGAACAGCATATGGAATACCTTCTGATGCTAGATACCAAACTGCTGTTCTAACATCAACCATTTTAGTATGCAGGGCCATAACTTGTACAACAATCTTTTTAAAAGTTAGGCTGATAATTTTGTTAATAGTTTTTAAAACTTTTTCCCAATCATATTCCATGTGCAAACTAAACACAAATTGATCGACTGGCAGTTGATCATAAAACTCATAAGGCAATGTTCCATTAGTAGTCACACTAATGTAATGGATGCCGCGCTGTTTGCAATATCCAATTAGTTCTTTAAACTTGGGATGAACACATGGCTCCCCGCCAGTAAATCCCAATTGAATAGGTTTACCTAACGATATCAACTTATCAACTGTGGCTCTTAAAATATCAATGTCAGTATGTGGGCTTGAGTTGTCATGTATTATGCTAGGGCAATAACTACAATCATAATTACATCGTTTACCAAGATTCCACTCTACTTTAATAACATTGGCTTGATTTGGATCTCTATGTGAAACTTTATACATACGGTTTAAACTCGGGAGTAACATCAGTAAAACTTTGATTGCGGGTCCTATCTAACCTGCGATTAAATTCCACGCAGTCTTGCCAATCATCTTCATGACCGGGATTTTTTAAATAATGAATTACGTTATGTAATTGCAACAATGTAAAATCTTTTAACATTGGATATTCTTTTACCAACGCATAATCAGTAATTTTGGTTGTGGCAGTTTGTAATCTTTCAGTTGCTAAATTTTTTAATTCTCTAGGCAATGTTTGGACACTGAGTATTGACGGATAGTTGACTAGGTTTGTGTAAAATACAATACCCAACTCATTTAAGAAACATTCTGCCATCTTATCTAAAATCAAAACATTGCTCACTTGTACAGCAATGGATCCTACAATACGGGAAACATTAGGAATTGTTTTTATTTGTTTGATGTTTTCAACAAGTTCACTCCATTTGGCATTGCCACGAATGTATTCATAACTATCACCTAAACCATCTATGCTGACATTGACTGCTACACTTTTGAATGCTGGCCAATAGGCAAATATATTACGTTTGCCTTTTCCTAGACTGGTTAAATTTGTAGCATATTTTATTTCAATGTTATCTCCATATGGTTGCAACATTTCAAGTATACGATAATGAGTTGGGTCTGTTAATGGCTCGCCACCTGCAAATTCTACTCGGCGGAAGAATGGCAACAACTTTATAAAACTATCCCACCAGTTGGGGTTATCAGTAAATTTATCTAGATAAGGCTTTTCTTTTAAATTATATAATTTAATAGCTGGTACTAGGAAACTTTCCTTCTTAGTATAAAATTCTTCTATTTCTTCCCAGTCATCCCAACTAGTGCTGTCCATGGGATGGCACATACGACATTTTAAATTACATAAATTGTTTAATTTTAATTCCATTGTAGGAATCTCAAATGGCATAGAATAATCATCACGCATCTTAGTCCATTCTTTAGGATATAAATTGATACGTGCTTCGGGTATCTGACCAGTAAGATGCCGTTGACGCATACTTTCAACTTGACTATCTTCTAATTTAAAACACGATTCACATTCGGCAGGCCGCTCATTGTTAAGCACCTGACGACGAATGCGTTTCATGTTGTCGTTGTTCCACACTTCTTCCAAGGTTTCAGTTTGTATGTTGCCCACAGTCCAACTACGGCAACATACTTTGATACCACCATCTTCCACGGTGGATAGGCCAGTGAATGGGTGCATACAGAATGTTTTGCTATCTGGGATCATAGTAATATTTACTCCATTAAACTGTGTATATAAATATTCAATGTTGACTAGTACCAATTACAGCGTCCCAGTACATTTATTGGACATTGCAAAACAACAGATTCCCAGTGATGATTTCAAACTAACAATCAATAAACCCACTGGGAGGTTTTTCTATGATCCTTGGGTACTAATACCAGAATTTAAAAATACAGTTTGGGAAACTTTATATAACAGTTTACCTGTAGATAAAGGTGAAGCTCGCATAATAAACTTAAATGCCGCTACCTGTTATAGGTCTCATTCAGATATAGACGATAGATATCATTTAAACATTGTTGGAGAAAACTCTTATCTAATAAATTTAGATAGTGAGGAAATGCACCGAATAGAAAGAGATGGCGCATGGTATGAACTTGATACTGGTCCAAGGCACACCGCAGCCAATTTTGGAAGATTTATCAGAGTACAGTTAGTAATTAGGAAATTATTAAATCAACCTACACTAATTAAACCAATTAAAATATCAATAACTCCGGTATCGGCAAAAGATGATACTAGATTTATATTTGACGATGTAATAAGTCCATGGCTTAATATTGCTAATAAAAATAATTTCATAAACAATTTTAACTTTACACAATTTAATGTAACATTTGATATGGAAGAATTAGCACTGGCATCATTAAAGGATTGTTTAACAAATGAATTCAACTTGGAAATACTTGTATAAAACTGTTGGTGGTGACCCGTACTGCACTACCAATTTGCTATATACTCCTACAATAAATCCTGAGCAGACAATAATGTGTATGCATTGGGATAGTAATAGCGAATATCAAAAAGGTAGAACATTAACTAATGAATTAATTGATTTCTTTTTTAAACGCGAACTTGATAGTTTAATAAAATTCCAAGGATACTCTTGGACACCTAAATTAATAGATACTGATTTTGCCAACAAAAAGATTTATATTGAATGGAATATTGAAAGCCTAAACCATATTGTAACAAGTAATCGAAGTTTAGAGTTTGAGCTACCTGATTGGAAAGATCAAATATACAATATGTTAGCTGACCTTAAATCACAAAATTATATCAAAGCCGCATTATATCCACATTGTTTTTTTATAGGCAGTGATGGTAATCTAAAAACTATAGATTTTTATTCCTGCATAGACTATGCTGATCCTTTTATTGAATTTGATACGATAAAAGGTATGATAGGTGATCAATCTTTAGAAAGATTTACATCGGCAACTACCAATGGGATGATAGATTTTAGAATATTTTTTAAAGACACTATGCTAAATCATTTGGCAAAGTCATGGGATGATAATCCTTTTCCTGAATTTTATAGAAGGTTGTATGATTAGTTGGAACAATATATTAGATACCATTGATACGAATCGTAGCAGAGTAATTACAGTTGATCCTGAAGTATGGGACTTATCCAACCCCAACTACAATAAAATACTTACATTGTGGCAAGACAATAATGTCAACCTTGCAAGTATAAAATGGACCAACTACTATTTAGATTGTAAGATACAAGATCTATTTGCAGAACAACTCGGATGCTCGCCACTACGCAGTTGGATTAGCAAGATTGATCCTGGGTATATGACAGGGTGGCATTGGGACGTTGATGAAAATGAACCATTGTATCTAAGTGTTGGCCAAGTTGTTAGATATACTTGTTTTATAGATAAACCTAAATTAGGACATACTTTTATTATAGGCAACGACTGCTATCATAATATGCCGCAAGGTAGTATTGTTGAATGGAAAAAATACAATGAATGGCATTGTGGCAGTAATGGCGGGTTAACGCCTAACTATATGTTTCATTTAGTTGGAGTCAAAGGTAGTAATTTGTAAAGTGTATCGAGGTTCATACCCTATATTGACTACACCGTGATAGCACATAGGGTCTTTCCATCTATACAAATCTCCAGCTTTGTAATTAGACAACATTTTATCATCCCAGGTAAAAATGTGTCCAGGTTGCCAGTCTTGTAAAAACATTGTATACCTTATTGGATTTGTACACGTTAACAGATGCGGATCAAAATGCATAGTCTGCATTTGTCCAGGAAGTAGTTTAATAATCCACCAAGACTGATATCTGTCGTCTCCCTGAATTACAGGCAAACCAAACTTAATCATATCTTTAGTCTTTGGATTAAATTGTTGAAAATTATGATTAAGATGTGAGTATCCTGCTCTTGCACGTTCTTTTGATTCTTCTAACATGGGATGACCGCTCCACCGATCAGGTTGCCATACTGGCACGGTATCCCCATCATTGGTAGTAATGTAAGTCATTAATTCTGTAGTGATCCAACCGGCGTAATTTTTAAGATATTCCATATTACCCCTTAATATATTTTTGTTGCCATTCGCTTGGATTCATGTTGTCATTTTAAAATTTTTCATTTATATAACTCTTTAAAATCCAGTATGCCTTTATCATTGCTACCAAATTGATATCGCTTTGGCGGTGTATCTGGCAAGGAAATACCTTTATTTTTCAAAATATCTCTACGAATTATTTGATGCAGGAAGTTGGTGACCCCGTCATGAACAAAATCACAATACGGGCCTGTTTTTAATTCTTCCATATTAATATCAGTTTCATCACACCATTGTATGAGTCTAAAAATGTTATCATCTATCTTTACCATGACGTGATATATATTGTCATCCCAGTCAATCATTTCAAATGATTTACCTTTTTGTCTACACCAATCCTGCACAGTTTTAAAAATATCACTCACATACATGCGAGGCTGATCTGGATATTTGCCAATGTCACTTCCATAACGTATGCGATACATATATGGATGCCACCCGCTGTTAGTTGATTCTTCTAAGATATCAATCAATTCACCCATGCTGGCCATGGTATAGCTAATATACCCAATTTCTATATTATTGTCTCGGGCATTTGTAATTGCTTTTATTTGCTTTTTTCTAATAGTGGCGTTATCTAAATAACTAGGATGGTTAAGTCCTACGCATATTTGATTGAGCCCTGCTGAATAAGATTCTAATAAAAATTCTTCATCTGCAAATCTAATACCGTTAGTTAGAATCGCCAAGTCATAACTTGTTGGGAAAACAGTTTTAATTGTCTTGACCAATTGAACAAAGTCTTTATGTAGGCTTGCTTCTGCACCCGCCATGACAAATCCTGTACCATCAACAAACCATTTACCTATTTCGCTAATAAGTTGGTCTATAGGTTTGTCTGCTACGCTTTTATCAGGCATATGATAACAATGTGGACAATCTACGTTACATCGATCACTAACTTCAAACAACACCGCAGTGGTTTCAAATTTACTGTTATCAGGTTGCAAATTGTTGATAAAATTGTAATCACGTTCAATCATATGATAGCTAACACCGTGTAGCCTGCAACTTTTGGCCATCCATAGTTGATTGTTGATATGATAGGTGTATGCTGGTATGTGTTGATGACAATGATGGCATAGGCTAACAGTTGGCCCAATAGTAGTCCCTGTAATATCGTTAAACGCATTATTACAATTTTTATCAGTAAACTGGTTCAAGCTAACTGTTATGTCCATAATTTATATTACCATTACACTTACATTGGAACGCGGATAATCTTGATCATATTCTTTTGGTGGTTGTTCAATAGTTAATGCACGGGCCAATTCTTTATTATTGCTAACAATTTTTCCACGATACTGCCACCATGTTTCTAAAATATCTTTGTTTTGATGTTTAATACAATCGGCCATATTTTTTAAATCTTTGTAATACCCACTGTAGTCAGGATAGGTAATGTTAAAGTGGCCGCACTTTACCCACCAACCTAAACAACTATCATCAGGACGATGAACTAACACAATAGGACAGTCGGGCCAATTTTTACGCAAGTATTCAATATTTTCTTTGTAACTAAAAATATGACTTTTGATAATACGGACACCCTTACCTGAGAATGGTTTATTAAATATTTTCTCCGCATCTTCTTTTGGATAATAAGTTAGGTATTCTGGTAATTCAAATTCCATACCTGGATCAAAATATGCACCCATGTGCATTAGTTCTAATGTTCCACTCGCGTCGTGGTAATACGTTCTATCATCGCTGTAGTCTGTTCTATCTATATCTGGACTAAAATAAATGTTCTTTACTACACTACTCCATTTACTTCCAGGGGCACCTGCCACAAAAATATATTTCACCATTTCTCCTTATTCATATACATCTAAATTATAACTTAGTCTGGGACTAAATCCAATGTTACTGGTGCCATGAAGTTCATGTGGGTTATCAAACATAAACAAATCTCCTGCACGGTAATCTTTAATTAACCGATTTGCATAAATCATAATATGCCCAGGTGCATAATCAGTTAGTGGCATCCAATACCTTTTTACATTTACACTGGTATCTTGGTCAACATGCATGGGCATGAATTGACCTGGTGTTTGTTTAACAATTCTCCAATCATAATTGACAGCATCGATTGGCGGAATAATTTCAAATGGTAGATTACTTGAGAAAAAATTATACCAATATGTTGCAGTTGGATCATATCCCATACGTTTAGAATTTTCAAATTGTTCTAATTCGTGATCATTTTCTGGAATCTTGCCATTAGGGCCAGGTACACCAGTATTGGTCAACATAAAACTGATCCATTCAGGTTGCAACCACGAAGCGTAATTTTTAATAAAAATCATGTTAATCCCATACTGTTAGGTGTGCAACTAGTCTAACGGTATGCCCTATGTTACTACTACCATGTACATCTAATATATTATTAAATTGCCATAGGTCACCTTTTTTGTAGTCTTTAAGAAAGTTGCCTCCCCATACTAAAATGTGACCAATTTCATAATCTTTCAAAGCCATAAAATATCTCCTGCATTTATTAGGATTTGGATCCATGTGTATGGGAATATAATTGCCAGGAACCATTTTAAAAATTACTTCTTCATAATTGTTTGACAAGGGAACTGGCCAATTAATTTTACAATTTTCATTTGTACTTTCAAAAACTTCCCAATAAAGGTTGGGATGCAACTCTATGGATTTACGAGTGTACTCGCTAAATTCTGGTTGATAGCAATCATTAGTTCTGTTAGGCTGAACATCACCGCTGGTTGTTAACAAATTATTAATCAACTCATCGCTTAACAAGTCAGCATGATTGCCTAGGTAAATCATTAATATGTCTCCAAATGATCAATACCTAATTTCTTACGAAATTCTTCTGTAAACTTTCCATCTATACGAAGGCTATAACTTTGTTCCATGATACGTTCACCGCCATGCCAGTCTTGATCATTCCACCAAGCGGCTCTTGTGTTAAGGTATGTTTTGTCTTTGTTCTCTGGATCCCATAAGTACATGGCTTTCTTTGTATTGGGTCGAATGTGTATAAATTCATTACGATGAGGTTTGGCAACATTAATACCATTACGTGCATCCAAGTCTCTATGTTCAAATGGAATACCATCATGATCACAATGGAAAAATATAACACGGCCTATATGTTCAAAAATTGTACCTTGTAGTTGCTCGACCCAATTAACTACATTAGGAAAATACTGTGCTTCTTCTGTTAATTTACGTTTGGCGGTTCTATCATCCCAAGATCCTTCTTCCCAAAGGAAATAATAAATGTAAGGATCATATGCACCCATGGCCATTTTTAAATAGCGTGTGAATTTGTTTCTTTGTTTGTAATCATTAAAATTACTAGGCATTAATTTCATACCTGCTTGCTTTAAAGGACCATCAGGCAGTGCTTTAAATTCGTCTAATGCTTGGTATATGGGTTTCCAGTTTACACGATAACTCATGTCATCAAATGTAAAGCCAGGCGCCATCCAAGTGCCTTCCTTGGCAAACTCTCGTGCCAGTGCGAACCCTGAAACTATTTCAGGTTGCAATGCTTCAAATGCGGCCATATTAATGTATGGTGCCATATCAAAGTATGGCTGATTGTTTATACCTTTGATCATCTTCTATATTTCTCTGGAACTGTGTCATATAACATTTGTTTGTTATTGACCATGTGGTCGCGCAAAATTACTTGATGTACTAACGGACTTATTGGTTTTCCTGGCAATACATCTGCCCACGTTTCCGTTTGTATTTCTTCCATATCTAATGTTGTAACATCTGGCCATTGTATTAGTTTAATGTGTGCTCCATTTATTATAACGGGATAATGCGCCCGTATCCCACTTAGTGGATCTGGACTGTAGCTCCACCCTTTATTTACTGCAATAGTTTGGGTGGCTTTGACCAATTGACTTAGATACACTTGTTCGCCTTCTGGGTTACGTCCTATGTCAGCCCCAACCCGTATTCTAAATTGTTTGCATTTACTGGGATAAAACGCTTGTATTTCTTCCAAGCAGTATTCCAATTGATCCAAACTCTCCAAAGTGTAACTGATATTTTTAATTGTTAAACCCAGTGCAATACAGTTTTCAATCCCATCCAATTGTTTTTTGCGTATCTTGTCTCCGTGATAGTCTGGATGATTTAATCCTATGGTCCAAGACAAGTTGTCTATGCCTACAAACTTTTTAGCATAATCAAGTTTGGCAAGATTTACTCCGTTGGTCAGCACTATAATTTTTCTAGGCTTACCAGGTAATGCTTTAATACGCTTAATTAATATGTCCAAATCTTTACGTGCTGTTGGTTCGGCTCCAGCCAAACTGATAACATACCCATCATCTTCCCAAGAACTGATTTGAGTTAATATATAATCAATGGAAGGATCTGAGCTGGTGTTATCTGGAAGTTGATAACAATGGGGACATGTCAGGTTGCATTTATTTGTAGTTTCTATAAAATATGCAGTATGGGTCTTTTTAGGGTAGACGTATCCTAAATAAAAATCAGCATCTGGTTCTACTAGATGTTCTGAGTATCCATGCTTTGGACAAGTTTTTCCTAACCATATTGCATTGTCTCTTTTGAACTTTATTGCAGGCACATGTCTGTAACAATGCTGGCATAGAGTTAAAGTATCAGTTAATTTGTCCATGACACATATTTATGATAAATTATTGTATGAATTACAAATACTACTACAACAATATTCCGGGAAAAGGGCTTTGCCGTAATAATTTAATCTACACTAGTTTGATTAGTGAAGATCAAAAAACTTTTGTACAATGGTATTATAACGACACTGACTATCACAAAGGTGAGAATCAAGTTGTTGATCCAGACAAGATGGATGAAAAGTGGTCAAGGGAAATGAAATTTTTAAGTGACATGTCTTGGCATAATCCAGACATGACACCTAATATTCTAGAAGTTGATTTTGAAGCCCGCAAAATTTATTTAGAAATAGACGGACCAGACTTCTGGGAATTGGCTGGTTGTACTCAGGCCAATTACGATGCTGTGCTGCCAGACTGGCAAGATCAGATGTTGGCCATCATTAAAGCACATAAAGATTTAGGATGGCACAAATACAGCATGCATCCCAGTAGTTATTTTGTTGTTGACGGTAAGTTAAAAAGTATCAATTATTTTTTTACATATGACCATCAAGAACCGAATGTTAGTATTCAAGATGTTGAAAGTCACATCTACAGTACACGTCAAGACGAAATGAGAAAACATTTAAGTACACTGGGAATAGAATGGGATAAGCCACAACCTTGGGCAGTGATGGATCAATTGTGCTGGGCCAGTTTTAGTACAAATTATCCTGCAGAGTTTATTGAGCGAGTGAAATGTATTCTATAATTCCTTGGTCAGAAGATTTAGATTTAACCGACTTTTATGCTGAAGCAACCCGTAGGGGGTTTGTTAATAACGCTAGTCAAGAAGCAATGATTGATTGCTTTCGTAATGAGCGTGATTGGTGCGTGTGGATTCTTTACTACAATAATACCGCCGTAGGCGCAGTGGGCGCACACAGCATGGAAGAAGGTTATCGTATTTGCGCTAGGACATGTGTATTAACTCATCTCCTACCTACAGATACATTAAGAACTCGTAATCAAATTATCAATCATCAACACATTACAGCACAGTTCTTTATACCCGCTTGTATAGAGTGGGTAGGTGATAATGACATGTACATTACCAGTCATCCCAGTGATGTGGGTACACAAAAATTAGTCCACAATATTTGGGGGCCTAGTTTAGAAAAAACAGGTGTACTAACTCGTGCTTTTGAAAAACATTACAGAGGTCATATACAAACATTTTGGAAATTACATCCAGATGTATTTTTAGAACAATTGAACAAGGTAAAGCGATGGTAACAACATTTAATCAAATTAAACTTAAACCTATAGCATTTTGTATAGTAGATACTCGCCATACCTACACCAGTGGTTGGGCAACTGAAGTATCGATGAACATCAGTGATTTTTTAATTCATAGAATAACAATCCAGGGCTACGATGTTTTCATTGGGCGTAATGAAGATGCATTGCTAAAGCATGTATCAGAAGAGTTCTACACCCACGCTGTAGTTATTGCAATGGGCATGAGTCTAGGTTTAAATGATAGACTGTTTCCTGCCATTGAAAATTTATGTAAAAAAGACTTTTTTGTTTCCGGACATATTCTAGAAAGAACAGAAACATCTTACTGGGGAGATGCATATTATGAATTGCATCATCAGTTCTATGTTGTTCATTTAAAGAAATATATTGAATTGGATTATCCAGAAATTGGTCAACCTGAAGATACTCCTCATTTGCAATATGCACCTTTAAGGAGTAAAACTTGTTTATACAACGATCCGGAAGTTGCTGAATGGATTAAACCAGGCGTTACACCTAAAAAGTATCAGCGTAAATTGCATGGGTGGAATATAATTTCTACAGCATTAAAATTTAATCGTCCATTGATTGACCTTGGCCAAGACATTAGAGATACTAAAAAATATTTGTACTATGAATATGATCATGTATTTTTAAGAACAATGCCTGAAATTTATTACAACCAGTTCTTTTGCAATAATTTCTTTGCCAGTTGGAACAGTGATAGTTTTAAGGAAACAATGGATTTTATAGGTCCAGTTGAACAATACATTACCGTGGGCATTGGTTTATATTGGGTTAGTAATTTAAGCAAGGTTGGGTTTACTAAAGATACCCGAGTAGTGTTTACCGACATCAACTACAACACATTACAGTTTATGAAGGCATTGGTTGAGGAATGGGATGGTATTGACTATGCAACATTCTATAAAAATCACATGCCGCAACTACCCAGCGGGTTCAGTGGAGATGTTGACGCATACATTGAATATACCAGGAAAGAATTTTTAGATTTTGTTGGCAAGTTTCCTAATTGGTTAGAATTATGGAATCAAGTTAAACAACTAAAATTTGAATATGTGCTGATTGATTATATGGCCAAGCACGACCTAAGTTGGATTGAGCCGGGTAAAAACACTATTATGAATATCAGTGATGTGTTTACACACAGCCCTTACATTGCCACACAAAGTTTAAAATACAGAGTAAGTTGTGAAAACAAATTAATTAAAGAACTACAAGAAATAGACACTGAACTTAATTTGTTAATGACATCTAGATCAGCAGATGGGTTTCATAGTGAACCATATAGAACACTATTTGGCCCTGTTAAGAAATTTGACCTAACTGATATGGACGATTTAACTCGTCCGCCATGGCATGGATCTGATTGGGATACTTTGCGGATATTAGGTTAAACCGCTATCTCATGGTAAACGTAATGTCCAGTTACGTTTGCTTCTGCCGATGCTTGGTCAATTAATGCACACCATTCATCTGTTGAATCGTGTCTAGCAACAATTAAATGGAATCGGTCTTCTGCACTGTTGTTGACAATACTGTGTTCGTAACTGATATTCATAGCATATGCATTACCAGGTTCCATAAACAGTTCTTCACCATCTCCCCATCGCCATATACAGCCTTTGGGATTACTTAGTGGTATATTGATATTTTCCAATAATCTATGTTTGGTATCAGAATGTGGACCAATCCAACCGCCTGCTTCCACTAACATAAGCCTCACCCTGCCATACCTTTTACATGGAAATGTGGTATTTAAAAATTGCATTATTGTAGGACATTCATTAGCGGCAGGAGTCCATACAAAATCCCTTGCCGCATCTATTGCAGATTTGTATCCATACTCGCTCCAGTTTTCATGCAGGGATTCGCCCAACCCGTGTAATGCCAGTGACTTCCATCCCAAATGTTGGTTTTCGGGATTCCTATGTTCAGTAAACCTGTGTTTCAATGCCTGCGCTTCTTTGAGCATGGCTTCATAGGGAACTGGAATATTCAATTTCAAAAACTTAGCATCTGATATATAATAGTGCTTGCTGTCCATATTCATACTTATATAAATATGGGTAAGGGGAATTATAAATGAGTCTACTAAAATCTATTAAAAAACTTGTACTACTAGCACCAGTCCGTTGCGGAAGAACGTATTATGCAGTTAACATCAAGCAAAGTGCTGATAAGATTTCAGTAACATTTACTCCAACAGATGAATTTTTATTAATAGATCCTCGTCGTGAAGATGAGGAATTTATGCCCGAGCATGTACATTTATTTGAAAAATGGCAACACATTGGACTAGCAGTTGGCAGTCTACAATATTTTTTAAATGAAAACAATATTGCTTATGCATTTAGTAATACTGAAGAATACGCAGAAATAGTATTAGATCGAGTTGAGCAAGATTCCTATGTGGGGATTGATAAACAAGAACGCTTAAAACATGCTCATAGAACATTTAATGCAGACTTACCAGTTGATACGGAAACTGAACAAGTGCTAACTGATATTATTGAAGAATTTTTAAGTACACATGACGGGTATAACATTACTGTTACAGATCCTGCTTTACGTAAGAAATTATATGCTTTGGCAATCTATTGGGAGTCCATTGGTGATGTAAATGGGTGTGTTCGCCCACCGCAAATGGAAACAACTCCTATGATGATTAGTGTGCCACCTGTTGAATACAGTATTGCATATTGGTTTGACATGGGTAGATTGTATGCCAAGTTAGGTCTTACTGCTCTAGCCCGCGGATATCAAGTTGCTTATTGTAATGCTTTTAATTTATTTGATCCACGTATTGCACGTTTGGAAGATGTGTTGCATGTTAAATTTGGAACCTATACAAAGGAAAACTTTATTCCTCGTCCTTGGATTTGCATTGGTAAGGCGTTAGATCCAACCAAGCCTTATAACTGGGTAGGCGTTGAAAATAGATATGATGATGACATCATGATCACATGTATCCTAACAACTAAAGAGTATGTTACTGTTGAATTAGAAGATGTTTAAGGTAACGATTACATCAATTAGACCAAACCTTGTTGATGATTTTTTTAGATATGATTTAGATATGTATGACTACATACATGAAGAATTCATTAAGCCAGGTAAAATGATAGCACGTAGAGTTACGGTATCAGATGATCAAACTACTGAGACATGTGAAATGATGTTTGACAGTAAGGATTCTTGGGTAGCATATAAAAAGGATCCTGTAATTGCCTATCATGAACCTATTAGGGTGCGCTACAATATGATACATAAAATCGCTGTGTCCACTAATGTAACAGATATTGTAGTCTCAAAAGACCTATATAATATATACTTGCGTTAAGGTTTGATAGAGTTGTAGTGTTTAACTAACTCGTCAGATACTCGATCAACGTACAGTAATGGAACATGACAATCATATTCCAAAATCCATTTGATAGTGTTGGCCACATTGTCGGTATGTATACGCAGTGGATCACCGTTACAACTTTGTAACCCGCCTAATATCAAATGTGTTGTTTTAAAATGTTCACTACTTAGGCTAAGGCTCAAATCCCGTAGCTTTCTTTTTTCTTCACCTGCCGCGGGCTCAATCCATTCCCACATGGGAAATTCTAATACGCTTCCGATGTTAATGACATGCCCGTGTGTCCAAACTTCACGAGCAATGGTTAGTAATTGTCTTTGAGCATCGCCTGTTAGCTGACTATGATTGATAAACACATCATAATCTGCCAGCAAGTTTTTGAATTTATCAAACGATTCTGGCTGTGAAAAATCATAGCCATTTGAGCGTGATATGAATGCGATGTCTGGATATAACTGTGCTAACGATTTTGCTATACCAGGAACTGTGGGGTTCCCAGTGCATACTATTTTCATCCTAAAACAACCCAGTCCGTTCCATTCCAACCTTTGAATTGATTGGTAGTGTTGTCAAATGCCATCCAACCTGGGTTGGGGTTTACTGGTAATGATTCTGTAGAGTATGTAGTTGCTGAGAATACCGGAGCAGTAAAAACGCCGCGCTCATCAAACACCGCAAAATTCATGGCATTACCGCCAGCATTTGTTTGAAGTGCAATACTTGATGCAGGCTGGTTGTCAGTTAGATTGGCAGTGTCACTCCATTTAGAAATAACACCAGTAGCATTTTTCCAGTTACCTTCGTAATACCCACATACATTCCAAGCACCAAGATAATTTGAAGCAGTTGTATTTTCTGGAGCAGTTAAACTACCTTGGGCAACACACAAATTGACCGCAGCCATATCAGCGTTTGGACCAGACGGAAGTCCAGTTGCAGTAGTTAGAAAAATTATCCCACCAGTTGCAGTAGTAATCATTTGAATATCATCAAACGGAACTGAACTAAATCTTATTGCACCATTCGAATAGTCTGTAACTGCATACCCGTTTAGGTTAAGGTTACCACCTAGTTCTGGGTTTGTGTCGTCAATCAAATTCATATAATTACTCCGTGGGTTATACCGAGTATTTAGTCAAAAGAAAGCCCAACCGTACAACTATGTTGCAGTGGGTTGGGCAAAACTATTTGGAGCGGGTAGCGAGAATCGAACTCGCTGACCACTTTGTTTGGAGCAGGATATCGGGTTCGAACCGATGACATTCTCGTTGGCAACGAGACATTCTACCACTGAATTAATCCTGCTTAATATTTTGCAATTCCTAGTGAACCGCGTCCTCTGCCTTTATTTGCACCGCCTAGAAATTCAGTCTGGCTGTGGCAATTAGGGCAAATTAATCTTAAATTGTCTGGATCGATATTTGGAACAGACCTAACAGCATTTTCTCTAATAATATCCATAATTTTCATATCAATATTTAACTAACATGCTGTATTATAACAGAAATTTTAATTATTGTCAATCTTCAAGTGTTCGACTTGGGCCAGGATGTACGTTTGTTGGATTTCTGTCGTCAACTAACGCATCAATGATACGCATTTCCATTCTAAATTGCATAGCTGGCCATTTTTCTCGAGCTCTTTCCAAAGCTTCATGTACTTGATTTATATTCTTGTAATACCATTGACCAGAGTTCACCCATTTTTCTTCTTGGATGTCCCAATAATATATAGTATAGTTGATACGTCTTTTAAAGAATGATGATGTTTCAATCTCCATATTAGTCCTAATTATTGAATGGAGCAACGGGAGGGATTTGAACCCCCGGTTTTACGGATTTGCAATCCGTTGCATTGGGCCGCTCTGCCACCGTTGCATATATTTGGTTGCGGGGCTTGGATTTGAACCAAGGATGGCAATGGCTTATGAGACCACGCTGGTGACCGGACCCTCCCCGCGATAACTATGGTCGGAATGGAAGGATTCGAACCTTCGGTCTCCTGCTCCCAAAGCAGGCGGATTAAACCAGACTTTCCTACACTCCGATATAAGATTAGGGCGCAACTAATTGGATTTACTTTGTAATGCTACTAGCTTCAAATGTGTAGCACGATCGCGACATCCACACAAAATAATCGTTAAACGAATTCACATTACGGCAACCAACCCATTGTCGTTTAAAACTAGCACAGTGACAAACGAGGTCAAAAAGTGCTAGTTCCCTAAAACTTGGTACCTGGTGACAGACTCGAACTGTCATCGCTCTCCGTGTAAAGGAGACGTATCACCTCTCTACGCAACCAGGCAAAAACTTTGGAGCGGGTGAGGAGAATCGAACTCCTCGCTTTAGCTTGGAAGGCTAAGGTATTACCACTATACGACACCCGCATACTTTTAGGATGTACACTTTTTCACTCTACGGAGCCTGTCTTATCAGCAGGGCGTGTATACATTCTAAAAGTGTCTAGCTACCTACACCACATAGGCCCTAGACTGAGCTGTTACTCTGTCCACAACATTTATTCTTTTGGAAAGGTATTGTACCTCACCTAATGCGTTCCCGGATTCCCCATAAGGGATCGGATGGTCATAGCACTACAAACCTGGCGCTCTTTATGGTGACTGCCCCACCCCTCTTGTATAACGGGCGGAGGTGCCCGGGTTTTCTTGGTGCCCCTACACAGAATCGAACTGCAAATTACGGATTACAAAACCGTCGTTATACCATTTAACTATAAGGGCAACAGATTATCTATCAAATTTTAAAACCATATTAATCACAACTCTATCATAACTATCAATAGGATTACTAGACGCATGTTTTATATATGCTGGAAATACTAGTACCCTTCCCTGTTTGGGCTTTACTCTAACTGTTTCATCTGGATAGAACAAACAAGTATCTCCGTCAGCATCTTTCACATAATATATTGCCGAAATAAAATCTTCAGGGTTATCAACATCAACA
>Ga0007876_1000221_pt1 | contig 23724 bp, 15 predicted proteins | sample CryBogCBH24Aug09_FD_70958 | JGI IMG/M metagenome (GOLD analysis project Ga0007876, IMG submission 70958) | Freshwater microbial communities from Crystal Bog, Wisconsin, USA - CBH24Aug09 | ecosystem: Environmental > Aquatic > Freshwater > Lake | place: Crystal Bog, Wisconsin, USA | collected...
TTTTTAATTTTTTTTTTTTTTTTTTTTTGTTTTTATTTTTTCTTTATTTTTAGTTTTTTTGTTAGTATATTTTTTTTTTTGTTCATTTAATGATTTTAATTTATTATTTAATTTATCTAATATATTGTCTAAATTAGAATTTATATTTTTTTGATGATTACATAATAATGCTACATGAGTATTTGCAAGTATAAATATTGATATTAAATATTGAATTTTTTCTTCTTGTTGTGTAAATAAATCCATTTTATTATTAGATATTAATTTATCTAATTCTTTTTGGAATAAATTAGAAGCATTATATGTTCGCCATACTTTAGCAGTTAATCCGGGCATAAAAGAATTTAAATATTCATTTAATAATGTTGGAGTTATAAGATCAAATAATAAATCTTTTTTTGATTTATTTTTAATAAATAATAATAAATTTGTATATACGGTAGTATGTACATTAATTTTCTTACAATATCTGATAGAATCTTTACCTAAAAAATCTAATTTAATACTATTATCATCATATAATGTTATATGTTCTACTCTTAATGATGTTACTCCTACAGTATCTGCTTGTTCTTTTGAATCTTTTTTCCCTCCAACTCTTAATGCTAAATTATCTATAAAATATAATGCTGTTGCTAATTGTTTTTGTTTAATATTTGTATTTAATAATTCATTTTCATAATGTTCTCTTATTTTAATTATTTTTTTTTTTAATTTTTTTGCTAAATTAAATTTTTCTTCATCACTTTTTGCTTTAAAAAAAGATTCTAATGATGTCATTATATATTTGTTTTTATTTGTAATATTATCTTTCCATGTTGCTAACCATATAACTGTTTGATTATTTATTATTTTTAACCAGTTATGATTATTTAATGGTTTAGGAATAGGAGCTTTTTTATCTAAATTTAGAATTATATCTTCGGGATAAATACGTTTTTTGATACATCCTGATTTTGGATGTAAACCTCTTCCTAAAAATATTCCAGGAGGTTCAATTTTATAATTACCTACTTTTTGTTGATTACCATCTATAATACAATATTTATATGGTTCTTCTTCTTCTTGTGCTTGTTTTTTTAACTTTTGTTTTTCTTCTTTTGTAATTTGTTTTTTTTTTTCATTTTCATTTTCTAAATATGTTATAATTAAAGAGAAATCTATATGATCAAGTGATTTAACATTAATATTTATTAATGTTGGGGCAAAATCTATCCAAAAATTTTTTTTAAAATTAGGATTTTTTATATAATCTGAATTAATATATTTTGCATACATTGTTGCATATTCTTCTGCTAATATAGGTAATATTACTTTTTTATTATTAATTATAACAGGTGTATTATGTTTTTCATATTCTTTAGGAAATAATGGACCATTATGTTGTAATTGTGTCCATTGTATATTTTTTCCTCCCCCAATAAAATAATTTTTAAATGATAACATAATATATATATTATATTATTAATAATTATTAATTAATAATAATATAATAATAATCAAATAATAATAATATTATTATTATTAATATTAATCATATTAATTATAATCAAAATATAATTTATTTAATAGTAATAATCTTAATCAAAATACTAAAGTTTAATTAATCAAAATACTAAAGTTTAATTAATTAAACTTAAGTTTAAATTGTAAATTAATTATATTTATATTATATAATGGAAAAAAAAAAAAGAAAATATAATTATGAATTTAGAAAAAAATTAAGTCAACAATTAACAAAATTAACAAAAAAAGAAGATTTTATCTATATATATAAAATAATTAATGTAGAATTGGAAAATAAAATATCTAGTAATAGAAATGGTATTTATTTTAATATAAATTTATTAACAGATAATACTATTGAACAAATTTATAATTTTATAAATAATAAATTAGATAATAATAAACCGAGTGAATCTCCAAAAATTAAATATGATGTATATAATAAATATACACATATTGAAGATTTTATTAATTTTCATAAATTAACAAATCAAGAAAAATCATTAATTAAAAAATATAATCAAAAATAAAATTAATTAATAATAAAATTAATTAATAATAAAATTAATTAATAAAAACTACTTATTAATTGTTTTTTAATATCTGTAATTAATTTATTTAAAATTATATATGATGGTATTTCATATGGTATATTATTAATATTCCATTTATTAGATAAATCTAAATAAAATAAATTATATAGATCTCCATATATATTATGGATATATTCTTTATCTTTCCATTTTCGTATTATGGTATTAGTAAAATTAGATGGAGTATAATATAATGGTAATATATTTATTAACCATTCAATACGTACTGTATTAGTAATATCCATTATATAATCTATAGTATTTACTGTATTAATTCTTTTACTATAATAAAAAAGAATTGGTTCTTTATTTATTATACAATTAGAATTTTTTATATTACAATTTATAATTGATATTGTATTTGATGGATATATACATGTATGATAATGATGATTTGATGATACTTTTAATGCTATATTTAAAGGTAGTCCATGAATAAATGGTTTTATTATTTTTTCTATTTCTGTATTATATATTAATGATTTTTTAAAACTACTGTATATTTGTAATGGTAAGTTATCAAATATATTATTTTCATGCATAAATATATTTAAATTAAATTTAACTAAATTATTTAAAAAATCTATGATATTATCACTATTAATATTATTATTATTACACCATTGTGTAATTTCATTTGTATAATTTAAAAAATTGTAAAAATATTGTGATGTATTTAGAAAAGAAGTAATTAAATAATTAAATCCATTTATAATATTTCCATTATTATGTAATGCATTTAATGTATCCCATAAATTAACTGTATATTTATCTGGAGGAGGATTATATTTATATATATATTTATCTTTTATAAAATCATTAATAATAATATTTATAGTTTTAGTATAAATATTAACATGTTTATTAAAATTAATAATTTTAAATACATTTAAATAATGAAAATGTTGTTTGAATTTTTTAATAATATTATAAATATATTCTAATTCATTATCATGATTATTAAAAATTTTTTTATTTATAAGTAATTTATTTAATGTACCACCTATTGATTTAATAAATGTTATAATTTCTATAACTTCTATTAATGTTCCATACATATTACTGGTAAATAAAGTAATTAATTCATTATATGATAATGTAAAATGTGTTATATGTTCTTCTAGTTTTTTAATATTTTCATATAATTCAGTTTTATATAATTCGTCATTTATATTTAATATAAAATATTTATAACTAAGATTTTTAATTAATTCATTAAAATAATAATTAGGAATTTTATCTATAATTTTTATCCAGTTATTATTATTATCTATATATTCTATAATTTTTCCAAAAATATTTCTTTTAAAATTATTTTCATATGGATGAATTATATAAAATATACCATATATATCTAATAGATTATTTTTTTCATATCCTGATAATTTATAATACATACATTCTTTAATATTTGTTATCTTATATATATAATAATTCCTATCCCAATATTCCTTATAATTTAATAATGTATAATATTGATGTTTATGTATTTCATAAATATTATATGTATAATAATTTGTATTTTTTATATCATTAATATTTTTATTAATATTTGATATAAAATTGTTTGGTATATTAGGATCATATTCTTTTAATAATAAATTTGATTCTGTTGTTGTAAATTGTTTACTTTCTAATAAAGATATAAAATATGATTCGAATTGTTCTAATGTTATTTTATAATATGGTTTTATATTTTCTAATGCGCCTTTTTTATATAAATAATATATTGTTCCATTGGATACTCTACCTACACGACCTTTCCGTTGTAATCTACTTGATTCTGATATAGGTACTACTAATAAATCTGATATATTATATATTTCATTATATTTATTTATTTTTGCTGTGCCATTATCTATAACAAATTTTAAATTTTCTATTGTTATTGATGCTTCAGCTACATTTGTAGCTATTATTATACATCGTGTATAAGTTTCTGGTAATACATCATTAGATTCATAATAATTTTCATTCCATTTAGTATAAACAAGTTTTTTATCAATTCTTAATTTTGGTAATTCATTAATTAAATCTTCAATGATATTTTTGTATCGTTGATGTAAATTACCTAAATATGGTAAAGTAATAACATGTGGTGGTGTTATTGTATTTAATTCTTGAACACGTTTTAAAATATCATTTATTCCATTTTCAAATATTAATATATCCCCATTTGTAGATGTATTAAGTATTTGTTGAACTAAAGTATTTGTATTTATATTATCTATATAAATTTCCTTAATATTATATTGTGTTTGTATATTTGGTGGTGCAATATGTAACCGTCTATCTAAATATATAGAATTATATAATATTTCTTTATTAATTGAATCAAAATAATTAAAACTATATGCTCTTAATGGATATACTAAATTATCATTTATTATTTTATAATAACTTCTATAATTTGGTTCATCATCATCCATAGTAGCAGACATAATTACTAATTTAATAGAATTATTAAAATAACATGATATACGTCCAAAAGATAATATTAAATCCATATTTGTGTTATGTTCATGTGCTTCATCTATAATAATAATATCATATTTATTAGATTCAGAATATAATAAATTATTATTTGGATATATAATTTCATTTTTTAATAATGGATTTTTATATAGTTCTGTTATAAATGTTCCATCAGTTGTAAATTTTATTGTACTATAATTAGATTTATTTAATAAATGATTATCATGTGAATGACTATATTGAACATAATAATTATTAGATTTTAATTTATTTTTTAATGTATTTGAATATTGACATATAGGAACTCCAAGTTCTTCTGATACTCTATTTGCTAGTATTAATGTAGGACCTATTCTAGGTTGGGTACATAATACTTTTCCATTCATTTTATAATCCAACATTTTTAAAGCATATAAAAATAATTTAGGCATTTGAGTAGATTTACCTTGACCAGTAGCACCTGTTATATATATAATCATATGATTTAAATAATGTTTATAAAAATTTATTTGATTTATCCAATTCATTGCATAAAAAGTATACCATTTATAATTTGTTAATGTATTTAAATAATTGTTTTCTAATCCAATATTTTTTTGTTTATCTAATATTATAAATCTATGTTTACTATATTTTTTATTTGTTAAAAAATAATATGCATCATTATAATAGGATAAATTATTTATATTTAATGTATTATTATTATTTATTTTAAATTCTGACAATATTCCATTATATATTAAATATTCCCAGACTAAGTCATTCTTTATTTTATTAAAATCTAATAATATATCTTGTATTTGAATATTATATTGTTTTTTTGTATAATATATATTATTTCCATTTTCATATTCTAATTTTAAATTAGAATATATATTTAGCCATATTTCTGTTTTATATTTTAAATTATATTTATTCCAAAAATTTATTTTTTCTGTAATATCTAAACTTGAAAATTTTATAGGTAATAAATTCCATTGTTTTTGATTTGAATGACTTAATGATTTTGCTATATTATATATATTTTTTAAATGTATATTTGTATCATTAAAATAAAAAAATGATGTTATTGTTTTATTATAAATTAAATAGTATGCATATATAGTTGATTCAAATAATGATAGACTTTCTTTTATATAATTCCATATATGTTCTATATCTATATTTTTAAGAAAAAAAAATACATTTTTATCTGTTATTGTATTAAATTTTTTAATATTTATAAATTCATTATCTTTACTTTCTTGTATTGAAAATTTAAATGGATTTATAATATTTTCATTTAATATATATGTCTTAGAATAATTATTAACCATAAATAATATTATATTTTTCCATATAGTATATTCTGAAGATGTTATATTATTAATATGTACTTTAAAATCATTTTTATCTAATATATCTAAATCTGAATATGCATTAAATTCAAAAAATAATTTAAAATTAAATATTGAATTTAAATATTGTATATAATATGTATTATTATTTATAAATATTAACCATTTAATATTTTTAATATTTGAATAATATATATTTCTATATACATTATAAAATTCACCTATATATAAACCATTATAATCTAATAAATTAATATATTGATTATTTATTAGATTATCTACTGCATCTGATAATTGTGTGATAGTTTTTTTATAAATAATACTATTTTTATAATTATTCATAGTTATAGGAAATATATTTATCCAATTAATATATAATTTACCATTTATAATAAATAATGTATCAATTATACTTATAAAATTATGATATATAATTTTATAAATTAATTTAGTAAATTCATTATCTACTAAATTTAATTTATTATGAATATCAAATAATGATATACCTATATTAGAATATTTAAAATGACTTTTTAATATTTCATTTCTATCAAATTGTGATATATTTTTCTTTATATTTTTTGTTAATAATAATTCATCTAAATCCATTATATTTTTAAATGTATCATCATTTTTAATATATGGTAATAGTAATAATACTATTGCTTTTAAATCTTGATCATTATTTTGTATATATTGATTAATATATTGATTATCATGTTGTATTTCTTCAATAAATAAAGTATTTATTTTATAAGATAAATATGTAGCTAAAATAATTAAGAATTCTTTATCCAATGAGTTTAATCTAATAAACCAATCCGTAATTAGTTTAGAAATATAATTATATAATATTGTATCAGGTAATTTATTTTTAATTGATATTAATATATTATTAATTTTATTCATGATATATATAATATAACTTTTATTTAAATTCTAATAATGACATTCTTGAACTATTAAAATCAATAAAAGTTTGATTATTTAATATATTATTATTATGTATTATAATATTATATAATTCATTTATTAATTTATTAAAATCTTTCACATATATAAAAATATTAATAAATAATTTATTAGAATATATATTATCAATAAAATAAGATAATATATTATATTTTAATATAAAATAAGAATAACATGAAGTATGTTGATTTATGATATTATTATCATATGTTATTTTTAAATGATTATAGATATATTTTGCTTGATTATTAGAAAAATATAACTCATATTTTATTAATTTATTTATTGTAATATTGGTAATTAATGATATATAGATTATATTAAATAATAATGCTTTAAATTCTGTTATTGCTTCACATATATTTATTGGACCATTAATTGTTACTGGTATTTTAATATTATTATCTTCCCAATGATCTTGATTAAATAAATGTATTAATTCATGAAAACTAACTTTTTCAAATTCTTCTTTTCTCCATATAAATATAATATTTTTATTTTTATCGTATATGTGTTGATTTATTTGCCGTATTGTATATCCACTATTTATATTATTTGGATTAATAATAATATTAGGTTCAATATTTTTTTTATGATTACTTAAAATTAAGTACATATTTATATCAATATTAAAAATATTACCATTATTTTTAATATAATTAACTATTTTTAAATAAATTGGTAATCTTTTTTCAAATTGAATAAATTGTTTATAGGTTGTTTTAATATAAATATTATTATTATCCCAGTTTATACATTTTGTATATAATAAATTTGAATAATTTAATGGATTACATACAAATTTAGAATTTGTTAATTTTTTAATTTGATCATTGGAATATTCATAATTTAAAATATTATAATGTACTTCAGGAGTATTTTTTATATTATCTTTTATTATATTTAATATCTTTATTAATTTAATATTAGTAATATTAATATTACTAATATTAATATTATCTATTTTTTTACCCCATTTATAAAATTTCATAATTATTTTATTATTTATTAATAGTATATAATAATTAATATATATTAATAATAAATAATTATTTAATAATTAATAATAAATGTTATTAATTATACAAATGCGTCAAATTTTTTTATAATTATTTTTGTTAAGGAATAAATATTAATACATTTATATTTTTTATTATCTAAAAAAATATTTAAAAATACTATATATTATAATATATAATGGTCAAAGATAATACTTTATATGATAGATTAAATGTATCACCATCTGCTGATAGTTCTGAAATTTTAAAAAATTATAAAAAATTGGCACTTAAATATCATCCAGATAAAAATCCTGATGATTCTAATGCTCATAATAAATTACAAGAAATTATTCAAGCAAAAGAAATTTTATGTGATGGTGAAAAAAGAAAATTATATGATGCTATAGGAATGGATATTTTAAATAATAATATGGGTCAACCTAATATTAATCCAGAAGATATTTTTAATATGTTTAATTCGGGATTTCCGAATATGCAAAAACAAACAAATAAAGAAAATATTGTTATTAATCAAGATGTTACATTAGATGATATCTATAATGAAACACCTATAACTGTTCTATATAAACAAAAACATTATTGTCCAGAATGTGATAGTAATACTATTAAATGTAATCAATGTGATGGAAAAGGTATAAAAATTCAAGTTATTCAAATGGGTCCAATGATACAACAGATCCAAACACCATGTTCTATCTGTAATGGTGTAGGAATTATTACAGATTATAATAAACATTGTAAAATATGTAATGGACATGGATATTTTATTAAAGATGTTCGTATTAATTTGCCTCTTAAAAATGGTTTATCTAATGGACAACAAATGCAGATTACAGGTCATGGACATCATTTAAAAGATGGAAAAACTGATTTAATAATTATTATTAAAGAAATTAATCACCCAGTATTTAAAAGACATGATAATGATTTATGTATAACAATTGATTTAAAATTATATCAAGCATTATATGGATATGCTAAAATTATTGAACATTTAGATAAACGAAAATTATATATTAATTCAACAGAACAAACACCATATGGCACTATTAAACGTATACCATCTGAAGGTATGAAAATATTAAATAATTCATGTAATAAAGGTGATTTAATTATTAAATTTACTATTTCTTTTCCACAATTAGATAATCCAGCAATTAATACACAATTATTAAATTCTTTAAAAATTTTAGATAATGATGAAGTTAATAAAGAAACAATTATTAAAAATAATAAATCTAATTATATTCCATCTATATTATTAAATTGTAATGAAGATCCTTTTCCACCTCAACAACCAACAAAAACAAATCATAATTCTCAACAATTTGAACATGATATACCACAATTTCATCATATGCATTCAAATATGCATTCAAATATGCATCCAAATATGCATCAGCAACAATGTGTACACCAATAATATAATATTATATTTAGAATAATAAAAATAAAATTTTTATCTAATAGGATAATTTAATTATTAATAATTATTAATAATTAAATTATATTAAATTATATTAAATTATAATTATTGAATTTTACCTTGAATTAATACTATTTTTTTATCAACTAATTCTAAATTTTTCATATCATGAGTTATTAATATTAATGTACTATTTAAACTTATTTTTTTTATAATTTGTAAAACTATATTTATACTTTCTTGATCTAATGCTGAAGTAGGTTCATCTAATATAACTATTTTATTAGTTTTAAAATAATTTCTTAATAATAATATAATTTGTTTTTGACCTCCAGATAATGAATCACCATTTACTCCAACAACAGTATTAAATTTATCTTCTAAATTATTAAATATTCTATCTAACTTATACATATTATATATATTCATAATTTCCTCTTCTGAAACATTATTTCCATATTTTATATTATAAAATATAGTATTATTAAATAATTTTGTATTTTGATTTATATATGTTATTTGTCTTCGTAAACTAGATAAATTATAATTATTAATATCTTGATTATCAATAAAAATAGTATTAGGTTCAACATAATAATATCCCATTATTAATTTTATTAGAGTTGATTTACCATTACCGGAAGGACCTACTATTCCTATTTTATCATTACTATTTATGGATAAATTAAAATTATTAAATATATTAGGCATTGATTCATAATTAAATGTTAAATTATGGATAGTTATATTTCCTTGTGTTATTACTATATCAGGTTTAATATGATTATCTACAAATATTGTATCTATATAATCTGTTATGCTATTAATAATTCCTAATTGATTAGTATAATCTGGCAAATAATGAGCTATATTATTTAAACATGGAATATAAAATATTAATACTATAAATAATGTTATTAATGTATTTTGTGATATATGATTATTTTTTACTAAATATGTTATAAATATTGCTAAAATTACAAATATAAATGTTATTATTATTTCATTTTTATTTTTAATTGCATAACTACATTTCATACAATCTATATGTTTTTGTTTATATATTTTATTATGTGTTTTAAAGTCATTTATTTCATAATTAATATTACCAGATGCATATATAGAATATAAATTAGATATTTTATCTTGTAATAATTCAGACTTATTTTCATATAAATTATATTTAGATGTTGATAAATTTATACAATTTGTATAATTATTTATATTAAAATATATTATTAATAAAATTAATATAGTTGATAAAATACCTAATTTTTTATTTTGTTTAAAAAAATATATATTTATAATTATTATTGTTATAAATTTTGGTAAAACCCAAATAAATAAATCTGATGTTACTTCTCTTATAATTGAAGGTAAATTATTAATTCTTATTAACATTTTTCCTAATTCTAAATCGGCATAATTATTTTCATAATAATATAATATTTTTGTAAAAAAATTATTTGATATATTTTCATTTATTAAAGGTATTAAAAATATATCTAATTTAGAAATTATAGTATGTGCAATTGATATTATAAACATATATATACCAATTTTTTTAATAAAAGATACAAATAAAGAATTATTAAGAGTACCTTTTAAATCATTAAAAAATTGACTAAATAATTTTGGAATAATAATTGCTTTTAAAGGATATGATAAACATATACATAAACAATATAATAATAAATAATATTTATATTTATAAAATAATGGTGTTATTAATTTTAATACACCCATATTAGTTCTATATATTATAATATATATTATAATTATATATTAAAACTAATTATATATTATTTATAGATTATATTTTGAAAATAATTTATCAAAATTTATATTAATATATATATATATTATTGTTAAATATATTATAAAAATAATAAAATATTTAATAATTGGTTTTAATATATTAATAATATATTTTCCAATATATTTAAATATAAGATATAATGATCGAGTTATATGTATATTGGTTAATTTATTATTTATTTCTGTAATGTGATTATTTATATTAATTTCTAAAGTACTAATTTTATTTAAAAAATCTATTTCTAATGCATTAACTTTATTTATTAATGATGTTTCTAAATTAGTATGAGTATTTTGTAAATCTATTATTTTATTATTTAAATTATTAACAATACATGTTGCTATTTGTACACTTGATATTTCTTCTATTGGTGTTTTAAAATTTTTATTTTTTATAGTATAATTAATACTAGGATATTTGTTTATAAAATTATGAATTAAATAATAATTATTAGGATTTCTAAATAATATATGAAATACTGTATCACCAGTTTCTAAATCTTTATAGGTAAACTCTGATTGTATATGATTATTTATAATATATATATTTAATTGATCTTCATTTATCCAACTATGATCTATTGGAATATGATTAACTATATCATTTAATAAAGATAAATAACTTATATAATATACACCTTCATATTTCCATAATGTAATTTCTTTAATAGTTATATTACGTAATACAATTATATAATTATATTTTAAATTTAGATCATTATTATTAAATATATTTTTATATAATTCATACTGATTATAGATATTTCCTTTATGTAAACATAAATAAAACATAATTTTATTATATATTTGTTCATTTGTAATTAATTCAATGGATGACATTTTAACTTATTATTTAATGTAAATTTTGTTTTAAATTATATATTTATCAATTTTTATTTAAAAAATTATTATTATTAATATAATAAATAAATGTCTAATAAATTAATACATAAATTAAATGTTATAAGAGCTATTAACATTTTAGAACCATTAATTCATTCTTTCCAAGTTAGATGTTGTTTTATGACAAAAAGATGTGATATACAACCTTGTAAATGTATAATTTGTAATTATATAGCATTATCTTTATTTAAGGAAAATGATATGTATTTATGGGAATGTAAAGATATTAATAAATTACAACATTTATTTCATCCTATTCCAAGAAATATTATTGGTAAAAATAAATATAATTTAAAAAAAAATACTACAATTAAATAGTAATAGTACAATATTTAAAATAATTTATTTATTATTAAATAAATGTTAAATGCATTTTAAAATATATTTTTTAAAATATATTTTAAAATATAATCTACTATGGAGAAGGGAAAGTATTGTAATTTTTTTAATTTAATAAATACTATATCATTTAATAATAATAAATTATTTTAAAATATTATAATCTATTATGGAGGAAATATTATAATTTTTTTACTATCATTAAATAAAATTAATATATATTAATTTTATGAATTGTGGTTCGATGAGTCCATAATAAGCTAAACTTGGCAAATATATTTTAAAATAATATTTATATGGAATTATTAGTATAATTGTATAATTATATTAAAATAATATTTATAAATTAATTTTCTATAGTTATGATATATTTTTGTTGTAATTTAATAGGAAATTTTTTTTTAAATATTTTAATTTTAATATTATAACAATATGAAAATATAGTATTATAGTATAAATTTATTTAACTTTATTTTCCGGATAATCAAATTTTTGATTTTTTATTAAACCAAAAATCCAGTTTTATATAATTATCTAATTAATTCATATTATATATATATATAATTAAAATCAACTGCATTAAATGCTATTATTACTATAATATAAATTTTTATTATTATATATAAAATATAATAATATAATAATTCATTATTGATCATATTAAATATAAATAAATATATTAATATTTATAAATATATAATTAATTATATATTCAATTTTTCCTGAATATAAAAATGTTAAAAAAATATTATAACTTTATTTAAGTTATAATCCTAATAAAATTATTAGTAGGTTGTTGGTGTTTCTTTTGAAACAAATTTGAAACAAATTATAAAAAACAAAACTAAACTGCTCTATTCAATAAAGTTCTGTTTAATACAAAATGAGAGGGTGTTGTTGGGTGGAAATAAGTGTGAGTGAGATGAAAAGTTGAAAAAAGGCGTCATAGATTGATGTAGATGGTAATAGGAAAATGATTGTAAAAAACAATATAAGTTAAGGTACCATTTTCTTAATTTTTTCACAAACATTAAACCCTTCACAAATTGTTTTTTTGATGTTTGTTGCATTTGATACATTATTAGCCAAATTAAACATTTCAGTTAAATGTTGTTCTATTAATGCTAGTTTAGCATTAATTTCTGAAATACATGAATCTTTGCAAGCTTGAGCCAATTCTTGTCGTTCACGTTGTTCTTGTCGTTCACGTTGTTCTTGTCGTTCACGTTGTTCTTGTCGTTTCAGTTGTTTACGACGTTCTTGTTCTTGTAGTTTACGTAGTTCACGTAATTCCCATAGTTCACGTTGACGTTGTTCACGTTGACGTTGTTCACGTATTTTTTCTGATTCAAATTTTTGCTTTTCTTTTTGTTTTCTCAAAAAACGCTCATATTCACGATCAGCTTGATCACATGCTAATTTTTGATTTTCTCTTTGTTTACTCTCCAAAAAATACTCATCTCTATTTTTTCTTTGTTTGGAATAATTCCCAAGTAAGATATTTTTTGTCTCCAAATTCTCAAATTTTGAATTCATCTTGATTAATTTAATCAATTGAATAATTCAAAATAAAATATTAATAAAACAAATTATACATTTTTAATTTCAATTTTTAAATTAAATAAAAAATTATATTTGAATTAATAATTAAAAACTTTCCTATTAAAATGGGAGGGTTTTTAAAGTTCTTAACCCAAATTTTGAAAATAATAGTAAAATGATAAACATTTTAATAATAATAATATTTACAAAAAAATAATAAATATTATTATTATTAATTTATAATTAAAAGAACATATATATACTAAAAATTTCAATTTTTTTTAATAAATATAGGATAATTTTATTTAATAAATATAGTATAATTTTATTTAATTGTATATTTATATTCTAGATTTTTTATATTAGTAAAAATATTGTTATCAGTAGTTTGAATATATTTTATTATTAAATTACCAAGTATAATTAAATCATAATTTATTTGTTCTCTTGATATTAGTAAATTATTATCAATTTTTGCATATACAAATTGTAATGCACTTATATTTGTTTTGTAATGAATAGTTTTATATATATTTAGTATATCATAATTAACTAAATTATTATTATTTTTATAATATATAAGTAAATTTAATGCATCATCATAATTTTTATAGTGTATCCAATATAATAAAATTATATCATATTTATATTCATCAATTTTTATATTTTCTAATTCATCAATAAAATGTTTAATTAATTCTGCATATTGAATTATTAATTTAATTGTATATAATATAAAATCTATATATTTATAATTTTGTAATTGTATTATTTTTTTATAATAATTTTTATTATTTTCATTTGTGAATAATAAATTTGAATAAGATTGTTTAATATATTCTGATTTAAATAAATTTATATTAGAACAATTATAATATCTATAATGTTTAATAAAACTAGTTTGTGTATAGTCACGTTCACTGATTCCTACAGGAATATACATATATATATAATTATACTAAATTATATTAAAATATAATATTATAACTTTAATAGTTATAATCCTAATAAAATTATTAGGGTGTTTTGGGTGTTTCTTTTGAAACAAATTTGAAACAAATTATAAAAAACAAAACTAAACTGCTCTATTCAATAAAGTTCTGTTTAATACAAAATGGGGGGAATAATGGGGTGGAAAAAAAACGTATAAAAACGTGTAGAATGGGATGTAAAGTGAAAAAGGCGTCATAGATTGAAGTAGATGGGTATGGGAGAAGAGACATTTAACACAAACAACACTGACTTATTTCTCTTTCTCCATGGATTTTAAGTGACCCTGCATAACAAAAGCTGCCTTTTGACAATCCAAAACAGATGAACGCATCTCTGAAACAAACATAGTATCCCTGTCATCGGTAAAATTTCCCACAATAGTCTTTATTTCATCTACTGAAAACACGACTTTATGTATATGTTTGTGGAATTCATCCAAAACAAGGGAATTCAGATAGTTTTCATCCTCGTTCAACTTCAGGAATTTCCACTTTGGGGTTGGAGGAATATTTTGCTGAGAGCAAGAGCAAGGAACATTTTTGCGATTGGTGACTACATCGTCTCTTTCATCAATTAGAAGTTGCAATTGGTGGCTAAGAGCGGTGATTTCTTGTTCCATTGCGTGTTTGTTTTTGGCATAACTCTCCACTTCTCGCAGAATGTCTTCCTTGATACGTACCAAGGAAGAAATCTCTTCTTGTAGCATAGTTTCTTCCTTGGTACGGTCAAATGCAAAGGCGCGTTCATGGGTTATTTTGGCTTGTATTTGCTCAAGAATCTCCATTTTTTGCTCAATTTCATCATATATAGCCTTCTTTTCCCTATCATGCATTTTCTGCATGTCTGCCATCTCCTTTTCATGCGTGGCTATTTTGATTACTTTCGCCTGTTTGAAACGTTTGTCCATGTCCGCCAGTTCATCTAGGTTTTTCTGTTTCATTTCTTGAACTTTCTGCTTCATTTCTTGAACTTGGGATGATGAGACATTTGAATCTAACCTTTTCTCAGGAAAGTCGAATCCGGGACAGTTTGATTTTCCAAAAGAAGCCTTAGAAAAGGCGAATCCAGAATGATCTGATTTTCCATAAGAAACCTCAGAAAAGTCCAATTCGGAACAGTCTGATTTTCTATAAGTCTCAGAACGACGGCCAGGAAAGTTTATGACTTCTTGGGAATAAGCGCCATTTGAATCACAGGACTGTGTATCACTAACTGGGAACTTGCGGGAAGAATTGTGTTGCTTTGCCAATGACCTTTCTATTGCCAAAGCCAACTCAAAATCATTATTACTTGATATTTCCTTCATTGGTGCTGGTGAATGATGTCTGCTTTCTCGTGCATTTGGATCTTTTTTACTCAGAGACTTCATTTTTTCAGCCCCACTGGCAAGAAAAGAAGAGTCAAAGTGTCTTGACTTAGTAGATCTTTCTGCTGACTGATTACTGGTAAAACTTTCCATCAATACTTTGAATGATCAAATAAATTGATACTATCAAAATCAAATCTCGAACAATTTATATAAATTTAAGAACTTATATAAACTTAAAATTTCAATTTTTTTATTATTAAGAATATAGTATTACAAATTTACTCCCAAATAAAATAACGCATAAATTTGATAAATAATCATAAATTTTATATTAAATAATCAAATTTGATATTAAATAGTAATTATAAAATTAATCATTTAATATAAACTTTTTTAATTTTATATAAGGTACTATTATTTAAAATATAATTTATATATATTTTTCAAAAATATAATTATAAAATGATTAAATAAATTTATTTAATCATTTTATAATTATTACTATTATTTATATTTTATTTTTATTCAATATATTAATAAATTGACAAATTGGTTAATCTTTATTACTAATAATATTATTTTATTTTTAAAATATAAATTTATTATCTACTATTTTATATTTTGCATTATTATTATTAATAGATATTTTAGAAACTAAATAATATATCATAATTAATTAAAACTAATATTAATATTTTTTTTTATTTTTAATTTTAATATTATATCTAAAATATAATAGAAAAAATAGCAATATTAGTAGAATATATAATATTTTTCGATAATAATGTTATTTATTCTTATATTTATAGTTTTAAATAATATTATGTATTATTAAATTTAAATTAACCTGTTTATTATATTTTTCAATAAATATCCATATCCATATTAATATTATGTATAGTTAGATGAATCAATGACTATATATTAACATTTTTAAAATAAATATAAATATTTTATTTGTTTATATCATCCAACTAGTTTATGAATAGGATTAACAATTCATATTAATATAATTATATTAAAAAATCAATAAGCCTAATTTTTCCGCTACTATTATCCTAATTATTTAATCAATGAGTTTAGAATTTGCCTATTGGTAGAGTCCCATTTACCGTATAATAGCTCACATTTTTGAGTAAAAGTGGATAACTTAGATATTATTATATTATAATACGTAGTATAGGAAATATTAGTTTTTATATTATATAAGCTAAATGATAAAATAACTGGATATAGTTTATTATGTAGCATATTATTGTAGTTATATATCCTATATTATTATATAAAATGAGTTATAATCTTATAAAAATTTGAGTTCTGGTAGTAGTTACTGTTTGTATATATTATAGTAATATTTCTATTATTTTAGATTATGTAGGATTTATATTATGAATAAATACATCCAACATCTATTTTATTGTATTTATATTTCAAATCATTATATATATATATATATATGAAGTATAACAATTTATATGGTATAGTTGGATATTTTATATTTATGATAATATTTATATATACTATAAAAAAAAAATCTTATTCATCTAATTTAGATAATATAATTTATTTATTACCAGTTTTAGGATATATATTATTATCTATTAATGCATATAAACATTTAATATCTAATGAAAAACATCATAATATAGTAGATAATAACATTAATGAACAAGAACAAAAAACCAAAAAAATAGAAATTGAATATGGTCATATATTTTTAGCATTATTTTTTTTATATAATTGGTATCATAAAAATACATTTTATTTTTTAACTGGTTTTATTGGAAACTATTTTTTAATACTAGAAAATAAATTATCCTTTCTTGGCTATATTTATATTATACTATATTATTTATTACATAGTATTCATATATATAATAGAACAACAATTATTAAAAAAACAGAATTATTAGGTGGAATTTTATTAATATTTTATTATTTATCTGGCAAAATAATAAATTAAATTTATTATTTAATATTTAATTTTATTTAAACATATATTTATATATTAAATATATATTATTATGGATTCTTCAAATACTAAAAAAAAAATTATTGCATGTGGTTTTGATATTGGAACTACTTTTTCAGTAGTAGGAATATATAGAGATAATCATGTTGAAATTATAGCAAATGATCAAGGAAATAGAACTACACCGTCATTTGTTAGTTTTAATGCATCAGAAAGACTTATTGGTGATGCTGCTAAAACATTAGCATCAACAAATCCAAAAAATACAGTATATGATATTAAACGTCTAATTGGTAGAAATTATGATGATAATATACAAAATGAATTAAAACATTTATCTTATAATGTTATTGATAAATCGAATAAACCTGTTGTTCAAGTTGAATATAAAGAAGAAACTAAAAATTTTACTCCTGAAGAAATAACTTCTATGATTATTATTAAAATGAAAGAAATAGCTGAAGCATATTTAGGGGAACCTGTTACAGATGCAGTAATTACTGTTCCTGCATATTTTAATGATTCGCAAAGACAGGCTACTAAAGATGCTGGTATTATTGCTGGGCTTAATATACTTAGAATTATTAATGAACCAACCGCTGCTGCTATTGCATATGGTTTAGATCAAAAAGGTGGTTCTAAAAATATATTAATTTTTGACTGTGGTGGTGGAACTCATGATGTATCTATATTGAATATTGATGATGGAATTTTTGAAGTGAAAGCAACAGGTGGGGATACAAGATTAGGAGGAGAAGATATAGATAATGTATTAGTTGATCATTTTATAAGAGAATTTAATAAAAAAAATAAAACGGATATGTCTTCTAATGCACGTGCAAAAAGAAGATTGCGTACAGCTTGTGAATCAGCAAAAAGAACATTATCATCTTCTACTCTAGCAAATATTGAAATTGATTCTCTATATGATAATAAAGATTTTAGTACAACAATTACTAGAGCTAAATTTGAAAGTCTTTGTGGACATATATTTCAACGTACAATGGCCCCAGTAGAACAAGTATTAAAAGATTCTGGATTATCTAAAAATGATATTAATGATATTGTTCTTGTTGGTGGTACCACTAGAATTCCTAAAATTCAAGAACTTTTATCATCTTATTTTAATGGGAAAGAATTAAATAAAAGTATTAATCCTGATGAAGCTGTAGCATTTGGCGCGGCTGTTCAAGCAGCTATCTTATCAGGTAATTCTGATCAAAAACTTGATAGTCTGTTACTTTTGGATGTAACACCATTATCTTTAGGAGTTGAAACAGCAGGTGAAATTATGACTCCTATTATTAATAGAGGAACAACTGTTCCAACTAAAAGAACTCAAGTATTTTCTACAGCTTCAGATAATCAACCAGGTTGTACTATTTGTGTTTTTGAAGGTGAAAGGAAATTTACTAGAGATTGTAATTTACTTGGAAAATTTGATCTTAAAGGTATCCCCCCTATGCCTAGAGGCACCCCACAGATTGAAATTACATATGAAGTTGATGTGGATGGTATATTGCATGTATCTGCATGTGAAAAAAGTTCTGGGAAATCAGAAACAATTATAATTAAAAATGATTCAAATAGACTTTCAAAAGATCAAATTGATTCTATGATTGCGGATGCAGAAAAATTTAAAGAAGAAGATAATAAAGCACATCAACGAATTGAAGCAAAAAATAAATTAGAAAATTATATTTATAATATTAAATCTACTGTTGTAGATGATGAAAAAATGAAAACTGCACTAGATACTGATTATTCTACAGTATCTACAACAGTAGAAGAAACTATTAAATGGATAGAACAAAATAATTCAGCATCAACTGAAGAATTAGAAACTAAATATAAAGAAGTTGAAGGTATTTTGATGCCTTTGGTTCAAAATGCATACAAAAAAAACATGCCTGCAAATAGTAATCCAGATATGCCTGGATCAAATACAGATGCATCAATGCCTACTCAAGATATGCCTGATTTTTCTAATATGCCTATGCCTAATCCTGATATGCCAATGCCTGATTTTGGAAATATGCCTAAACCTGATTTTTCTTCAATGCCTGATTTTAAAAATATGGATATGGAAAAATTTGCTGCTGAAATGGCTAAAAAATATCCAGGTATGGGTAATTTTTGTAATCCAGACAAAAATACTGAAGTTTTTGTAGAATCATCACCAGATGCAAAAAAATATGGACTTCTACCAGATGATGAACCTAAACAAGATGAACCTAAACCAGATGAATCAAGTTAGTTAAACATAAGATAGGTAGCCAATCTTAAATATTATAAATTTTAATAAGGAAAATAAATTAAATAATTATAGCAATAATTATTTAATTTACTTGAATAACTTATATTTACTTTAATTAGATTTACTTGAATAACTTATATTTACTTTAATAAATTAGATTTAATAAGATTTAAATAATAATATCCTTTTTCATTAGATGGTTCAATTGCCATTCGTTCACCCCATTCATTCCATGCATTAATTAATAATATTTTATTAATTTTTCGTGTTGTTGTTGAATAATGCGTAATAGTTTGATTTATTAATTTTAATTGATTTTCTTTAGTATTATTTATACATATTGTAGAATTATCTAAATTATTTGGTTTATATAATCTAGTTCTATTATCAAAATCAAAAACTAAAGTTTGTAATACATTTGGTTTATATATTATATCATCTATATATTTTTCATAATCAACATATTTTTGATTATTTTTATAAAAAAAATTATGTTTGTAATTAAAATGAAAATTATAATTTAAATAATTATCATAATCTCCTCCCATCATTGTATTTATTATTAAATATATACCTGCAAAACCATTATTTTTACATTGTTTATCCAATATATTTTCCAATAATGATAATTGTTCTGAAGTCATAAACCATGGATGATGTACTAAAAATACAGGTTTATTATCTATTTTTAAATAATTATTATTTTTAAAATAGATTAATAAATTTTCTACATTTTTATTTATAGTATCTTTATTATAAATATTACTTATATTATTAGTTGTATTTCCAAATGATTTATTATTTACCCAATTTTCATTTGCCCATATAAAAAATACTTTTCTAGTATTTATATTTATTTTAAAAAATATATCTATAACATCTTTCATAATCATATGTTTATTTGTTATTGTATTATTTGAAAACCAATAATAATATATTGCAAATCCATTAATATTATATTGGGTTAATATTTTTATTTGATTAGTAATTAGTTTACTATTATTTACTAAATCATAATCTAAAATATTATCTATTTTTGGTGTATCTAATTGAATATTTTCATTTTCTGTTAATATTAAATGTAAATTTTTAATATCTGTAAATCCTTGATAATAATTTATATTATTTTCTATAAATTCATGAAATTGTGGAAAATATACTGCATATGTAGATATATCAAATTTATTTTCTGTAGAATTTAATATTATTGATCCAAAATAATTATTCCAAAAATTATTATAATATATTAATGGTGCAATTGTATAAAAATAATTTTGTTTATTTTTAATTAGTATATCATCATCGATTAATGAGGATAAATTTTTAAAAGGAACTGCTTTTTTATAATTTTCTAATCTATTTTCTATTACTGATATAAATTCTTTTTTTTGATATAATATTGGTAAATCTGTTATCATCATTAAAGATAATACATAAGAATATGTTTCTGGCCATATTGATGCTTCAATCCATAGATTTGGTTTATATTTCTCTAATAGTATATTTAATTCATATATATCTTTATATTTGAATTGTTTATTATATTCTAAATTAATATCACCAAATATATATATTGTATATAATTTTAAATTTATTAATTCTATTATTAATTCTTTACCTTTAATTGATGAAATATTTCCTAAAACACCTATTATTAAATTTTTATTATTAGTAATTATTTTTTTATCTTGTGTTCCATAATCTGGTAATGGTGTAATAATAATATCTTTTCCTTTTCCTAAATATTTATCATATACAGGTAAATTATTTATATCTTGTGTTATTATTGTATTTATATAATTAATATTTATATTTGCTGTTATTGGTGTATATTCTGTATATAATGTATTAATATTTGTAGGTTGCCATATATTATATAATCCAGAATAATCATGAGTAATTAATGTTATATCATCATGTAATAATAGGATATTATCTAAAAAAAATCTAGTATGACCAATAATACTATTTATAAATATTTTTATTATTTTAAATTTATTTTTATGTAATAATGTTAATGCTGTTATATCTGAAAATAATGTATTTAATATATATTTATCATTTAGGTAGATAGATATATTTGAATTAAAATTTCTAATTATTAAAAAATTAGTATCTTGATATTTTGAAAGTATTGTATTTAAAAAAAACGTTGTACCTCCCCCAAAATATGGGAAATCTATTATTAATATAAATGATGGTATATTATCTAAATTATCTATATTTTCTAATGTAGTTACAAATAAATAATCATTACTTTTATAATTTAAATTAATTAATTCATTTGTATTTATATGTTCATTATCTTCATCATTAGTATATTCTATAATATTATATTTATCTTTATAATTTAAATTATATTTATTATTCATAAATAATTCTGTATTTTTAATTAATACCATTGTATAATAAAAAATTATATATATTATTAATAATAATAATATTAATTTATTATTCATATTAATATTTAGATATATAATTAATAGGATATATTTTTTATTATACAATATTCTATTGTTAATTGTATTAATGCTTGAAATATATTCCATATATTTTCTTTAGAAGATTCATCCATTATAATATATATATTTTTTAAACGAAATATTTCAGATAATATATTATCTGTATACATTGTATTATTTAGCATATTATCATCTAAAAAATAATTTTCATCTTTACTTAAAATATTATTTTTATATGGTAATAAATATATTATTGAATATTCAATAGGTTGGGTTGCATTTATTTGAATTAATTTATTAAAATTATAATGATAAGTTATTCCTACTAAATCTTTTAATTGTAATAATAATGACTCTATAATTATATTAAAATCTTTTATTATATTAATAACTTCCATATAAATATATATATATTATATATAATATATATATATTTATATTATTTTATAACTATAATATTTTATAATTTACATAATTTTAAAAGTTTTTAAATAATTTAAATATTTATTTAAAATAATTCAATTAACCTATTCAATTAAAGTATGAATAAACCTGTAATATTAAATTATAAATTAATAAATATAAAAATAATTTATATAATAAAAACTCTTTAAATTAAAGATAATAATATTTTTATTAATATTAAAGAGATAGAATATATACTATCTACAATATGTTTAATATCATCTATATCTTTAAATAAATCAGTAGAAATACAATGAGTTAAAAAGAAATTTTCAGCAATTCTTCTACATAATACTACAATTATACGATTAATAAAAATTTCTTTATTTAATA
>Ga0007876_1000236_pt1 | contig 22790 bp, 41 predicted proteins | sample CryBogCBH24Aug09_FD_70958 | JGI IMG/M metagenome (GOLD analysis project Ga0007876, IMG submission 70958) | Freshwater microbial communities from Crystal Bog, Wisconsin, USA - CBH24Aug09 | ecosystem: Environmental > Aquatic > Freshwater > Lake | place: Crystal Bog, Wisconsin, USA | collected...
CTATGTCGTTATCTTCGCCTGCGGTAAAAACTATACCTGCATTCTTTTTAATGTCTGCAAGTTCGTCACTACCTTCTGCTTCTTCTCCACCGTATACGCTGTTGACACCTGTGGCTTTCTTTAGGAGTTCTAATTTTTGTTGCAACGGTGGAACAAAAACATTACCATCGGAATGATCAGTTTGATCAGCTTCGGCAGGAGTTAGTTCAGCTCGGTTAGGCTGTGTTAGTTGACCAGTTTCCGATCCAACATCGCCTTCAGCGGCAGCAATAACATCTGCTAGTTTTCTTAATAATTCTGCGACTTTCATTGCTGTATCCTTATGCTACTGCTACGATGGAAATAAGACCACCTGTACCTGCTGACAACACGCTAACCGTAGCCGTTACTGCCAATGTGATTGTATTATATACATTGCTGAAATCGTAGGTTGTAGTTGTGGTAATTGTCTGAACTTCAATCTTAAAATGTTCTGCTGAGTTTGCAGGAATCATAACGCTGGTAGTTGTAGTAGCGGTTGTTCCAAAGCTAACATATGCAGGCTGCGAGTTAGTTGCAATTCTAATTTTAGTAGCAGGAATATTCTTATTCGGTTGCCCCATTACTGTGCCATATTCAAAGGTAGTAACTGGAACTGTCTGCGGAGTAGACGACATTGTAATTACTGTCGGTGTACCGATTATTTTTGTTAACATTTAATTCTCCTCGGCGGGCCTGTATTGTCCCTGCACATCGTTATTTATTGTTATCAGGTAGGAGTGACACCATTATATCGTGCCCGATAATAAACATAATTTTGTTGTATTTCTAACTGAGTTAATGCTCTGGTATATTCCTGTGCAGCCGCGATCTTACCGGTGAAGACATTGCCATAGTCGAACCCCCCAATTTCTGGAGCACTTGGGCCATATTGGAATATTGTAGTATCCGGGTTGGTTCCAATATTAACTCCGTTTTGGTATAGTGTCCAACCATTGGTCGTATCAAAAGTAACAGCAACAAAAGTCCATTCACCGACTGGGATCGGAATATTACCGACAACAGTTGCCCAGTTCCCATTATGTCCAGCGTGTAGAGTTTGCCCACCGTTGGTCCAAAAAACATCTTGAGCTGTGCCGCTGGACAATATATTGCCGGTGCCGTTGGTGCCATTGCTCCATATCATCGCGCACTTGGTATAACTACCCGCAGGTAGTATTGCTCCACCGGTAGGATCGGCACGTAAAGTATTTGAAGTATTATCCCAATAGGCTTGGTTGGTTCCTTGATTGACCACTGTTGGAGTACCACTAAATGTGAAAGTGTAGTTATTGCCGCTATTATCATTCCAGCCAGATGGTGCCTGATAATTTTGCATATCGAGGTTGAATAATAAATTAGTCGTTACCAATGTGAATGTAGGATTAGATACCAATACAACACCGGGTCCTATGCTAAATCCTTGAGATTTTATAGAATAGTCTGGACTTTGTGCAGTATATGGTCCGGCTCCCGGATCTCCTGAAAATCCTAAACTAAAAGTACCAAGTGGATCTATACTAGTTATTGTAACAGGAGATCCTGGATTACTTGTAGTATAAAATGTCCATCCTATGATACTTGATCCAAGCGCATATAAACTATCAAACATTGGGGAAGTGGCATTATTCCAAGCATAGCTATAAGGAGCACCTGCACCTAAATAGGTTTCAATACCTGTTATTTGAGTTCCTGTTTTTAATACTCCAGTAGTTAGTACTAGTCCCATATTATCCTAACCTTGCTAACATAGCATTATAATCAGAAGTAATTTCTGCAGAGCTTAGTGCTCTATTATACATTCTCAGCGTATTGATTCGGCCATCTAAGTAAGCATCGGTAATCCAATTACTTCTACCGATATAATTATAATTACGCATTACTGCGTCAATTCCACCGTTATCAATGGTACCAATTGCAACACCGTTTAGATATAATGTTCCAACTGTTCCCGTCTGTGTAGCAGCCAATTGGCACCATTGATTTAATGGAGTAATTGACGTACCTATAAGATTGGTTGTATTGTTAGCATAAACGGGATATTCCAATATGCCGCGTGTTACTGCCATTAGTACATTATTGCTAGGTGCTCCATTACCGAAGTCAAATAAACGACTCCAGTTTTGATAACTTCTAACATAAACCCAACCAATGGCAGTCATATCACCGTTGAACATATTAGCTGGCGCTATTTGTGCGTAGTTGTTGTTGGCGAAATCCAAACCCTTGCCGTCCCAAGCCGCCTCAAAATTACTGCCATACAATCCAGCATCATAATGATTACTAGTTAGATCAAACCAAGTTTCAAATCCCGGTTGATAACTTGCAGGATTGGCAGCATCTAACCATAGTATTAAACCATAAGTGATGATTGGAATATAGTTGCCTCGCAGCGTTACACCACCTTGAATAGTCTGTGCTGATCTTATAGTAATTGACATTTATATACCTTAAAAACTAACCGTGATTATATTAATCATAATTTAGTGTAACCCCAATTAACTATCTGAGATCCTGTAGTGTTATTAGTAATTCCAAATGTAAACACATTGCTAGAAGTTCCAGCATAGGCAGTAGAACTGCTAATAACACCACTTGTTCCCACAAATTGATTAGGTATGGAAGTAAAGACTAGATTATTTCCAGTTGGATAATACCAAGCATATTGTGTTCCTAGTGCAGGAACATTGGGATTGGTAATAACCGCAGTAGCATTCCAAGTAACAATGCCATTTGGAATATTGCCATTTACCCACATCGCGTATGTTCCGTTTAATGGAACAGTTAAACTTACTGTGTTTGCACCTGTCGATAGTGTCCAACTACCAGTAGTCTTTGCAGCAACTCCAGTTAACTGACTACCACTACCGACAAAAGATCCGGCAGTAACTGAATTAGTTCCTGCATTGATATTACCCCCTGTATACAAATTACCGCCGATACCTACACCGCCAGCAACTTGTAACGCTCCAGTGTTAGTACTAGTAGCAGTAGAAATACTTGTAAGGGTTGTTGTTCCACTAACTGTTAAAGACGGAGCCGTTAACACGCCGCTTGTATTCAACGATACTGTGTATGTTCCTGCATATAATGTTCGTATTGTTGCAGAAAAGTTTGTTAAGCTATTAGCAATTAATGTGTTAACGGTTGCAGTAGTTGTATATCCAGGAACTCCAGTAATTCTACTGAACGGCAATGAAGCAATAGTTCCGGTCCATGCTGTGGTTTGCACAGTTGCATCAGGAAATTGAATTGCACCTGAACTAGTACTTACCGCATAAAACTTCCATAAAGGCGAAGCATAATTATGAGAAGCATTATCATTTGAAATTTGAATATAAAGAGCAGTTTGTGTCGAAATCGAAACATCACTAGTTATACGAACCGACCCGGCATTAACACCTAATAAAGGAATAGGGTTATAAGAGGACAAATCGAACCCATTGCTTGATACAAACAACCCAGAATTTGGGTATAATGATGGATCATTAACATATAATGATGCCGAGCTTGTGTTTAGACTTAAAACAGATCCGTTTGGGTTCGTATTTGTATTGTTAAACTGTATCGAGAATGTTCCAGACTCTGGAACATTAGCTGGATCATAATTATAGCCCATTGTCACGGTATCGCTAAACTCAGCTGGTGTAAGGAATTCAATTTGAGGTAATGCCGAACTGAGATTTAGATCGTACGGTGTAACTGGTAAAATAGTGGATCCGCTTGTGTTTAGTGTTACTGTAAATGTTCCGTTAACAAGTGTTGAGGTAGACCCAGTCCATGCTGTTGATTGTACAGTTGCATCGGAAAATTGAACACCAGTTGTTGCAATTAATGTACCAAGTTCTAATGTATCAGGAGTGAATGTCGAATCTGTTGTTGCAACTTGGTTTGTTGGTTCGGTTTTAATACCACTGGCTAGATACCATTTATTTTCACTGGCTTTGCGGAATAAACCCGTATGCTGATATCCAACAGGACTTTGAACAAAATGACCAATTATACCAATATCGTAGCTATTTCCTGGATTAGCTTCTGCAAGATAGATAATCGGAGTGTCAACAACTAAGTTTGTAGAAGACACTACAGTACGAATACCAGTAACTGTAAGATTAATTGTAGAAAGATTATTAATTATCCATTCTTGGCCAGAGGTAATTCTTCCTGCTTCGGAATTATCCTGATAAAAAACAAGTGGGTTATCTTGATGTGTTATTAGATTTAAACTTCCAGGGCCGCCTGCAAGATTTCCTGATGACCCAACACTAATAATTGAATTTGTTGTTGTACTATCGTAAAAGTCAATTACTGCCGAGTCATTTGTGTTGTAAACATTTAAATTATTCTGGCCGGAAATGGCTAACGATCCAGTGATATTAATATTACCACTTTGCAGAACACCGTCAGAACCAAATGTCCAAGTGCTGGTATTAGACCCTGTTGTTGCAATGATTGTAACATCAGTTCCTGAACCGCCGCCCTGTATAATTGGTGTATCGGCAGGTAGTGTTAATATACCATTAGTTCCAAATGTCCAAGTACTGGTTGTATTAGTTGTAACTGTTTCAATATAAACATTAGGATCAGTGCCTTGACCTACAATAGTACTTGCCGTAGATAGATTGAATATACCATTAGAATCTAATTCTACACTGTAAGTTCCGTTGACCAATGTTGACGTTGTAACACTAGGAGCAGTTCCATAAGTAATTTCACCACTAGTTACATTATAGTACAATACATCACCAGGTGATCCATCGTTTCTAATTGGCTTAATTACTAATGTGCCCGGGCCGGCATCGTAGACAGGATTGTAAAGTCCTAGAGCACTAATAACGATACTGCTTGTACTCTGCGGTGATCCACCACCTCCCACTTGTCCGGCAGCTTGATTACCGATTGCAATGGCGCTATCGCCTTGTCCGTCTTTACCAGCGCGAGCACCAATAGCAATGGCATGCCCTGCCTGATATGCTTGTCCTGCCTGATAGCCGATAGCAATAGTATTGCCGTCAGTAGGGTTAGGACCTGCTTTTCTACCAATTGCAATGTTTGGCATAGTGCTATTACCACCAAAATATGATTGTGTGATAACATTACCATTAGAATCAGTGATACTTGCAGTCGAGGAGAATGTTAGTGTGTTAAATCCACCAACGATCTGACTGCCATGGACAGAAGTGCCAGTATTCCATGCTGTAATCTGTTCTGTGCCATCCGGAAATGACATTGTTCCTGTGGTACTAAAAGTCCAAGTTTTTCCAAGTTCGTAGGTATAGTTAGTAAGAGTATTTGTTCCAGTTACTAATACAGTTACAGGAGCCAATGTACCAGTAGTAGCAGTGGCTGTGGTAACTATAGCAGCAAATGAAGTTACTGTGTTAGTATACGTGCCAGCGTATGTAGAGGTACTAAAGGCTGCTGTAACGTCACTTACTGTGATTCCATCGAAAGTTCCGACTACACTGCCATCGATGGGCATTTGAATCGTAAAAGCAAATGCCGTATTTGTTCCTGTACCTATCGGAGCGGAATATGTAGTATAAGCAGAGATAGCAATACGGTCATCAAAAATACTAGCTTGTCGATGCCCTGCCCACCAGTAAATGTCATTGTCTAAAGAGTAATTCGCACTTAGTAATGCTCGTTGATACACAACTGTACCTGCGGTCGGCTCCATTTTGGTTAGAATAATAGCAGTATTACCATTAATATCTCCGCCGCCTTGGCTGGTTATATAAATGTTGCCCGAGCTATCAAAGTTTAGGTCGTATCCTGGTTCGACATAATAATCTTCCAGAGGTGTGTTACGATAATCGTCTGAAACTCGTTGCCATATTTGATTACCATTTAAATCATACTTGGTAATAACATTAAAATAACTTTGGTAATCATAGTTTAATACATATAGGTGTCCGTTATTAATACCTGCACTGTAACCGTATTCATCGGGATTTCCGGAGATCGGTATTCCGGTTTCTAAACTCCATAACAAAATACCATTAGTATTAATTTTAGATATAAATCCAGCATAACCGCCTGCACCAGGTTGATAATAACCGACAACATAAGAGTTGCCTGTTGAATCGACAGCAATCGCTTCACCATTTCCATTGTAACTACTACCATCAGTGCCTACATCGATTCCAATTTGCCAGAGAACATTGTAACTTTCATCTAGCTTCATTACATAAGGTATGTTATAGGTATTTGTGGTAACAGTGTTATAATAATTATATCGAGTTCCTGCCAACAACATGTGATTATTGTTGTCAAAAGTCATGTCAACGGCATAACCACTGGTGTAGAACAATTCTTGATTAACGGTATTACCGTTAGAATCCATTTTGCCTACATAAGTTAAGTTATTGTCTTCATCATTGGCTAGATAATACGCATTGCCTGCGTTGTCAAATGTAATAATATCGTTTGAAGCGCAGGCTACACTGTTTAAATTATTGGAATCTCTATACGATGCTTGCCACAATAAATTTCCGTATTGATCATATTTTAATGCTAAAGTATCAGTATTGGCGCCGGTCCCCCATTCAAGAACATTACCAAATGCCCATAGGTTGCCCGAAGGATCATGTACAACACCTACACCAAAAGTACTAGTGCTGCCTATGCTGAAATCACCAAATTCTGCCCACCAATATAAAGGGTTGCTAGAACCTGCAGTTAGTGTTACCGAAGTACTAGATGTTAGTTCCCAAGAGCTAGGCTGAATGGATTGACCATTAACTAACAGTGCATGACTAACAGTATCGATGGTCAAAGGAACGTTCGCAATGTAAATTGTTTCGGTACTTACATACAAACTTTTCCATTGATGGCTTGTGCTACCTAGATTAAAGAAAGAATCAACAGCAGGAATGATATCCTGCTCTACTGCTAGTAGATTGATAGTACTAGAATTAGTCAGTGTCGATAATGTAGCAAAATTAGCGTTTATCTTGTTAAATGACGTGCGTAGTGTGTCGCCGTCGCCGCTGTTAGGACTTGAACCTGTATTAATGTATAGAATGGTCATCAAAAATTTCCTAAATTAATATGTATATTTAAATCCTATAGCGGCAACGACAACTGCGTAGTTAATGCTTAGGAACCTTTTGGTGCAAATTTCTCTGCTCCGGTAATTCCCATACCACCAATTACAACAAACATAATCGAATTAAAGATGTTCGGGTCAATAGTCTTTCCATAAAACTCGTTGCCGATAAAACCCACAGCCATTAGAATTGTGCAGATCATTACGATTACACGCTTCGAACTTGGCGTACCGTTGCTTTCAGCTAGAATTTGATGGATATAATTTCCAATTGCACTGAAGTTCATCTTAGTATTCTCCTCTCATGCCCAAGAGGCAAACAACTTAGTTTTAGCAATACGATCAGGTAGACCGATTGTTCCGCCGTTTACTCTCTTAGTAACCGCAGTAATAGTTGCGGTATCTAATCCTTTGTCAGCAATTGCCCAAAGGTGATTGCGTTCAAAGAAGAATAGTGCAGATTCAAATGCCAATTCAGTGGCAACAATCTGCGGATTAGTCATTACGTCTGGTCTTTTGATGTAGTCAGCAAAAGACTGATAGTTGGCACGACCCGTGAGCTGGACCGCACCTCTACCACAAAACTTAAAGCCATCACCCGAAGCTTCAGGGCCATTTCCCATTCGGTTTGAGTAGACCTTGTTTGCAATCTTCTGCGGGTTACGAGCGTAACCAGCTGTTGACCCAATCGTAGGAAAATACTTATGGAAGATACCAACCAATCCCTTGTCCGAATAGTTAAGGTTTTCAGTAAATGTATGAAAGTTACCAGTTTCGTGATTGCATTGGCCAAAAAAGTGGGCAGCGCGTGTTGCGCTCAATCCATAGTATTTCATAGCAGCTTTGAATGTTGTTGCATCCCATGTACCATTAACTGTGATACCGCATTTAGCTTGTAGCGCAGCAAGTGCGTTTGTAGCAGCAAGACCTGTTAGTGCCTTAGCAGGAGCAGAAGGGTTAGGAGACGCTGCAGGAGCAGTTGCAGCAGCAGCTACAACAGGTGCAACAGCAGCAGGCACAGTGTTAAAGTCAGTGACTGCAACCTTAGTTGAATCTTCTCCAGCCGCCTTAGTGACAACAAACTTTTCCTTACGGTTGTGTCCGCTGGCACTGAGTGAAGCGTGTACCCAATTTTGTCCGTCGCTGTAGGCTTCAAGGATAACCTGATCATACTCTAGGTTTTCGATGATCCATTCAGCAACGTCTTTGTTAGCAACGCCCTTGACAATGAAGTCAGCAGCTTCGCCAGTTACGTGTTGAGAGTCAGCAGAGCCGCCGACTGCTTTGTTTACATCCGGAGCACGGTAGCAAGAAAGTATCGAAACTGGCTTGCCGTAGTGTGCTCGGACTTTTTCTAAAATGCCATTGCATAGATTCTGCATATTTGACAGTGTTCCTGCTGGAGGATTATTTGCCAAGTGCAGTTTTTGAGCAGCATTAGAAACAGTCAATTCTTGTAGTGAAAAATGTGGTGTTACTTGCATTTCATATCTCCTTAGAATGGACCATGATCGGCAGGTGCAGCAGGCGCATCACTCTTGTCATCATCGTCATCATCGTCATCGCTATCAGCAGGTGCAGCAGCAGGTGCAGCAACAGCAGGAGCAGCAGGTGTATCAACCGCAGTCGGTGCAGCAACAGCAGGTGCAGCCGGCGGAGTTGGGTCATCATTGACTGCCTGTAGTTTTGCATTCGGGTTAAGCGGTTCAGTCTTCATACCCATCATTGTAGCAAAAGAACCTACAAACGCACCAACGACCATGCTAAATGCAGGACCAAGGATCTTGAAAATTTCTCTGTTATCAATAACTGTATTCGGAGTAAACAAACCTATGAGCATTACCAGCACAGTTGCTACCATGATAGAACCTAGAGCCAAAGCCATGAGCTTTAATACCCAAAGTTGCATCTTGGTCTTTTCGACTTCAATATTATAATCCATTGTCATTACCTCTCTTTTGATTGCAGGAGAATAACCATCGTGGTTTTACTATCTCCTTTTGGGTATTTAGTAATAACTATACTTTATTCTTGCTCATGCCCGCCAATCTTAAAATTTCAGAAATAGATTCATCTTCTACAACTTTGATTTCTTCTGCAACAGGCTCAGGAGTTTCTACAAGGGTTTGAATAGGAAGGTCTAGGATCAAACTTCTAATGAAGTCCATGCTGCGACGAGGCGCAGATTCTTGTTGAATAGGTTCTGACCTAGCAGTCTTTAATGCTTCAGCAGACGAAGCGATCTCATTAAGGGTAGTTTTTCCGTACATATGTATATTTATTAGTTGATTGAAAATGGTTTTACATGTATAATAGCTGTATTGACCAACACTAAATAGTGTGAAGGAAAATTTATGTCTGATACCTTATTGCTAAACACGGACGGAAGCCCTGTTTCTATGTTGCCATTAAGTGCAATCACATGGCAGGAAGCTATTCGTTACCTAGTTCTAGACAAAGTTAATGTTCTAGAATGGCATAATGACTGGATTGTACGTTCTGCTACCTGGGAAACCCGCGTTCCTTCCATTATTATGCTTAAGGAATTTCAGAAGAAGAAAGCGCATGTTCGATTCTCGAAGATGAACGTTTATCTTCGAGATGAATTCAAATGTCAATATTGCGGTGTTGCAGTAACTAAAAAGACCGCAACACTAGACCACGTGCTGCCAATCAGTCACGGCGGTAAAAGTACATTTGAGAACTCCGCAACAGCGTGTTCGCCTTGTAATGGTCGCAAGGGCAACGACAAGCGTATTAAGCCTGCAAGGGTTCCACATAAGCCTAGTTATTGGGAATTGGTCGAAAAGCGCAAAGCTATGAATATCGACCTAAAATATCCCGAATGGGCTGTTTACTTGGGTTAAGCGGATCACTTACTTCGGTAAGTGATCCTACCCTTGGTTAAATCGTAGGCCGACATTTCTACTTTAACTAGATCGCCCGTTAATATACGGATGCGATTTTGTCTCATTTTTCCGCTAATCATAGCAAGAATAGTGTGTGCTTCATTTAGCTTCACACGAAACAGAGTGTTGGGCAAACATTCTTCCACAACACCTTCTAATTCAATTAATTCTTCTTTAGCCACTTAGTTTAATATCTCCTTATGCATTGTATAATCCTATTGTCATAAGTGCTACTGACACTGCATTAACAGCTAACAGAGCCTTATCATTTGTTCGCCATGCTGCATACGCCCAAAGGCCTGCACCAATTAAGGTACAGGCCATATCAGCTATATGAAAATTAAATGCACGACATACGTTTGCTGATACAAGTAATGTTGTACCTAGCCATTTGATGATATTCATCAAATCTTTTCACCTGCTGCAAATCCGCGGAATCGAAGGAAGCGTGGAAAGCGCAACGACCAAACGTCGGTACTGTCTTGATTTAGTGTAGCAGCATCTGCTCGTACCTCGACAACCTGTCCTACGAGTGCATCTTTAGCTGCCCAAAATTCTGCACGATCTGCGTCAGTAAATCCTGAGCCCACGTTAACAATGATCTTCTTGCCGTCGTCAACGCCTTCGCAGACAATTGCACCTAGTTTGCCTACGTTCTTACCGGTGCCTTCTTCTACATCTCGCACAGTTAGACTAACTTCAATGAAGGGCTTTTGCTTGAGCCAGCTTGTAGAACGCTTGCATTCATAGACTGCATCGACGTCTTTGATCATAATGCCTTCGTATCCTGCTTCAATAGCATCCTTGTTGTATTGCTTAAACTGAAGTTCTCCAACAAGACTGTCGAGATCAACTTCAAGCTGTGTAATAACATCAATGCTGCCGCACTTGTCTAGGATAGTCTTTAGGGTGCGCAGGAAGTTGCTACGACGACGCTGACCCATTGCGCTCTTACCAGCTTGGAACTCGCTGAGTGGAAGAATATCAAATGCCATCAACCGTGCATCTGTTGCCTGCACATCGTCCTTGCGATGCACCTGCTTCATGAGTTCCTGAAAACTATTCGAAACAACCTCGCCGTCGATTACATAGCTACGACCGAAATCTTCGATGTTCTTAAGAACACCGTCAGCAATGTGGCTGAAGTTTTCGAGTACCTTGCCTTTGCGAGTGTACATGATTACACTTTTTGCTTCGTAATTGATTACAGTAAGACAGCGAACGCCATCTAGCTTGGGTTCAAGCAGCTTCTTACCTTTGATCTTCTTTTCGTGATTTGCACCATCGTGTGCAAGCATACATTCAAAAACAGGAACTTCGGGAATCTCAGTTCCCTTAAGAATCTTATTAACAGTCTTTTCACTGACTCCGCAGCGAAGATCCTTGATAAGAATTCGACGATACCAATAGTTCCACTCGTCTTGTGTAGCTGCGCTCATTGCAAGCTCAATCGCATCACGAGCTTCGTGACCAGTCAGTTCTCGCATATAAAGGTACGTTGCAAGAGCAGCAAACGCTTCCCATGGTAGGCCCTGTCCATCGGGGCCGCCGTGAATAGGAACTTTCTTAACACCGAATGTGATGTAGTTGTCCAGCGCCATTCGAACACCGTCGAAAAAGCCAGTGTTACCTGCATCTGCTTCTCGCTTGAGAATTGCTTCTTTGGCCAAACGACTATTGTCTGCTTCGAGTTCTTTGATAATGTTGTGCATAAGGTTCCTCAACTGTCTATATCTCTATTATAGCAGGAGTTCCTGGTGATGTCAAATCTTAATAACATTAATAATTGCCGGAGTATCAAGTCCGTTTATTAATTTAACCTGCTCGCGTATTTCCGAGCTTTGTGATAGAGTGAGAGTCGAGCGGAGACGATCACCGTTGAGCCAATGTACATATATTTTTGAATCAACTTCGGGTATCATTATGACACCAGAGCCGGCATCGTAATTACGAGTTTCTTTAGGATTCAATTTAATTGTTTGAGTTTTTAGTATGCGGTATAACATACATTATGAATAGTCGGGAACATCGCCGCCGTAGTGTACGCTCTTGCGCTTCTTACCCTTAAGGTACTTACCGTGTCCGTCTGTGTGGCCTTTACCTTTACTAGAGTGTGCCCGGAGCCCTTGGGCAACACAACTAGATTGGTCACTATTTCCTAGCTTTTTACCGGATCGGCACAGAGTTGGGCTAGCTTTACGTTCAGATATAAATTCTTGGGCTCTCATATCTTTATTTAGTTCAGTTTCAGATATACGTTATTTTACGATCTTTGTAAAACATCTGATTACCTACACGAGCGACTTGTACTTTCTGCCTTGCCCATAAAGGGCGCACAAACGTGGCATGAAAATAAAGAACATTCGCATATTTTTTCGTCAACGCCTCATAAACGCTGGGCTGAGTTAGTAGATTGCTTGCAATTTCCTGACACTTTACCCATCGTTGATCAGTTGCTTTAGGCGGCTTCACATTACTGCAACGCCAAGAGAATTGACAATTTCCCTTGTACCGACCAGAGCTACGCTGATTTATTACTCCGCATACTGTTGAGGAAAATCGTCGATCTCCCGTGCGGTTCAGTGTTGCTACTCCTACTGCTATCTTGCCTTCTTCGGGTTCGCTAGCAGACTCGTAAAATATATTCTTCGCTAAACACTGTATTTCCTTTAAATTTACTTTTGTTATTGCGCTTTGCTCTTGGATTGTGTCCTTGGGCAAAACTATTTTTGCTTCCTGTTGAGCAACTTTCGTTGATTCAACAATGGCTATTTTTTGACCCGCTATATCCGGGGTCTCGGCATGACTTACGCTTTGGAATGCCATTACCGATATTGCTATTAGCGCATATTTTGCACTGCGTATCATAGACATATCGATGTCCTCCTTAGTTTGGTCGTCTGTGTCTTGTTCTCTGTATTGTCATAGTGACTACATCTCAGCTTTTTGAGCAGAGACGCATTAGTAGTTAAGCACTTTGTAAAATCATTTTAGGGTAACGGGCAACAAATTGTCCGTTTTGAGACAATTTTTGTTATGTTGTCAGTTAATAATTTCACTCATCCTTGTTTACGACGCCTGTAATGCAATGTACAAAAACAGGTTCGTCTAGTTTTTCTCTTCCTAGTAGCTAATTATATAGCAAATCCGCTTGAAAAGCAACCTTAGTCTGAGTTCACAACGACAACCTGTGTTGTAAATACGATTAAATACTGCATAAAAGGAAACCCAAATTGTACAAACTCAATAAAATTCGAGCCCACATCAAATTGCAACAGCTTCAAGAGCTAAAGCTAACCCGATACCTCGAACAGGAAAACAAAAATGTATTTCCTGATTCCGTTCGTGTTAAAGATATTAATCGTGCCCTTAAAAGAGTAACTGAAAATATCAAAATGTGGGAATCAAAACTAGAAGCATTTGAAAATGCTCCTCCTAGAGAACCTACTAGACCTGCGATTAGCGATAATCCAGATCAACCACTGATTGGATAAAAATATGAGCTTACCATTAGACGAAGATTTTAATGATTACGAAACTGTAAAGGCTGCACAGCAGCGTATGACTTTCAAGACCACCGAAGGTGTTCCTACTGTTGATGCAATTCCTACACACGGAGCACACAGCAGTCCTCGAGAAGCACGAGGAGGAGCATTTGCTCCTGCAGATGTTCCATTGATTAAAGATGCCCTGTACGCCCTTCTTAAAGATATTCCAGAAGATGACGAGCGTGTATCTAAAGTAGCAAACTTGCTGCATAGACTAGGTCGCATTTCTTAAGCCACAATAAAAGGCCCTAGTTTTTACACTAGGGCCTTTTTGTTTACCAATCGTTAACTTAGTTAACGGTGTTAGCGTCCTTGGCCTTGCCACGTGCATAAGCCTTAGCAGCAGCGGCAGTTGCACCCGGAGGAGTTGCACCCAACTTAGCTACTACACCATCAACAAGCGCAGCACCTTCCGGAGTCTGACTCAGTGCAGTCAACATACCACCAATCGAAGTACCGCCCTTAGGAGTGAATACATCTGCAAGGTTGCCGAGGCCGCCCTGTACATCACCGCTGTTAGCGATAATCTTAAGGTCGGCTGCCTTGATAGCACCAGCCATTTCAACACCAACTGCCTGCGAAGCTTCGATGTTACGCACCTTGATCAAGTAAGCCTGATAACCTTCGTTGTCACCGATTTCCTTGGCCAGCGTCAACTGTGCGTTAACCGGAGCAAGCAGCATCTTAGACTCAGCATCAGCCTTAGCTTCACCGAGTGCCTTAACACCTTCGGATTCCTTCTTGGTAGCATTCAACTTACCATCTGCAATGTGGGTAGCAGCGTCACGTTCAGCCTGTGCAGCAACAACCTTGACCTGCTGATCCTGCTGTGCCTTAACAACAGCAACATCTCGGGCAATTTCTGCAGCCTTAACTTCGTTGACCTTCTGCACTTCCATCTGACGTTCAGCAGTAGTCTTAGCTTCTGACTGAACTTCCTGGCTGCTCTTTTCCTGAGCAATACCAATGGTCTTGGCCTTTTCAGCTTCTCGGATACCGACCTGCTGTTCAGCTTCAGTTCGGCTAAGTGCAACCTGTCGCTTGGCTTCGATTTCCTTGGTTTCTGCTTCCTGAATGTTGGCAGCAACAGCGATACGCGATTCCTTTTCAATACGCGACTTTTCCTTGGCCATCATGTTCTGAATAACCTGCGAACCATCGTGGTCTCGAATGTCCATGAACTCGATCATCTTAACAGTGCTTACGCCCCATTCAGTAAGACCGTGGTCGACTTCTTCAGTAAACTGTTGGCCCAGCGAAGAACGATCCTGCATAGTATGTTCCAGCGTGTTGGTAGCAAGGATACGTCGCACTGCACCCTGTAGCACACCCAGCAACTGATCCTGCAACTGTGTAAAGTCTGACACACGACGCGAAGCAATCTGACTGTCCGAGATACGGAAGAATGCACGAACATCAACCTTGAAAGGCAAACGTCCAATATCGTAGGCTTCGTAGTCCTTAAGCGAAATACTAAACACCGACTCAGGAAACTTACTAACAGTAACACCGATTACTGGAATCCAACTTGGAAACTCGTAGTAAGTGTTGCCTGCGGCTTGACTAGAACCAAACGAAATAGTCTTCTTGGCGCTCTGTACAATGTGTACCATGTTGGTCGGAACCACACGGCGCCAGCTGAGTGCAGTGAACATAGCACCGACCACTAGCAACGCTGCAAGAGCAATAGCAGCAATAATAATCATTTAAACACCTCTTGTTAAATTGAACTTAATTTACGTTAGACTTCAGTGAATCGTAAAACTGACGCATATCTGCGGGCAAACGATTTTCATCATACACTTCAAACCGATGAATGATGATAGGCTTCAAAGTAGCCTTGGTTGCAGCATCAGAAGTTTCATACTGCTGCTGAAGTTCACTAAGATCGCGGATCATACCATCATTGTATTGAACGCTTTCCTTGAACACCTTTGCATCCACTGCTGTATAGCGTGGTGCGAAATACTCGTACATCTTGTAGCTGCCAAAGCTAAGACCGACAACAGCGGCAACGCCGAGGCAAAGGGTAAGTACGACTGCAAAAAAATCTTTCATTTGTCATTATTCCTTTTCATAAACAACCATGGCAGCAAAATTTCGATCCCAAGGCCATGAATGCTTGAGATTATAGTAACTTTCGTCTACATTAGGATAAGGCAATTCTTTTTCGCCTTTGTCTTCTTGGATCACTTTTAGATTATGGTCACCAATCCTGTCAATGTCTTGATTGATATAATGACTGAATTCGTCGACTTGATTAATAGCAGACAAGCCATAGGCCATCATCAACACAAAGATTGACACCAATGTAGCAAATACGTATTTCATTGTTTATTCCTTGATCAAAGGAAAGGTCGAAACGATAATACGCGGTTCGATATACGTGGGCGAAATCTTGTCCTTGCCTGGAACCTTACAAGCAACCCAAGTACCATCTGCACTCGCAGGACTATACAAGCCATTAGGATCAGCATTATGCGGATCAGTGTACTGTGTGGCATAAGGAAGACCATAGCCTACCGAATCACAGAGTTTAGTAAGCTGGTTGTTCATACCTACAAGGTAAGTGTAGGTAGTAACATTCTTGTCGCGCAGTTCCAGAATATCCTTCATCATGCGCTTTTCTGCAAAGTTAGTGATAGCTGGCATACCAAGTTCCTTAGCTGCCTGCTTGAGCATAACTTCCTGCTGCTGATACTGGATCTGATCACTGTTGCGGTAATCGTTAGGATCGCCACAGCCGGCAAGTGCAAATGTACCTGCCATAGCCGCAAGGATTGCAACACGCTTCATAACATCAATTCCTTAGTTGTTGTCAAGTGGGAAAGTGGAAACCGTCACGCGGTCTTCGATGTAGACAGGGCTGACCTTGTCACTATTCGGAACCTTGCAAAGCACCCAAGTGCCTTCTGCGTTAGCAGGACTGTACAGGCCGTTAGGATCAGCCTGCGGAAGAATAGCATATCCGCTCTGATAGTGATCAGCGATCTTCTGTGGGCTAGTATACTGAGTAGCATAAGGAATGCCATAGCCGATGCTGTCGCAACGCTTGTGCAGGTGACCGTTAAGGTCGGTGATATAGGCATAGGTGCGCAGGTTAGCAGTATCGCGCAGTTCCAGGATGTCCTTGTAGACACGCTTTTCTTGGAAGTTTGTGATTGCCGGCATGCCCACAGACTGCACAGCCTGCTTGTTCAACTGTTCCTGATTGTGATTCTGAATGTCGTCGGAACTGGGCGTAACATCACACCCTGCAAGAGCGAAAGTAGCAGCAGTGAGTGCGGTAAGAGCAATAATTTTACGCATGTGTAACTCCTTGTGTGTGTTTGTATGTCGCTATTTTAGTGTAGAATACTGATCAAGTCAAGAGGTATTTTTACCAGCCGTGGCCGCCACGACTTGCTTCGTTGATTTCTTCCTGCGTAAACTGTCCGCCCATTCGATCTTCCCAGTCTGCTTCAACAGGCTTTTTCTCAAGACGTTCGATAGCAGCAATAAGATTATCGCGGGCCTTATTGACTTCTGTTTCGAGAATTCGTTGACGAGATTCCATCTTGTAGATGCGATCATCTTCACACCACTGCATCTCACCGTCGAGCTGCCAAAAGGATGCCAGCTTGTTTTCAAAAAGCTGCATTGCAGATCTAATTTCATGATTCATGTTATTCTCCGTGATATTGCCAAAGTACACCGTTACATTTAGCATGTACTGCGCCTATGGTCAATCCTGTTTTGTGATCGTGGTGCAAATGAATAGGATGCCTTAAGAAACCCTGCGGAAACAAAGTTAGATCCAACTTCATTTTTTGAACAAAATCTGCAGGTTCCTTTAGCAGGTGTGCGTTACAGTGGCAGCACTTCCACTCTTGCCACTTACAATAGAATTCTCTAACTTCTCGCCGTTGCTTAGGAGTCAGCTCATCATAGTTAACTGGTAGTTTCATTAGCTGAGATGCATGAAAGTCATTAACTTCCAGTCTTCCTCGAGGTAATGATCAAATTCTGTAAAATATTCAGAAAACTTACGAGTATAATCGCGCTTGTAATCATATAGCTTATCAAGGCTCACTTCAACAAACGTGTCCTTGAAATCATTATATCGCAGGTCGCCCGAATCAAATAGAATCTTGCCAAAGACCATGTAGCTGCCGCCCATGCCATCCATGATTAAACCAAAATCTTCAGGCAGTGTGCCATCTTCAAACAGAGAGTATCGATCCTCTTCGTCGTAAAGGACGTTGCTCAGCTCGTTGTCGTATTTGTCAATCTTTACACCATAAACGGTGTAGTAATGTGTGTTGATACCCATGTTATTTCACCTCGATCAGTTCGATGCTGCCAGCTCGTTCATAATAGTCCGGAACATATGGCAAGTTGTTCTGATCATTGATCCGTTTCATATAAGCCTCAGCTTCGGTGCGTGTGTCAAAATCTGCATGAAAGGGTTTCTGTCCCCAGCCTCGTTCGGATTCTACGCAATGAACGCGATACTTAACATTAATCTGTGCCATATTTTTCCTCCTATAACTGCATTGTAACTTTTCAATGCAGTGTTGTCAACTATGATCTAAATCGACACCAAAAATGTATTGAGCCATCCTTTTTTCAGTGGTTTCTTTGTCTTTTTGACCACAATTGAAGCAAATTTGTTCACCATTTGGACCATAGGGTCTGCACTCTTCAACTACACCACAGAGTTCGCACATCTGTGCCGGTTCGGTCATAATAATTCCAGGTCCGCTCATTCTTTACCTCCTTGTACAAAATTGATTAAGTCTAAGTTATCGCCTAGCTTTTCAAGACGTTCGACTTCTATTTTGTGAAGTTTATACATCATTATTAGTGCTTCTTGTCGAGCAACCAGACGAAACATTCCTTCTGTTTTTCCATTCTTGATCTGTTCATCAAGATCCTTATATTCTTTTCTGAGATACGTAATTTGCTCATCAGAAAGTTTAAAACACTGCAATTTCATTATTTGATTCCGATTGCTGCTAGCATTTCTTCAGCTTGCGGGAATGATTCAGCAACTTCGAGCACTCTATCAAAAGAGTCATAGAGTGCAATAGTGTCGTCTACTGACCGTACCTTCGGAGCAGAATATCCCGGAACAATATAGGAAAAAGAAAAAGACTGAAACGGCATCTTGTTATATTCGTTCATAAAACCTCCTATTGAACAGCAAGGATAATAATTGCCCACAATGCTTTACAAGCAACATGAATTGCTTGGTCAACATTGTAGCTAATTTTACCCACGGATTTACAGTAATCAGTAATGCCGTGAACGATTGTTTCAGCAATGGCCAATATAAACGAGCCTGTGATCAAGAACACAGTGCCGCCATGGATAATACTATGGGCTACTAGGCTATGCAGCCACACACCGTTAGCACCCAACGGACTGTTGGGATTTTTTGATTGAGAAAGGTATTCGCCTTGTAGGGGATAGTCAGCAAGTGCATGACCAAAAAGCAGTAAGAAAAACAGTTCCATAGGAGCTCCTGATTTAAAGATCGTTTATTATATTATTAATCAACTACTGTGTCAAGGCCATACTAACGCAAACATAGTACGATCTCGTTCATTCTTAAAAAATAATGTATAACGATGAACCATCCGATCAGGTGCTCGGTCTTTCCACCACCAATCGGCGACGTTGTGTTCGTGCAGCCATTTTCCTAGGACGAATATATCTCTCTCAGGACCATCTGCAGGATAAGGGTGCCATTTGATTTCGTCTTCAGTAGGGCCTATGTTTTCAAAAGTTGCCGGGTCAAGTTGTCCTGGATACTTCTGCCGATCGTTGACAAATTCTATTATGGTTTTGTCGTAGATTCTCATGACCACCTCAATATAAACATAGTGCGATCTTCTTCATTATGAAAGATATACTTTCGATTACTGGCATGCCATCGACACGCGGTATCGTGCCAATCTCCTTTTGGTCCGTATACTTCCTCGCACCATTCATTGATCTGGCGATTACGTTCCTTCATGTCATTCCAAGGCATAGTTGGATCATAAGATGGCGAAACCCAAAACTCTGCACGAGCCTTGTTGTAATTTTCACCTGTCTTCAATGGCACGTAACTCATTGGCTGTACTTCCGCAAGTTCGCTGGCAATCTGTTGTGCTAAGAATTTTCCAGTTACTGACATCAAAACAGGATCAAATTTTGGTTGATCGTTATGTACGGTATTTTCGAATAGCTCACGACGTGTGTTTTCTAGCAGTGTTTCTAGGGTTTTCTTTTTATCAGTCATTTGCCTTCCTTTAATAAAAACATAAGAGCATCTCGATGATCATGAAACCAAAGAACTCTACCATTACCTAACGGTTCGATCTGATAAATGAGACCTTCATCAGCAAGATCACGAATACGAAACAAATCATCATCATTGTAATCTCTAATGAAAACCATATGATCTCTGTCAACGAAATCGGGCAGCGATTGTACCCTCATTCCGAAGGCCACTTCAACAGCATAAACGAATATAATTTTCCGTGTATCCAATAGTTTGTGCTATCTCCACGATAATTGCTGGATGCAGCTTCGTCCCAGAGATCCGCATCTTGTTCAGATATCCATGTTTCAATCCGCCTACTGAATACACGAACATTGTACCAGGTGTCACTATCGGTCTCTGTAGTTTCAAGTAATTCGTACTTTGGAAACCCGAGGCGAATAGGCGGGTTATGTGGATACAAAGAGTTAATATCATAATCTGCGACATTAACAATGCCATAGCGTGTTTTAAATTTCATGACCACCTCAATATAAACATAGTCTTAACTTTTGGATCTCTGATATGAATTACTCGACCTGTGAACGCCCATCCGTCAACACCGCCATGTTCGGTTAACCAAGCCACCATTTCTTCAAGTTCTCGCTTAGAGTATCCCTGCGGAAATATGTTGCCAGTGTTATTGATCGTTAGAGATTTCGACACCGAACTTGTTAATGCTTCGAGGATCTCACGATCGATTTCCTCTTTTATAGATAATGCCAGGGCCTTGACTATTTCATCTTCTATATCTCTCATGACCACCTCAATACAAATATAAGATATTTGTGGGCGTCCAAGACTTTGTAATAATGTCCAAAAATGTCATCTCGTAGAATTACACGCTTTAATCCATAAACATCATGCATAACTTCATCAAAGTTGGACTTAGGTTTGTAATTCAAGGCTACCTCTCGCCATTTGGCAGTAGAAAGTTTTATAGTTTTCATGACCACCTCAGAATAAACATAGTGCGGTGCTGATCTGATTTGAACTCTAAATGCTGTACCACAGTGTTGTTATCTAGTCCCTCCATGAACAAGGGGCACAGACCTTCTTCGAGCATTACAGTAACCAAATCGTCATTGCCGCGAGCAGTCAGAAAGTTATTCCACCATTGGTGTGTGCCATTTGCACCATTAAGAGAAAGTCGGTAAGGCATGTTTGCTATTCAAAATAGTCATTACTCGGTCGACAATATTGGTATCGATATCAAATAATTTTTCATCGGAAAAATTGTTAACCGCGTATAGGTTAGAAAATGCGTTTACTTCAGTATTCATTTTCGATAGTTGTTCTGCTTCACGCTCGGTAATGGTCGCCAATCTTTCAAACGACTCAACCTGATACGCAGTCCATTTGCCATTAGGTATTCCCAATGGCACTCCTTTATATCCCGAAAATCTGTCCAAAGAAATTTCTACAACTGTTAGCCCCTTATACGCCGAATGCGGAACTGCGAAAAAATAAAATTTATCCTGCTCTTTGCTGTAGAGCATTATTCGAAGTAGTCCGATCTTATTCTTGATGTCACGAATAGAAACACTGTTAGTCCATCTACCTTTTGCTACATCATTATTTCGAAACTGGCTTACAGCTTTTTTTGCATCGCTATTGTCACAGAAATCTCTACCCATTTCGGCTAGTCGTTTGTAGGCACCGTTAGATGCTTGGGCTAACGCATTCTCAAAAAGAGTTTCAATTTGAAGATCGCCGTGTTCGACTAATTCTCTATAAAGAGCAATTTCTTTCTTAGACTTGTTTGGCCATCGATAAGGTGCAAGAAAATCAAAAAACTTATAATCTTCAGCAGTAACCATTCCAGTACTCATATCAATCCTTTTAATTTTTAATAATTTAAGACCATTTTAACGAAAATAGTGTGACGTCTTTGTCTAGACTCATATATAGTTCACGTTTGGGAATGCCAGCTCTAAGAGTCCAGTAACCCTGTAAATTCCGTTCACACCAATCATGTACTTCCGTAGCTTGACTATGATGTATCCAAGCATACCAACCAGATAGACGTTCTTGAACCCACTGGTTCGTGTCTGCAATGATTCCTAGATCATCAGTCCAACCTGATGGGTTTCCTCGTTCGTATCTAATTTCAATTTTCATTTTACCAACGTCCAATGGAACATAAGGTGCATAGAATGCACCTGCATCTGCTGTAGTTCTACCCTTGTATTGAGTGATAATTATATCGTCAGAACGGGACGTCATCGTCGTCCAATTCATATTTCTCAGGTTCATAGGCTTTGATCTGCTCATAGGGAATCATTGTGTATTCAGGATCGGCGATCTGTTCTTGAATCCAAGTAATGGCTTCATTGTAGTAACTATCCGAAAATCTAGACCAATGCCCGTCTGCGTGTTCTTTAAGGCCTGCGATTCCTGCCCATACTAGGAAACCAGGAAATGTTCCCTTAGTGTATTCAACATATACGGTGTTATCCTTGAATGTGCCTGCCCATGCACCATTGATCACTGAAAAATGAATAGTTCCATCTTCGTCCATGCCGTCATGATAACACCAGAGAGAAACTTTGCCTGTGTTGTCTGTGATTGCTAATTGCATTATTCACACCTCATCATAAACATTATAGCTTCACCTCGAGTGCGAAACCAAAAATCAAAGTCCCATCTTTGTGGACCGCTGAAATAAACCCATTCACTATCAGTATTCACAGGACATCTTATCTCAATAGCTCCGGAACTTTCTAACCATTCCTGTCCAGGATAATTTGCCAAGAATCGAGCCCGCACTACCCACTTGTCACTGCGGCGTACTAACCTGTAACGGTTGCGTCGTTGTCGCATCTGTGCAATAGGAATCTTAGGCGGAACAAGTGGTGGCTTAATACCCGGTCCATTCCAAATTATTTTTGGCATAACTCTCCTAACTTTACTTAATGGTGGAAGCATCGATTTCAGTTACCCATGTCGGTTGCCATCGTGTCTTCTTTACTTCT
>Ga0007876_1000238_pt1 | contig 22741 bp, 27 predicted proteins | sample CryBogCBH24Aug09_FD_70958 | JGI IMG/M metagenome (GOLD analysis project Ga0007876, IMG submission 70958) | Freshwater microbial communities from Crystal Bog, Wisconsin, USA - CBH24Aug09 | ecosystem: Environmental > Aquatic > Freshwater > Lake | place: Crystal Bog, Wisconsin, USA | collected...
TTTATATCATCATTATACTCTAAACGATAATAAAAGCGTAACGTGCCGTACTTTTCTTTTACCTGATCAGCTATTACCTGTGGGCAGTATAAACTATAGACGTAACAATCTTCATCATTATGTCTGACTGGTTTTATACCTAAATGTTCAGCATCTTCTTTATCTATATCTAAGTAGGTAGAGTAGGTATTAGTTAAAGCTTGACATAAAGTATCAATAATATCATACCAATCGTCAGGCGTCTCAATGCCCCAGCACATAGCGGTTTCTTGCATTGATTTATCTTTATCAGCAAATATCTTTGGATACTTGTTGTATAATTTTACTTGTAGTTCAGGAGTCATAGGTTGTCCCACTTAGGGTTCCAAGGAATATTAGGGTCTGTTTGTGGTTTGTATTTTTCACCATACTGACCATATTTTGCCTTAAACTCATCTGTAGTGCAAGCTTGTTTTGGACCTGTTTGCCAGTTTTCTTTAGGATTAATGTAAGTTTGATCTTTACCATACCTCACACCTTCCATAAACCAATCCTTTGCACCGCGAATATCTCCATCTGATTCAATCTTATGTTGGAAGTATTCATCAGCAAGACGTTCCCATCTTTCTTTTGGAGGTTCAGGTATTTGTGCAGGTGTCCAAGCTTTTATTTTAACCCATTCAATAGAAGATGGTTCTCTTAATAGTTCAACAGTATATATACTGTGATCGTCTAATACTGCCCATATAGGGTAGTTGTATGGTTGAGGGGCTACATCGGTCCACCAGAAAACATTTGTGCTCATAATATAATACTAACTTACATTATGAATAAGTCAACTATTTTAAAGAGTTTAAGAAAGCGGTAACTTGTTCGATATCTTTTAGTTTAACTTTACTATGCAGACCTATATATAAGCCGTTATAATGTAAAGTATCACTATTATTAAAGTGCTGTGTAAAGTATTGCTTCAAGCACGTCTGACGTAATATGTTACCAGATACTATCGGTCTATTTTCAATACCATTTTCGTTGCAATACCTTTGAAAGGTATCTCGTAACTCAGTACTAACAAACAGTATTGGTATCGAAAAGGGAACATCTATATAATTTTGTATTTGTCCTATGTTCCATAACATTAGGTTAGAGTTATTAACTCTTTTATAAAACTCTTTATATAAACCAACGCGCTTGTTACTATATTGGTTTATTCTTTTAAAATCTAACAAACCAATATATGCATTTATATTTGTGTTTCTTAAATTGTTACCAAGTATATTAAAATCAAAGCGAGAATCAACATCTGGGTTTTCATATTTTTTACTATTAACAAGACTTCGAGTCATGCCATGATTACGAGCCATTAAGAAGTACTCATACTCTTCATCATTATTGGTAAAGATAAAACCTCCTTCTACACTTTGTGTTAAATGGTCAAAGTATGTACTTGTAGTAGAGGTGAAATAGCTTGAAATATTCTTATTGTTATATGTACTAAACGTACTCTCGCAATTATCTAACATCACCCTTACTTCGTACTTGAGTTCAATTTCTTTCAACTTAACTATATTCGGAGAGAATCCTAATAAACTTGTAACAAATACAGCTGCAACATCTCTGTTATTATACTTTAAGTACTCTTCTAAATCTATTAAACTCATTGATAAATCATGTAGCTCTATATCAATAAATACAGGCTTAAAGCCTTCCCGTATAAAAGGTGCAACAGATGTTATCCACGTGGTTGAAGGTAGAACTACTATACCTTTATTTTTGCAATTATCTTTTAAATACATAGCTAGTAACGTATTAGCAGCTGAACCACTAGATACATATACCGCATGCTTAACCCCTACATACTGTTTCATAGCTGTCTCATACTCAGCTACATAGTTTGACATAGTCCAAAAGTTATTCTTATTAAGAAAAAACTTACAAAGCTTAAGCCTATCTAACCAAGTAAAGTTAGATTCGTTGAGTTTCCACTTAAGCTTCATGCATAAACTTATCAGTGTCATTCCTTTATTCAACATATAAATACAAGCATGAATACATTTCATCTATATGCCTGTAGTTATGGAAAGAATGGCTTCATGCGCGGACGTGCAGAGCCAGGCTTACTATTTCAAGATGAAGGGTCATTTGGTAAAGCTTTAGCTGATAAATTAAACTTAAATTCAAAGAATAATAGCTGGGTTGGAGCAAGTAACTTTTTAATTTTTAAGTTAGTAATGGATGATATTAATAAGAGTAATGTAATAAAGGATACTGATACCGTAATGATACAATGGACTCATATAGACAGAGCATATGGCACTACAGTTCACCCTTTACCTTATTTAATGAACGATCCAATTGTCAAGACTTATTATGAGAATTTTCATGATGATCTTCAATCTTTTTATCAATTAGTATGCTTTAATAACTATATTAAGAGTAAACTTAAATGTAAGTACTATTTTTCTTTTGTTGATAGTTTTAAAACATTTAAAAAAATAGACGAAATTCTTTTTAATGAACTAATAAATGACAGCAACTTCATACAAGTACATGAGCATATGTCAGTAGGGGAATATATAAGATCTTTAAACGATGATAATAATTTATATTACTATCCATGGGATATGAATCATTTCTCCCCTAAAGCCCATAGTATTATAGCTCAAAATTATTACAATTGTATCTGCAATAAACAATGAACACATTACATTTTTACGGTGGTTGTTTCGGTAAATATGGATCTGTAGGTGCAAATGGCTACAGTGGTGTACCATTTACCTCTTCTAGTGGTAATTCTTATATAGAAATTTTAACTAAAAAATTAGGATTAGAGTTAAAAAATAGAAGTAAAACCGGTGCAAGTAATTTTACCGTGTTTGAACATATACTCAACGATAATGAAAATGGTTTTTTTAAAGAAGGAGATACAGTATTTTGGGAGTTAACCGATACATCTATTACTTGGACATCTATTGGTACAGATATACAAATGAATGTTATACCTGATCAAATATTAAAAATTAACCCAAAGATCATGGTATTAAGAAACATGTATTACAAGTTTTTTTATAACGAACAACAAGCGGTAATTAACGCTGCTGGCTTTATATATTATCTTAAATCTGTACTTAAATGTAAATTTTATTTTTCATTTCTTGAAGATTTTGAACGTATTAAACGAATGAATCCTGTTGTTTTTAACAGTATGATAACAGATAAAAGTTTTATATCTAGTAAAGATATGAGCGTCTATCAATATGTTAAGTCTTTACCCAATCAAGAATCTTTATTTTTCTATCCTTATGATATGATACATCCTTCTATAGAAGGACACAAGATAATGGCTGATGTGTACTATAAAGCTATACAGTCAAAGACTCTTTAATACATAATAACTCAGGCATAACCTTGTAGGTGTCTTCTCCTCTAATACTATCAAGCTTTTCAGTATACTCTACAAACCTTTGAGCAAGTTTAATGTCTTGAGGCTCATTTAATACATTTAATATAAGTTTAAGTTTACTTGATAGATCACAACCGGTACGTTCTTTAAACTCTTTTATAAAGTTTATTATTTTCTCTTTAGTTTTTACTTTAAACTCTTCTGGTAATACTTTTATACTAACATAGTAAGGTATGTAAACGTTACCTATAGTAAAGTTTAAATACTTCGATTCTTCACTGAGCACTTTAGCTTCGTATAAATAGTTTATAAGTTCAGGTATACGGTTAACGTTCATTGCATTAACAGTAATATTAGGTCTCATTTTTATACCCTCTCTAATAAGAGTGCTGAGATTTGCTTCTATGTCTTTCCATACAGTACCACATCTTAATAGCTCTGCTCGTTCTCCTGTTTCATCTATACTTGGCCATACTGTAAGTTTATCTCTAGGCCATTGCTTCCACATCTCTATTACGTTCCAATCTCTATACTGAAGCTTACTTAAATTGGTATGATAGGTTAATGTACAAAAGTTATTATTAGTTATTAGATGCTCAAGTAACTCATAGTGTTCATCCATTATAAGAGGCTCTCCACCTGCAAACTGTATACGTTCTACTTTGCTTGCGTTTTCTTTTAAGTACTCTAAACTTGACTTACCATCAATATTTTCATGCTGAGCTAGCTTTTGTATTTCTTTCTCATCGTTAGTTAACTTGCGCGCATCTGGTACCCAAGCTGAACTAGAAAGAGGGCCACACATTCTACATTTAAAGTTGCATTTATTACTAAACCTTACATCCCAAAATATTAAATTAAAGTCGTTATAGGTACCATCTGATTCTGTATCGGTTATAGCCTTGTCTATTTGAGTCTTAAAGAAGTCGTTCATGTGCTCTCTACTACTCTTTTCTCCGCTTGCTTCTTTATCGTAACACTTTACACAAACATCTACTGGCTTACCTTCAATCATATCTTTTCGATATTGTTTCATTAAAGGACTGTTCCACATCTCTTTTAAGGTAGTTGTCTTTGTATTACCTAGCACAGTACTCTTTCTACGATGCTGCATTATACAACAAGGAGTCACATCTCCGTTACATTCAAACATTAAATGCGTCCAGAGCCTTACACAAAAAGACTTATTATTGGTAATATCTACCATCCTACTACTTACCTAGTAGAGGCAATTAACCAAGTCGACTACCTAAATCACCAAACGAACCTTTTTTATCCTTGAGTTTATTAATAAGCGGATTCTTTTTAAAAGGTTCCTTCTTAGTTGATTTCTTTTCTTCTAAAGCCATCTGAGGATTAATTGTAGGAGCTCCTGCAGGTTGTCCACTCTCTGCTGGTGAAGGTACATCAATTGATATCTTACATGTATCACCTTCCATCCATATTTCGTACACTTTAAGAGGTTTAGCACCATGAGCTGTTTCTACTAGTATGTTTCTAGTTTTAGCAAACCCCTCTGGTAGTCTTATAGAACTCTCAGATTCTTTGATTGCTTCATACTTCTCAGCTAGTAATTTGGATGTTAAGTCTTTCATGCTATAATATTTAGTAATTTATAATGTATTATAGTAACTTATTTAACTCCGGTGCAAGCCAATTATCTACAAGTTCTTTATGAGAATCCGGACCATAATGACCGCCATCTACATAAGGATGCTTTCTTTCTTGTAACCAATTATGTGCACAACCAGGTACCCATTTAAATTTTTCTTTTAACCAAGTATACTCTGGTATAAAATGGCTCTCCATTGTAGCAAACCAAGACCATACAATAAAAGGAGTATTAAACTCTTTACATAAGCTTTGCATTATGTATATATCTTGCATAGCTTTATAATCTATCCACCTACTAGTAGCTATATGGTTAATCCATAATTCATCTATCTTAGTGTCTAAACCAAATTGATTTTTAAAGTTCTTTTCATTATTGACATGATTCCAAGTATAACAATTAATATCGTTAAACTTCTGCCCGCTGTTTAGATCATCAATTCCGATATATGTTTGAGTGCTTTCCATACCCAATACTATTCTATTTGGAGAGGTAAGCTGTATTACAACTAAATCAGGCTTTTTATATTTTAATATGTAATGTAGTTTTTCTATATAAAAACTGTTACCCGCTCCCGAACTACTGGCCCGAATTAAATTCCAACCGTATTTTTCTGTAAGAAAATCCGGCCAGCTTTTACCACACAAAAGACTACTATGACTATCTCCAATTGCAGCTACGTTCATATGTATTGATTTACTTTACATTAACATTAAATATACGTATATGACACCTGAACAAGCATTAAATGTATTAGCACAAGTAGCAGCAGCACATCTCTGCAACAAGCAAGATCGCTTAGTTATCGATCAATCTCTCGAAACACTAGCGAAACTTGTTAGCCAGCAATCGACTGATACTAAGACGTCAAGCTAATATGTCGATACCGGTTGACGGTTTCTTTCGTTACAAGAACGTACCGGTGCATCAAAACACTGAGTGTTTAGACATATTTAAAGCTTTCCTTTTAGAAAAACGCTTCACCCATATACTTGAAATAGGTACTGGGTTCGGAGGCTTTGCTATGTTTCTTAAAGATACTTTGCCAGAAGCAAAACTTATAACATATGATATTGAACGTAGAGATTCCTACAACCTATTATGGAATTATGGTGTAGATGCAAAACTTAGACAAGTGTTTAGTGAAGATATTAACTTAACAGATCACAATATATGCTATCAACAATTAGATGCTAATACTGTTAACTGTTACCCTGAAGCTAAATTAGTTGATATAGAAGCTAGAGACTTTTTAGCTGAGCCTGGACGTAAGCTAATATTATGTGATGGTGGTCATAAAGTAAGTGAGTTTAAGTGCTTGGCAGCTTTCCTCAAACCTGGTGACTTTATAATGGCTCACGATTATGCTGAGTCTTACGATAAGTTTAATGCAGAGATACGAAACAAGTACTGGGACTGGTGTGAGATAGAAGAAAAATATATAGAAGAACCAAGTAAGATGTACGGGTTAGAGTTCTATCAACAGTCTTTATTTGAAGAGATTGCTTGGGTATGCAAAAGAAAAAGCCTTACCGATTAAAGTAAGGCTTTTTTGTTAATTGTTATTTCTTAACTGGCGGGGCTTCCTGTTTAGTTTTACCAGCTTTTTCTTTGTGTTTTTTGTGCTTAGCTACTTTTGGCTTTGCACCGTGTTTATGATGCTTTGCAGATTTGCATTTGCATTGAGTATCGCGATGTTGTAGCATCGCTGGTGGTTGTGGTAACCGTGCAAGGGCTGGACGCTGTACAGCACCAAAGTGATGTCCTGCGCCATATGCTACGACGAGTGCCCCTACGACTGCTAATACTTTGAGGTATTTTTTGTAGTCCATAGTCGTATAATATTTACTTAACTTCCGAACCACTTCATCAGAAATTCAGGTACTTTATTCACTCGGATGTGTTGAGCGTATCCCACCATTGTTAAGCGGTACCCAACCAGCTTTTTTTAATTTATCCAGTTCGTTTTCTTGAGTAGGTGGAGTATATGTATTAGTAGAGGTATTGGTTGTAGGTTGTGGATAACCTCTAGCAGCTATTACTGCTGCTTGATAGTGCATATTCTGAGTCTGAGTCTTTGTAGAGCTATTATCTTGCTCCATAAGTTTAATTAGTTGTTCAGCCTTATCCTTATTAGTAGTATAGTACTCTACTAGCATTTGTCTCATCATATTAAACTCGCCTTTTACATTAGCTGAGTTAATATTGTTGCTTTTGCTAGCTAGAATCTTTACATAATCTCCTACATCGGTAAACATTCATATACTTAAAAGGCTTGCATTGATTTACAAGACCCTTATATTAATTAATTACATGTCAAAATTACTTAAACATCCTTCCGAAATGAAAGGCTCTTCTAGAAAAATCAACAAAGAGCTTAACGTAGCAATTGTATCGTACTGGAGGACAGGCACTACTAAATTAGGATTGTGGCTTAATGAAAACGGCTTTCTGTTTTTAGATGAACCTTACAGTGACTTCTATCAAGAATATCATTACCCTAGAATAGACCCTATTACTTTGACAAGTAGGAATATATTTATTGCTAATAAAAAAATAGATGCTTGGATGCTTAATATGATACGTCATGCACCAGTGCCTACCTGTATTAAGATACAATTACCTCATATTTACAATACATATGAAAGAACCACGTTAATTGATAAAGTGTTCTTGTATAATTGCTTTCCTAATGCTTTATGCTTATATAGAAAAGACGTACACGAAATAGTAACTTCTAATTTACTTGCTAAAATTAAAAATGCTTGGACGTCTCAAGATGTAGAAAGGAACAAGAATTATAACGACCCTGTTACTATACCTTTAAGTGATTATACAGAAGAACTTAAAGGCTTGTATAGACAGTGGAGTGAGTATTTATATGTGCCTAGTTTTACCGCTAACAACGAAATGTGGTTAACTTATGAGGATGATATTTTACTACTACAAATATCTAAAGAACAAAAACCAATGCCGGATAAGACTAAGATTATCGCTAATTGGGATGAACTGGTTAGCTTTTACAATGAAAATGGAGCAGAAGACTTTAACGCTTTAACTGAATTAGTTATGGATTATAGAGAGCGTACTAAAGACAACTGGGCAGCGTTTAAAGCTAGAGTGGAGAACTATGGAGAGCTTTATAAAGAACTAGAAGAAAAGGTAACTTAATCCCATTCATTAATAATTCTATTTAAAAACTTCCTACCACTTCTTTCGCTCTCAGCTAAAGTTATATTATGATTGTAATTCCAATCAAGTATAGGTAGCATTTTATATAACATATCGCTAAGTTCAGTTTGAGACATATTGTATATTTTTTTGGTTAGTTCAACTATCTTGTCTAAGCGCTTAACCGGATCTATCTCTTCATCATAAGATTCATCTATAAAATCGTTAAATGTTTTAAACCCCATTTGCTTCAAATACTTTAAGCTATAAGGTTGACCTACAATTATAAAAGGTTGTAAACAAGTAATAGGTTTGAAAATCTTTTCACTATAGTACATACGAGACGGTTCATATAAAAACCACGTCTCTGTAACTATATTGAAGTAGCATTTCAATTGAGTTTCTACATCTATATAGTTCGGATTTATATTTTTAATCTCAACAATATCGTACACTAATGGGGTGTGTTGTTTTAAATACTCCATGTCTACTTCAATATTGTAGGGAGTGGGGTTCAGTTCAAAATTAACCGCATACTTTGTGTGACAATGTGTTACTATTGCATTTTTTAGTAAATTATTTTTAAGTATTTTTTCAACAAGATACGATCTATGCTCTCTTGGTGCTCGGTTAAAACATAAATATTTTTTCGGTCTAAGAGTTTTGTTAGTTATAGATTCTTTTATTGAATTATATCTATGATACGGTACTTTACATATACTAAAGGAATCGCTATTTTGAAACAGATTGTAATAATATGCTTTTATATCAAATTTGTTTAAATGCGCTTCACATAAATAGTTACCATCTACATATACTATACCGTTCGAGGGTAAATTATTAATATCGATTAAATATTTTATATGGTTTATAATTAAACCGAAGTCGTCTGGGTAAAAGCCAGGACCTTCATAGCCTAAAAATATGACTATTTTAGCACGATTACTTTTTACATCGTTTATAATTCTTTGAGGTATAATAAAAAACTCTTTATCCTTAAACATTACAGGATACATCCAAGGTTTTTGTATTTCTAAAAAATATAGATATTTTTCATTTTCAGGTAATACTCTATCTTCAAGATCTTTTAAACTGAAAACATGCAAGTTGTTTATTTTTTTGTTATCCTGAAATATTTCATGAAGCCCGTAATTGTTGAAAAAGTTAAGCTGGTACTTTTCGTTGTCGTATTTGTTTATACCATTAGGCCAAGTAACCTGATTCTTACTTTCATTTAAATATTCAAATACTACATTAATATTTTGCATGTTACCAATTATTGAGTATAGATCGGTTTAAATCATCGCACTTATAATTTCCGCTCACAACCTGTTCATGTATTTCAAAGTTGTGTTTTAAAATAGGATACATATTATAATGTAATTCTGATAGTTGCTCAAACGACATGTTATTAATAGATTTAGCAAGTTGTACTATTTTCTCTAGCCTTTCATTACTATCTATTATTTCATCATAAGATTCATCAATATAATCATTGAACGTTTTATATCCCATATCTCTTAAATACTTTAAGTAATAGGGCTGACCTACCACAATAAATGGTTGTAAACAGACTATAGATTTAAATACCTTTTCACTATAAAACATTCTAGTGCTATCATGCTCAAAGTAAGTTTCGGTTATTATGTTAAATGTAGCTTTTGATTGTAGCTCAGGGTCAGGCCATGTAACGTTAGCGGTAGGATTTAAAATATCATTTTGATCATATTTTAAAGGCATACACTCTTTTAGCATTTCTAACCTACTTCCATAACAGTCATTAATATTTGTAGTAAATCTTTCTGGAAATGTAACAATATTATCCTTTATTATATCAAGTTCTAATAATCGATTAACTATCCACGCTCTATGCGTTACTGGTTTACGATTGAGACAAATAAATTTTTTGAATTTAAGCTTTTTACTAAGTATAGCCCCTTCAATGTTTTTAATTACCGGTACTACTATATTTTTATAAAACAGAGTATGTTGCCAGAAACTTAAATACTCTCCTTGTATACCTTCTTTACTTAAAATAGTAGGTGCAAAATAATTTGAATCTACATAAACAAATTTGCTTAGAGGTATATTATATATTCTAGATTGATTTTTAATTAAATTAATTTTATGCTTAGTACAATTCATAGTACTGTTATCGTCAGAAAAACCATCTCCTTCTGCACTATTAATAAACATAATTTTCGCTTTACCGTTTATAGTATCTTGCACAACTTGATCCGGTATAAACAGTTTTGAATTTTTTTTTACTCTCCAGAACTGCACATTACTTATTTCTATAGGGTACAAATATTTTTGTTTATTAGTTAAATTGAACACCCCGGTTTGCAAACCTAATTTTAAGAAATGATCTATCGAATAACCAAATGAGTATATCATTGATTCAAAGCCTATCTTATCATTCCTTTCAAGCCCGTTGGGCCATTCGGGTAATTTGGTATCTTTATTTAAGTATGTATATACTAACCCTAAACCATCATTCATATATCTCTGGATGCATCTTACCGAAGTTTCTCATTATAACCCCAGCTCTTGCATTAGCTTCATTTTCGATATCAGAACCAGTTTCTCCAGATTGATCAATATTTTGATCGTTAATAGTACCGCTTTCTTTTTGATGGTAATGTGTTAACTCATGCGCAATAGTACGTAAAACATCTGCAAGGTTACGATTTGCGCCTGCTACAACTATTTTATTTTCCACTACATTAAAATGTCCGAACGTTTTATTTTTTGAACCAAATGCAGGATCGTTATTAAGTACTATTTTAGGATATGGTTTGTTTATACCTAATTGCTCGCATGCATAAGTTATAAATACCCCTATAACATGTTTACGATGATCATGTTCTAGCTTCTCTTCATTTAAAAGCTGAGAGTATTTTTCTTGTAAAACTTTATGCATGTTTATATTTATAAAATATTACCAATTATTGTATATATCGTATATACGGTCTAATACTGGTTTAGTGGCCATGTTACTAAAACCTATTACATGATAACCCTTTTCATCGTAATATTTTTCTTTTGCTATTTTTTTAAACAAATCTTGATTATACTGACAAATAGGCTTCATCTGCTCTCTTATTGTTTTTAACTCTTCTACTGTTTTATCTTTATACTTGTTTAAATTGTTAATAATAATATTTATCTTTTCCTTTAAACTTGTAGCTGTATCATAAGACTCATCAAACCATTCACTATAGGTTTTAAACCCTAAACTTTTAATATATTGTAGTACCCCGTTACCACCTAAAAGTATGAACGGCTGACCGACTATAATCGGTTTCCATAACTTTTCTGAGATAAACAAGGTACCGGGGTCTACTAAAGTTTCAGTAGTAAGATAGACAAAAGTCCGAGCGCAAATATCTAAATTAATATTACCTGCCAAGTTATCGGTCGTATCTACATCTACTACTTCGCTTTCATTTTTAAAAAGACGTTGAGCGTATGTTATTAATTTAGGATCATAAGCCCCTATAACATAATTGAAATGTTGTTCAACTTTATAAGAAGGATTACTACGTAAATTATAACTGTTTAAACCTTTATCAAATAAATCAGCTTTTAATAGTTCTGCTAAAAGATATATTCTATGTACTCTAGGTATTCTATTAAGATTTAAATATAAAAACTTATCATCTTTAGGTGAAAATTCAATAACATTTTCATACACAAAAGGATTGTTCCAGGTTTCAAAAGTTGTTACCCCGTCTATGTTATAGGGAACAGACTCTTTCATGGCACTTGTACAGCATAATAAATTGCCGTTTATATAATAAACATTTTTAGGCGGTAGATTTGCATTTACTATCCAATGTTTGAGTATCTCAAAATCATCTTTTGCTTGTAATGTATTAGATGTACCTTCTGTGGCTACTACTAATATTATTTTAGCTTTATTATTCCTTACGTCTTCTAAAACCCGAGAAGAAATTTTACTGAAACCGTTTCCATAATTTGTTTCAAAAAAGTCTACCGCGTGTATATTTATTATATATAAATACTCGGTACAGTCGTTCGGTAAATCCTTGACTTCATAATAAGTACAAAAACCTTGCAAAGGTATATAGGAATTGCCAGCTGCAATAGCACGAAAAGAATCTTTTTGACTACCATCTCCCCACATAGCACTGCTCCATCCTTTGTATGTACCCATACCTACAGCATGAAAACCACCGTTAGCGGTTTCAATATCATCTAAGTCTGCATTTTCTATTACACAAACTATATCATTATACTTTGAACAAAAAGCGTTATGAGGTTTTTTTAAATATTCCCAGTTTGATGTTACCATTTTTTATAAAGTTAAAGTTGTAGTAGTGTTGTTTATATTAGATGTAATTACTTTATATAATTCCTCTGCAAACTTTACATTAAAATCATGTGTAAAGTGATTACTTATTTCAGGGTTTAGGCCTTCTTTAGGTATTTTATCTATTGCATAATCAAATAGTACGTTTGTTACAGTTACTCCTTTATTGAATATATGAAGTTTGTCTGCGCCAAACTTAAAGCAATGCAAATGTACTGCTTTTTCTATATTGTTCTGTTGTATTATATCATCTAGTTCTCGAAACCAAGCTTCATTAGCCCAATAATGAAATGTGGAAGAGTATAAATGCTTGTAGTATAGAGATGCTGCAGCATTAAGCGTGTCAGTATTGGTTGGATCTGGTCCAGTCACACTTTGTAAATTAAAGTTTCTTTCTACACTAGTAAAATTAAGCGGTCTATTAAAATCACTCCATATACGATGTGGTTCAGTATGACATACAACTAATACTTTAAACGGTGCTTTAGCAAGTTCTTTTTTTAACTCTGCCCTCGTTGTCCACCAGGAACACCCACCATAGCCTTTACCTCTTGGTGAAGCGTTTTGACTTGTAAGAAGCTTAGTCAAATACACTGGCCAGTCTGTAGGTAGTTCTCTATGCACGCAGAAACTGTCCCCGACTATTAATATTTCTTCTGGATTATACATTGTAATTATGCATGCCCAAAACTCTCGGTATCTCTTACTTTTAATGCGGGTACATCAATAAGGAACACATCATTAAGTTCAGGTATAACGTCATATGTTTTTTCATCTCTGATTTTATCGAGCTTTTCTGTCATTTCGATAAACGTCTTTTTAGCTTCTGCATTATGAGGTAATGTTAACTGATGTTTAATATATGCAAACTTATCTGTATAGTCAGCGTTATAAGTTTGTTTCATTTTTTCTATAAAAGCATTTAATTTATCAGTTATTCGCTGTCTAAATCCATCGCTTAATATAGAAACGTGATATTGTATAGGTGTTTCAAGTAAGTTAATAAACCAGTTTTGATAATTATGCTTCTCTTTAATAACGCCTATAGATATTAAATGCTCAATCATTTCAGGTAATCTGAATACGTTAAATGCACTAATAGTCATGCCAGGACGTACTTCAATGTCTAGTTCGGACATTGCTTTAAGATTTGCTTCTACATCAGCCCATATAGTACCCTTTCTAATTAATTCAGCTCTAGGACCAATTTCATCGATACTTGGCCATACTGAAATTTTATCTGGATCCCATTTACGCCAATAATCTAATACATTTTTGCCTTTATACTTTAATGTACTTGTATTAGTGTTATAGCATATGTATACATCTGTTCTACCCTGTTCTAAAAGAGTATCAAGGATAAAATAATGTTCATCCATGATTAAAGGCTCACCACCTGCAAAGTATATTTTACGTACTTCTGCGGTATGTTTCTTTAAGAACTCAAAACGACTCTCATTATTAACATTATCAGTTTTTTTAACCTTATTGACCCAGAGCTTCATTCTGTCATGTTCAGGCTTCGGTTCAATGCCACCATGATACAACTGCTTTGCATCTTCTACCCAAGCTGAACTATAAGTTGGACCACAAGACCTACATCTAAAATTACATTTATTACTGAACCTAAAATCCCAATACTTTAAGTCAATTTTACTACAAGAACCGTCTTCAGCTGTAATTTCAGCTACTTCAGCTATTTTATCTCTAAAATACCAATTATGATACACCCTATTACTCTCTCCAGGTGTAACTCTTTCTTTATCAAAACATTTACGACAAGCCTTAGGTTCTACACCTGTTAGCATCTGTTTACGAAGAGTTTTCATATTATCACTATTCCATATCTCTTCAATAGACATAGTGTTAAGGTTACCTGCTTCGTAGTTCTGTTCAGCAGTCATACAACAAGGTATAACCTTTCCATCTGGTTCAAAAGCTAAGTGTGTCCAGGGTATGGTACAAAAAGTTGGACTTGGTGTAATTACTTCGGTAGTTGGCATTTTAAAATATTTATTAAGGTTGGTCGAGCATGCACTTTAATTCTGGTATAACTTCAAAGATATTTTCATTTCTAATTCCATCTAGTTTTATATTAAACTCAAAAAACTTATCTTTGTATTCTGGATTATGGGGTTCATCTAATAATTTAAGAACATAATTAAATCTGGGGGTTAAATCGAAATCGGTTTTTTCCTTAAACTCAGTTAAAAAGTTCTCTATCTTTATTTTTGTTTTTAATTTAAACTCATCGGGTAACGCTGTAATATGTAAAGATTCAGGAGAGTCAATTACATTTATGTTAAAATTTAAATAAGCCTGTTTTTTATCTAGTACGTCGTTTTTAAAGAAATATGCTATTATTTCTGGTAACCTGTATACATTTAATGCCCCTGTAGTTACATTAGGTCTAATATGGTAACCCTCTTTAACTAACTTTTTTAAGTTCATTTCAATTTTAAACCAATCTGAACCTTTTCTTACAAATTCTGCTCTTTCACCTATTTCATCAATACTAGGCCAAATTTGTAAGTTTTTCTTTGGCCATTTATTCCAAAAGTCAATTACGTTCCAATTTTTATATGTGAGTGTATTTAAATTAGTATTGTAATTTATATTGCAATTAGTGTTACCAGCCTCTAATAACATCTCTAACACCTCGTAGTGTTCATCCATTATAAGAGGTTCTCCCCCAGCAAAGTAAATTTGCTTTACTTTACTCACGTGTTCTTTAATAAAATCTAACTTCGTCTTACCTTCTACATTTTCTAGGTTTGTAAGCTTTTCTCTTTCTGTTATTGTCATATCATGCGCCCAAAGCTTTTTTGCATCTGGTACCCAAGCCGAACTAAAATTAGGTCCGCATGATCTACATCTTAAGTTACATTTATTACTAAATCTAAAATCCCAATAAATAAGGTCAAACTGCTCGTTATAACCGTCTTCTTTTGTATGGTACTCAACAAATTCCAACTCTTTTTTGAATACGTTATTATCTGCTGTACGAGTTGACGAGCCTGTGTTCTCTTCTATTCTGTAGCATCTTTCACACCAGGCTGGTTTCTTATCTTCTAACATGTCTTTCCTTAACTGCATCATAGCAGGACTATTCCATATTTCTTCTAAGGATTGCGTCTTAAGATTGCCTACTATGGTTTTTTCTTCATCCATAATACAGCATGGACGCACATTACCATTAGGTAGAAAGTTTAAGTGTGTCCAAGGTCTAATGCATATAGACTTATTTGATGTACAAGAAGACATTATGTGTAATTTATAGTGTTTTTTACTTTTTGCAATCCAGGTTTTAACCTAAATGCTGCAAGGCTACCGACATCCATTTTTTCGTTATCAAATATAGGGTCTCTAATTATTCTAACAAACTCTTCATGTTCTGGATGTTCTTTTAACCATATAGCTTTTTTAGCAAATAGATCTGTCTCTACTAATTTTAAATGTCCCCAATCAGCTATAGGATTGAACCATACACTATATATAGTTTTATATTGAGCGTAATACTTTGCAAAGTCAGCCATTTCCTTGTAATTGTCTGATTGTACTATAAAGTTAACATTCCAAGGCATATATTCAATTATCTTGTCTTTGTCATCTCGTTTAATACATTGACTACCAATTTCAAGAGACTCCACCTTTTCGTTAAGCCAGTGTACATTCTTCATTACCGATTCTAAATTACCACGTTTTCTAATCTTAGTATATGTTTCAACAGTCATAGCGTCAATTGAAATTGATATCCATTCAATCTTATTCCACAAGTTTTTAATTTTTTCCATTCTTTCTGGAGTCATTAACACTCCATTGGTTTGTAATTTAATTCTCAATTTACTATATTCTGGTAATAGTACTTTTTCATTCAACTCTAACAAGTAATTCCAGTATAAGTCACTTGCAAAAGGATCTCCTGAACCGGTTATGTTCAAAGCAACAGTATCAGCATCTTCTTTTTTTAATAGTATCTCCACCATGTCTTCTATACGTTTTTGTACTTTAGTAAGCTTAGCAAAACCTTCCGGGTCTTTACTAGCTAATACATGTATAAATTCATTTCTACATGAAGGACATTGCAAATTACAAGAACGATCATGATTAAATATTATAACATAATCTCTTTTAGCTTTTCTTTTTAACCAACTCGGACTTGTTTTGCTGGTTATAGTAGTATACTTTGTAATTTTTTCTTCTGTAAGCTTAGCTTTTTTCCAGTTACGATTTATGTACATTTTTTCTGGTTTTGTTACAGAATTATCTAAAACATTAACAGGCTGTTTTACATCTCGAACTTGATCGCTTAAAAAAGATACTAAATTAGGGCAATAGTCTGTACAGTAAGACCACTTACCCTCTTCCATATCCTTAACTATATGTTCAAGTATAGGAGAGCTAAGCACCTCTTCTGCAGTTTGAGTATTAAAATTACCTATCTCTTTTCTCATCCATGACCTACAACAAACCTCTACCCCGCCATCATCATACACCTGAAACTGTAGATATGGAAATATACAGACATGTGTTTTAAGACTGTCTAAATTAAACTTACCCTCAGGATTAACTTTATAAATCATGACTTTGGCCTGAATAAAGCTATAGTACCTATATCAACCTTTTCGTGATCAAATATAGGGTCTTTAAGTATTTCAATAAAATTATTATGCTCTGTGTGCTCTTTTGACCATATAGCCTTTTTGCTAAATAAGGCCGTGTCTATTAATTTCATATGACCCCAATCATCTATAGGGTTAAGCCATATTTTGTATATAGTTTCAAATTGTGTATAATATTTTGCAAAATCTGCCATTTCTTTATAGTTATCAGCTTGTACAATAAAGTTTACTGTCCAGTTAAGATACGTACCACCAACCCCGATCTCATTGTTCTTAGCTCTCTCATTTAACCACTCGACATTCTTTTTTACTGCATCTAAGTTACCACGCTTTCTAACAACCGAATATGTTTCTTGTGTTGTTGCATCAATCGAAACAGATATCCAATCAATACTAGACCATAAGTTTTTAATTTTTTCCATTCTTTCTGGAGTCATTAACACTCCATTGGTTTGTAATTTAATTCTCAATTTGCTATATTCTGGCCTGTTTATTTTTTCGTTTAGTTCTAATAAATAATTCCAATATAATTCGCTTGCAAAAGGATCTCCTGAACCGGTTATGTTCAAAGCAACGGTACGTCCGTCCTCTCGTAGTAGCAATTGTTCTACTAAATCTTGAGCGCGGTCTTGTATAGTTTTAAGCCATGCAAACTGCTCCGGACTTTTAGTGGAAGAAACATGAATAAATTCATTTCTACAGGAAGGACATTGTAAATTACAAGACCTATCATTATTAAAATAAACCAAATAGAATTTATCTCGATTTAATATTCCATCTGTTTTATCTCTAGGTATAATATTTTGACTGAAACTTGCTTTATTTTTATCACTATTTAATGCAGTAATAAGTGTTGGGCATAGATCACTACAGTACGACCACTTACCTTCTTCCATGTCTGTAATAATATGTTTTAGAACTGGAGATTCTAGTATTTCTTTGGCAGTTTGTGTTTCCAGGCTACCAATAGATTTTCTCATCCACGACCTACAGCAAACTTCTACATTACCATCTTCGTAAATTTGAAATTGCATAAAAGGAACCGTGCAAATATGAGTCTTTAATAAAGAAAGATCATAGTTGTGGTTTGGATTGATTTTAAAAATCATACGTTATACTTATTCTTAATTATATAATAAGCAATAGATAATGCAAGCGAGAAGTGAGTTGATAATTTTTAATAATAATATATAAATATTATAGTCTATGAAAAACAAACTTATTTTAACCTTAATTGCATTAGCTTTAGCTATTCCAGCTAAAGCACAAGAACACACAGCAGAAGGCGTTGCAGCTGGTGCTGTTGTTGGTGGTGTAATTGGTAATCAATATCACCACAACGTTGTTGGAGGCGCTGTTGCTGGCGCATTAATCGGTGGATTAATTGGTAACGCAGCTGATCATGCTAATGATCAACCTAAAGTGGTAGTTGTGCAAGCACCACCACCTGCCCCAGTAGTGATACAAGCCCCACCACCGCCGCCTGCACCTGTTACAGTACAGTATGTTTGGGGTCCATTAGATCGTTGGGGCCATCCTCAATATGTATTCGTACAGGAATGGAATGGCGTACAATGGGTAACAACCTATTATGAATATAGAACGTTTCTAGGTTGGTATCATCATCACTACGGATATGCGTTTCGTGAAGATATGTACCGCCATCATTGGCATCGTTAATTAATTTTTACTTAATAAAAGACCCGCTTATTGCTAAGCGGGTTTCTTTTTGTTTTGTCTAGTAATTTTATAAGAAAAAATTGTTTATTTTACGCTCTTGTTCTTGTGCAAACTCAAAAAACCTTTTTCTATTTTTTAATAACCTAGGTTTAATTGCTTGATACATGCTAAGGGTATCTTGTTCAGATAACCACAGTAGTATGTTTATAATTTTATCTTGTATAGTATTTATATCGTCATCAACGTTAAATTTTTCTGGCCAAAGATCTTCAAAGGTATCGAACCCGTTGTTTTTTAAATAATGTAGCAAATACGTATCAGCATTGACAATAAACGGCCTCATACCTATAATAGGTTTATATATCTTTTCACTTACAAACAAATACGGTCTATATTCGTAAACCGTTTCACTTACTATATTAACAAAGTGACTTTGCCACACGTCTAATTTTCCTAAACTATAAACATCGTTAGGTGGGCCTGCATCCCCATTTACATCTTTAGCGCCATACTCAGTATAATCATTATTATCAGGTATAGTGTATACTCGTTCATTTAAATGATTCCATTCTCTATCTGTATATCTACCTAAAGTAATAATGTTTTGCTCGTTTAATTTAGCTTTAAATAACTTATCAACTAAAGTCACTCTATACCAATGTGGTTTTCTATTATAAGATACAAACGTGTATTTTAATGTAGAGTATTCCAATTCTTGCTCGGTATAGGTCTTAAAAAACTTACTTGTAGCCAGTGCCCAGAAATCAAAACCATACTCTACCCCTATATAACCCGCTCCTTTAACTGTGCTTAAAGGTATAATTTTGTTTATATCATCCGCAAAATATATAAACGGGTCTGTAGTATTTACAACTACTATGTTGTCGAGCTTTTGCTCTAAAGTATTTTTCAGATCATCTGTTACTCTAAACCAAGTAGAATTTAAAATTAAGTTATTCTCGTTAGGTCTACTTATATCTAAATTATTTTTTAAGATATTCAGTATATCAGTTTCAAGCTTACCTGCTTTCCATTCAGAAGGAAACCCAGTATTTATTAAAGTGGTAGGCATATTACTGAGACTTACTTATAAGTTTTAGTAAGTCATCTTCTTTAGTAGTAATAGTAGGTAATTTTTCTAGTAAAGGTTTTGCTAGAGTATGAAGCTTTGTGTTATTAACCGGTACAGTATAAGTTATAGTTAAAGTAGGTTGATTGGTCCAGGTGTTTTCTAATGTTACTAAGTCTAAATAGCCGTTATTATCTACGTCGGCTACATCTACCGCAGCAATAGTACTAGTAGTATAATCAGGGTAATATGTACTAGTAGCATCATAAAAAGTGCCATCTGATTTTCCTAAAAAGACTCTTATGGTTGAGTACGTGTATGTACTATCTACTACTGCTATTACATCTTGTATACCGTCATGGTTTAAATCAGCGACTATTAATTTGCTTATACCGTATACATCAGACGCAAAATTTAAGCCTGAAGTTTTTGTAATATCTTTAAAAGTATTATCTCCATTATTAATTAGCACCTGTATCATAGCATTGGGCCCGCCTGGGTATACGTTCCATAAATTATTAGCAAGTAGTAAATCGGGTTTTCCATCTTTATTAATATCAATAGTTGTAATAAAGTCTGTAGTAGAATTAGGCCCTAAAGGCATGTCTGGTAAATAGTATCTCGTTTTAGTAAAATGCCCAGTACCGTCGTTCATTAAGATCATATTAGGGAAGTGTACGTTTACACCGTTAAAGTCTCCTCCTAAAACTATATCAGGATAACCGTCTCCATTAACATCTACAAACGCCCCTGAAGACCAACCACCACCTATACAGTTTTCAACATCGGTAGGTAATCTACCTAGTGACTCTAACATATGACCTTGCTTATCATTTATTAGAATGCGTGCTGCTTCAACATTAGGACCAAATATTGAATTTACTTCTAGTACATCTGGGTAACCATCGCCATTTATATCTGCAGCAGCAGCATCATGGGTGTAATTAGAAGTTAAAGGCATAGATTTACTATCTACTATAGTGCCTGTATTTGTTGGTGTTAATATTTTACTGTACCCGCCTGGAAATGTACCTGTATCAGGGCCCTGATCTGGTACAAGCAAATCGATCATACCGTCTTGATTGAAATCAGCTGTTACTAAATTATTAGGACCAGCAAACATAAACTGACTTACAGGAGAATTCGAAGATGGTAGTAACACTCCTTTATAATTTGTAAATGCAAAAAGAGGTGCTAGAGTAGCAGGTATGGTATTAGCTTTTAAACCGCACACTATAAATTCAGGATAACCATCTCCGTTAATATCTAATAGCTTACCGTTATATATGTAACTTAGTTCACCTGAATGATATGGTAAATTAATCACAAGTTTTTGTAATTTTACATTAGTTGTGTTAGATTTAAAAGGTTGTGTTAATGCTAGAACATCACTTGCATATAACAATACGAGTACTATTGCTTTAATATAAGCTTTCATAATATGCTTAACTATTGGATATAACTAAGAGATTTACTCTTTATTCTTATTATAATCTTCAGGTAACTCTCCTAACATTTGAGAGTGATCAACAGCTTCCATATGCTTATCTTTTTTGGATTTCTTTTCAGTGGATTTCTTACCCCAGTTAATCTGATCGTAATTATCAGCGTACCTTGAATAAGGTACAGCTAATGGTCTTGGTTTATCGCCTTTTCCGTTCATTTTTTAAGTTTACCTTTCAGTCTTTTATTCTCTTTAATTAAAAGTTCTATCTTATCTCCTAACAATTCAGCAGATACTTCTTCATCAGCACCTAAACTTACTCGCACATTTGCAATAATATCAGCTTGCTTGTTAGCAATTGTTTGATAGAACGCTAAACGCTCTTTCATTGTAAATTTTTTCTTTTTAATTGGCATATATTATAATGTAAAATATTTTATGTCTAATTTAGAACAGTTAACCGCCCAGCTATCAGGAAATAAATCTAATGTGGTTTTTTTGTCCCAAAAACTTTGTTTTGAAATTTCACCTATTATGTAAATTTTATTTTCCCATATACCTAGAAGTACAAACTTAGTTACCTTAGGGTTGCTGAACGAAAGACTATTTTTTTTAATTAAGAGGTCCAAGTAAGGAGGCTTACATTTATTATTAAGCTCTCTTGTCTTAACTTGAGCACCATCTAAAAAATCTATACCACCATCTCCTGTACCGCGATCGTAGCATTCGAAGTTAACTAACTGATTAGTAGCGAAGCCGTATGCGATTTCACCTTTAATACCTGTTATCCAGTTTTCTTTTTTGCCTCTTTTACCCTTTTTTTTCATTTCGACAGCAAAATCTTCAGATTGATTACAATCTGCTTCTGTAAGTTGCTTAAGAGGTTTGAGTTTCATTATAAAATAAGTGGCCCCGTTTTTATTGCGGTGGTCGGCCGACCCACAAGTTGTCGTAGTCCTTTGACGTTATCTCCAGTCCAGATAATACAATAGTAGGAACTTATCTTATAAAGTCAAGCTTAATTATAGATAAAAGGATCTCTTTTACGGATCTCTTCTAACATCTTCTTATGCTTACGCTTCAATTCGCGTTTCTTAAAAAAATCTTTAACGTATTTGTATAATTTAGTAAACATGTTATATTTTATGTGATAGGTAATATCCGAGTATATTTACGTTCTTTTCATTGTATGGCAATAGATCTCCGTATACCTTACCATGCTCATCAATCCAATCTCTATCAAAACCTTCTTGCTCTAAACGTTTAGCTTCCCCCACTTTAAATACAGCTGCACGTGCAGTATTCTTCTTAAAGTCCGGCCACACAACTACAATACCTATATCGGAAGTTATAATAGCAGACGAAGCTTCCTCTGTTTCAGCTATATTAGCTGCTGGAGCAAAGTCTAAATCCACCTCGATATCA
>Ga0007876_1000252_pt1 | contig 22245 bp, 19 predicted proteins | sample CryBogCBH24Aug09_FD_70958 | JGI IMG/M metagenome (GOLD analysis project Ga0007876, IMG submission 70958) | Freshwater microbial communities from Crystal Bog, Wisconsin, USA - CBH24Aug09 | ecosystem: Environmental > Aquatic > Freshwater > Lake | place: Crystal Bog, Wisconsin, USA | collected...
TTACTATTTTTTTTATCGGGCGACCTTCTACCATCTCATTAGTTGAAATTATAATATAGCTCTCCATTCTCGGTTATCACTTTATTCGCAGTTATGCTACTCGCGTAGCACTCATCGCATTTCAACTTTTTATGTTAATTTTAAGTGTATCGTTTCGTCTCACTTTTATATTTTATATCCTTTTCGGCAATTCTATTATATGGAATTCTTTTATATTCATTATTATTTAGCTTATCAATCATCATGTTTCGCCGTTTTACATCTTGGGATTTTTTAATTTGTTCTCTTAACCTCTCTTTATTCTTCTCATAATACTCTTTCATATAAGCTCGTTTTTTATCTTCCATTATATATATAGGCTTATATTTTTAAGTTTTATATATTAATTTTATTCTTCGTTTTCTCTATCCTTTTCCTCTGTTGCCGTTGGCAGTTTGGTTATTCTCGTATCGGTTATGATGTAGTTGCATCTTTTGTTTATACAAATAAATGCATCATGCGCCATCGTTAGTCTTATTATCTTACTCGGGGATAGCTTCATGTAAGTTGATAGCATCCTGTTATCTCGCAGATTATGATGAGATGTAATATATAGGCTGACTTCTTTATCGATTGTACTAAATTTCTTATGGGTATCATCATGACTGATAAAGATGATAGAAGTTCCATATTTGCGACCTTTTACAATCATAGAATTTAAGAATTTATTAACTAATTTACTGTTTTCATCTCCATCAATATCGTCATATACAATTAATGAATTTCTCCATCTTTCATTCTCCGTATAACTCTCATCAACATCATTTGTGAATATCTGTTTCATGATATGTTTTATTTTTGATAATGATATATCATCTTTTAATTTAGTAGGGCATACATAGTATATCTTATTTTCACTAAAGTTGCGATTATATTGCTGTATAAAGTTAGAAGTTAATAGGGTTTTACCATCTCCTGAAGCACCTGAGAAGATGATGATAAATCTTTCGAGATTAAGTGGAATATATGGAAGAATTCCGCCCATTGTTTTAGGAACTTCACCATTTTCAATATTTCCCCTTTCGCTTATGCATGCATACTTTGTTTTTTCACGTCTTTTATGTATTTCGGCAATGCATGTTGGTGATGGTGATGCCTCTAACGAAAAATTATGCAATTTAGCCCCTCCTATTTTTCTTAATATCTCTAATGTATCCATTTATAATATTACATTAGAAATTTATAAATATAACATGTTAAAAACATATCATTTTTAATTTATATTCCGTTATCTGCCATTCGCTTACTCATATCGAGAAGTATTTTAGTACTAACGTCTTTATGCTGTCCTAAATCAATTTTTACACTGTTTAAGTCTGCAGTTAGTTGTTGGTTTGCTGTTTGTAAATCTGCATTAGTTGAGATTAACGATGCATGGCTACTCGATAAATCCGCTAGTTGCTGTTTTAGGTTTTCGTGGTCTTGTTTTAAGTCATTATGTTTAGCGACTAAATTATTATGTTGATTTGCGAGCGTGGCATGTCTCTGTTCCCATGATTGAGAAACACTATCAACTACTGAACCTGCGGTGGCTGACGTATTTGCTGTCGCTGTTGCTGGTTGATTTTGTGGCGCTACTGTTTGTGCTGTTGGTTGCGCTGTTGGTTGTGGTTGTATTTGTGAAGCTGGTTCCGCTGATGCAACTACCTGATTTGCTGTTTGAACTGGTATCGGTATTATTGGTTTCAATTCAACTCCTCTATTATTTACTACTGATGTTGAGCGTCCTCTAAACGAAGCGGATGGTGAGCGTTTAGGCTTTGAATTTTCGTACAATTCCTGAAGCGATGACATATATATATAGAGAAATATTTTATTTTTTTAACAACAACACTTAACGGTTTCAAATTGCAATTCTACAAGTTGCCATAGACTACTAAACATATTTACAAGGTCATCCTGTGATATATTCTTTAAATAGTTATTTTGAATATTTAAATCAATTATAATATAAATTATAACATATTTCATGTCATCCAATGTATTAGAATTAATTTTAATTTTAGAAACGGACTGCATAACTCTTATCACTAAATTTATTAGCATAGGAACGTCATAAACGTTAATATTGCCATCCTGAAATAATAATGTTATCTGTTTGGTAATATTTGTATATAAATTAGCCGTATTTATTGTTGCATTTATTAGTGTGATAACGTCTTGTTGAGCTTTAATATCAACTCCGTCATCCTGCATATACTGTCTTATGGTTTTAGTTATTCCATCATCCATATCTTTTATTATATTATATATAAACATTTTATTTTTCATACTGGTTCGTTATAATATGTTCTTATATCCGCATCTTCTACTGGTTGGTTATTGTTTGTTTCTATTTCTGTCTTTCTTTCGTCTATTATCGACTTTAACTCATTAATTTCATTTTCATTTTTTATATTAACTACGTAATCCTTTATTTCTGCAATACTTATGCCGATTATTCTAAGGACTACATAACATAACAACATTATAACGGGTAAAGGGACAAACCAAATATTGGCATTATATATGTTAAGTGTCTGCAATATGCTTACAACTACTGTAGCGATGCCCGAACCCTCCACAAATAATCGTAAGATAGGGCGGGCGACTTTCTTTCCGCAACTAATCATTTATATAATATTAAATATATAATTTATTTTAATTATTAATTAATTGTTTAATGCTTGCGGGGACGCCCGACTCGACGCTTTCCTCCTGATACTGAGCGTTTACGCTGAACCCTCTTTTTCATTCCTGATGATGGGCGATGAGAACCCGCTGAATGGCTACGGCTTCGGCTTCGTGTTCGTGAATTCGCTGAGTGTGCGCGCCTCTTACTACCTGCCGAACCTGCGGAATGGCTACGGCTTCGGGAATGACTGCGGGGGGCTTCCTTCCTTCCCATCATCGTATCGAGTTCCTTTTTGTGATGGTTTATGAATTTGGTTAAAGTTGTCTTCAGTTTTGAAGAATTTGTAATAGCCCCTAAACCAAAAAAGCTTGCAATATCATCCGCAATATTTAAAATTGGTTCCCCTATTGTCTTAATAATCGTACCACCCACTTGAGAACCTCCACGACTGCGAGAATGAGAACGAGAACGGGAACGGGATGCTTTACGTCCTCCCATACTGGTTCGGTGTTTGGATGATGCGCGCTTGCTTGCGGAACGGCTACGAGATGATGCGCGTGAAGCTTTTGAGCCTCTGCTTCCTTTACTGCTTGCTTTCTTACTCTTTAAACTTTTCTTCCCGCGTTTTCCACCCAATTTCGGGCGTCCTGAAGCGAATAGTTCATCTTCTTCCATTATATATATATCATATGGAAAGATAAAATTAATTATTAATTTCTAAATAATTAATTTTATTTATTTTATTTATTTTATTAATTTAAAACCCGTCATGATACTGTATGACAATATTAATATTAAATAATTCATTTGGTTTCAAATAATGACGTATTAACACACCATTTTTTAATTTCGACCATACTTGTAAGTCGAAAGGATAGTCCCTGCTTTGTTTATCCTGTGAAAAATCTATCCATTGGATAGTCGCTGAAAGGTCATACACTAACGGTGCGAGATAAAATTGCATTGGGTTATTTATAGCTGAAGTATTAAAGCTTAAAATTACGTTATCATATGTTGTATTATTGTTGATTATCGGTGATGTCGTCAGTTGTGCGACTGTATTGACTTTTAAATTTTTACTTGTTATATATACCTGTTGAAGGGGGCATATATTACTCTTATATAAGCAATCAAACTCGTAATATACCATATTCGTGATGGTTGTTGTATTATACCCCTTTACGAGTTGATAATAAGCGCAATTTGTAGAGTTGAAATAATTGACAAATGAACTGAAGCGCAATAAATCATTTAATTCTTTACTTATATATATGGTATTGGGTGCATCCATGAACTCTTGTGATAGGTATAGAGACGCTCCATTTCCACTGTCAAATACGCAACAATAAACGGTATTCGTTGTTCCTGCTAGAAAATTTAATAAATTATTAAATGCATTTTCGACTATCTTTAAAAAATGGGTAAATTCATGATACCAATAATAAGGATTACTATAATAATCCGTTATATTTGATAAAATGAAAGATGGCGGAATGATGGTTGGGTTTTCACAAACATGAGATATGAATTCAACCCCTGCGCCGTTGGTTCCAGATGATGCAATCCAATATTTTAAGCTATTAATATCGTAAGTTGAGAAAGCCTCTTGAAAAGTAGTACCAACGTTTATATTATTTAAATTATTAACAACTTTATCAATCCATTGTTGACTCGGGGCTTGAGATGGTATAAATACTGGAAGGAACTGATTTCCTATCTCTGCGGATGATACATATAATCGTTTGGTATTCAAATTGTTTAACAACTGCGGGGGCATATCGAACCTGACTTCACATGGAATATCCGTCTCACTATCGTTATACTGTGATATCTGCAATGATTGATTTAAATTCATTATTGTTCTATATAATTAACATTATAAATTAATTATATTCATTTAAAATATTCATTTAAAATATTCATTTAAATTTTTATAGTTTCCGCGATTACCAACCTTTAATTCACTCTTTAAAAATGAAGTCTTATAACCCTCATATTTGGTACTTTCTGGGTGCCTATCCCTCGCATTCTTGGTTAATTTTAATACATATCTTAAGGGATGCCCGTACCTATACAAAATATCAATTATTTCACTTTCATAATTGGGATTAAACTTTAAATCACCATTTCGAAAATTACCATATAATTTCTCATCTGTTATAGGGTGTATTGGTCTGGGTAATAGTGGATAAACCGTTGTTCCTTTACCCTCTATACTTTTTTTATTATATTCTTTAATTAATTTTTTATCATAATTAAATTCTTTATTCCTAAATTCATTTATAATCTTAATTAACTCTTTAATATGGATATTCCAATTATTAACGCTTAAATCACGATGCCCGCGCCTCATCAAATCATTAATTTTCATATATAGCGGTTTGGTTAGTTCCCCGATAGCCCCCTCTACATGGGATGTTTGGTTTTTTCGTGAGATTGAAGAGAATAATAATTTAATACCTAGCTCGGCGCATGTGCTTTTAAAGTCTTTATTATAAAATTCACTTCCGTGGTCGCATAATAAGCTATATATTGGATATTTTATAGTTTCCGCCTGTCTACGTATTATGGTTCTTAATGAATTGGCGGTCGTTTTACCCTCTTTATTTTGTTGGGCTTCCGCATCCATATTTAAAGTGCCTGTATTAATAATAACAAATAAATATTTATTATTAGTTTTCTCTTCTGTCGGTAGTTGGACTAAATCACATTGATAATTATTTACTCCTTTGAACTCAAATCGGTCTTTATCAGTCTTGATATATTGCCTTTTCATCCATTCCTCATCCTCTTCATCAATCCCAACGGCATTATTTAAGGCTCTTCTCATATAATATAAGAAAATATAATTTATTTGTTATGTTCGGCTTTTATTTAATTAATTAATAAAGGGTTATCATATAAAAGCCTCTATTTAAGATATAAAAAATAAAAAATTAAGATTTTTTCCATCATTACAAAATTTATTTTTGGTATATATTTCTTATAATAGCCGATTTTGGAACAGATGATGAGATGTAAAAAGATATATTTTATTTTACTGAATGACGCTCATGCAGTATTATATTATTTAATAGGGGTTTTATTTATGTTTTCAAAATAGAATCCTCTATTTGGGATTTAAAAAATAAAAAATCTTAATTTTATAGTCTTCACCATCCGTTACAAAATTTCCCAAAGTACTATTTATCTTAATAATAGCGGATTTTGACGCCAGATGATGAGATGTAAAATATACAAAAAATTTTGTTGAATGGTCTGGTAAAGAACATTAAACAAAGTTTCAAACACTAATCATCCAAAAAGTAATCAATTAATTTTAATAATTCCGCTTCATGTGCGAGATTATCAAAGTACTTAATTCTATCATTAATAATGTTATTAATTGAAAAATTAAAGATTGAAAAACGCTCATCAACACCATTAATTTTTTTCCTTTTGTTATCTTTAACCATCTCAATTCCGTATTCGCTACACATAACCCTTAACATATTTGTAAATTTTAAAAATGTATCATATTTATTAACTGTTTTGTTTTTATTTTTTTCACCTTTGGAAGTTATAAATAAATAGTCGCTTGACATCTCTATTTTAGAGTTTTCATATATTTCATTCATCTTGGTTTCATCTATGGTTATTGTTGCGCCCGCTTCTATCTCATTAAAGTTTATAAAACTTAATAATTTCTTTTCGGTTTCATGTATCATAACCTTAATTTTGTATTCTGCCTCTGTAGTTTCGCAATTTTGAATATCCAAACGTCCTGTTAATAGTCTGTATTTGCGGATACTTGAAAGCTTCATATAATGATTAGTTAAAAACTCGATGTCATCAGTTCCAAAAGTTCGAACATGGATATGCTTGAGTAATTTAAATTTATCTTCTTCTGTGAGTTGGTTGTTTGTTTGTTTATTCATTAAAGTTTTATATTCATCATTATCCCCTATTTCAATATTTAATACTTTATCCTTAACAATATTATCAATTTTACATCTTGTTTTGATGCGTACACCGTCTATATTTTCAACTGTATGACCCTTATTCAACATTATATTAATCAATACTGGAATAAATAAATTAAATGTTTTATTGGAACTTTCAACCCTATTATAAACCATGAGATTATCATAAATTTCACAATCGCCGACCTCATAACCCTCTACATTCTTTTCGGTTATAAATTGGTTATAAAATCGTTTAACATAACCATAACCATAAGTCCCGAATAACTCAACTGAATAAGGAAGAATACCCATATAAACCAATGTATAAGGATTTCTTACCTTTCGAACTCTACTCATCATCTGCATAAACCCATATTGTGAAGTTGAAAGATGCGATATCATTCCGCACACATAATCGAAATGTTCGATATTAAAATCAACCCCTGCTTCAACGGTTGGTGATGATATAACCAACTGATAATTTCCCCAAATTTCATTTACATTACATAAATTCATTTTAATTTTATCATCTGTTTTCCCATAATAACACATAGTTTTATATTCATCTTTAAACATGTCATTAATGGTTAATCCTTCATTTGCTTCCATAGTTGCAATATAAACATTTTTACCATCTTTAAGCCATTTTTTTATTTGGTTTATAAATCTGTCATAATCTCTGATCATCTTAAAATATTTCTTAACTGTTTCAACATTATTATTTAAAAATATAAACTGACCGTTTAACACGGAATTTAAGAAGGAAAATGACCGATTAGAAACATCACCATCTAAACATATTAATTTTTTGCAATTGCCGATAATACGAATTAATCGCTTAAACATTGAATAGCTGTTTTTCTCAAAAGTTCTAGCAGAAAAATGACGCAACATGCTCTCAATTTCATCAATAATAACCAAATCATAATTTAAAGCTGTCCTGAATAGGCTATCAACTTGACATATTAATTTATTGGCATTATCATCCTCTTTATATAATTGAAAGCCATTAAGATTACCTTTCAAATTATATGATAATGTCTGGCGATATGACATGATAAGGCATCTATCATATTTATCGGTTAAATCTTTTAATAACATGGTTTTACCTGTTCCATAAGGTGATTTAATTAATAAACATTTAATATCTGCCGTGTTATTCCAATATCTTATAATCTTGGCTTGTTCTTCCGCGCCTCTATAGCCTGAAGGTAAAAGATAGCGGGAAGAGAAATTATAATTAAAGATGGTATTTAATGGCTTACCCTTTATATCCTTATAATTTCCAATCTCGACCATCTCAAACTTTTCATCGCTTAACTCGTGATATCCTAAATTATGCTTTATATTAATTTTCATGTAATTATCATAATCGTCCTTCCTCGCCCAACAAATAAGGGTATCCATCGTCATAACCGTCTCATTTATTGTTTGGTTCCATTTTTGGATACACCCTTGTTCGTTATAGTCCTTGCTTCTTGCCGAAAACTTTAAGAATAAACATAAATAGTCTTCACCTAATGACTTAAGAATAAAAAACACTTTTAACCATTCTTCATATTGTGTGGCTCGCTTTACGTCTAAAATCATTAATAAGTCTTCAACTAGCTCATATGAAGCGTCTATTTTTGATGGCTTAAATTTAACATCAATATTATTCTCTTCTTCATCAACATTATTAACAAAGTCGATATCGTCCTCTTCTGTGATGTATTGCAAAAGAGTATCTGCATAATATATCTCTTTATCTGTTTGTTGTAATATACTGCTTGGATTTCCTAATTTGGATTGTCCCATCATCCTTAAATTTGATTTTTTATATGGTGCTAGGTCAATAATATTCTCGTATTTATCATCATAAATAACATCTTTCACAAATTTTTTCATTTGTTTCATATTTTTAAAAATTATAGATGGATAAATGATATGAAATGAAAATTTATCTTCTCTGCATGCATAAAGGATGACGGCATTTACCGCAACATCTTTATTAAAAAATGTGTTTAGTCGGTTGATAAGATGATTTTTAATATCAACAAAAAGTTCCATATGTGTTTCATATTTAACATTATAATTCTTACCAACTTTATAATCGATATCAAAAAATAGTTTAGTTGGCGATGCATCATATCCATAATACTCATATAAATTATGGTCTTCATCCATTATATCGATAATTTTTTCATAACTGCAAGTTATAAACCGCTTCCCAATCGTCCCATCCTTTCGGTATGCATCATAACCGAACAGATGTTCCCCAATCCTCTTATTTTGCAAGGCATCTGCTTCATTGTAATAGGATTTTAAATTTTGCATTCTATAGCTTATAATATACTATATATATTAATTCTTTAACATAAAAATAAATTAAAAAATAAATAATTAATTATATTAAAAATAATAATTTTTATATTATTATAAATAAAAATAATATTTTTTATTATTTTTTTAGTTTAAAAATAAATTCTATAGTATATTATAATAAAGAATAATGACAGAAATAATACCAATAGAACTTGATGAAATAACAATAAAGAGGATGAAACAGAGGCAATATAAAGAGAATTTTATGAAGAAACACGAGCATGAGTTAGAAGAAAAGAAACGAATTTACAGGGAAAACTTTGAAAGGAAAAACGAGGAGAAATTGAAAACCAAAATTAAATGCACTGAATGCGGACATGAGTACGCATATCCACACAAAAGCGCACATTATAAATCAAAAATTCATAAGATTGGATATTTAGAGAAGCTATTACAATTAAAAAACGAAAAAACATAATCATTTTTTTTCTCAAACTTATTATATGGATCTTACAGATTTTTATAATAAGTTTAACAACATCTCAAAAGAAACACTCAAAAATTACGGCAATGAGAGGATAGCCGAGATTTTCATTGGAAAACATCCAATACAGAAGGTTATAAGAGTTGCTATGAATGCGATAACCTTGGGTAAATTTGATGAGTTAAATAATAAACATTATGAATATGATGATTTTATGCATCTCTTTATAGTTTTAAAGTTATATGATGGTTCGATAATAAAAATCGAAAAAAACGAACATTTAGACGTTATTATGATGGATAATGATATAAGAGACCAGTACATTAATGTCGTATTTAATCCAAATGATAATTTAACCCCTTTAATTATGCTTAATAGAGAATATAACGATGTAGGAGAGAACGCATTTTTTAAAAATTATCATTTTTATAACAATAATTGTCAGGTTTTCGTTATTAACTTCTTAGTTTCTAATGGGTTTTATAAAGATGAATATATCACATTCGCATATCAAGACCTAAGCAAGATTATCCAAAATTTACCAAATGCTTCGGTATGGTTAGCTTCTAACATTACAAAATTAGGGGAATATATATCCACTTTAAGGGGTAAAGGTAAGGGAAAGGGAAGCAACCAAGGTATTAAACATATTCATAAACAGATAAACCAAATAAATAAATTCTTAAATGATAATGGCACAACCATTGAAGAATTTATCGAAATTTGCAATACAATCCCTCTATTGGGGGACTTCTTTTAACATTCCAATTTCAGGACTAACATACATCCTTAAATCGGTATCAGTTTCAATACTATCAATATAAACACGATAAACCGTCTCGCATTTACTTAAAAATTTTTCATATAAATATTTCCTTATATATGCATATAAAAAAGGCTTAATTCTTATAAATACATATTTAAAGGGGGAACCTCCCGCCATGTAATGGTAATAATCTTTAGTTTTCTTAATACAGTATTTGAGAACATCCAAAGGTACATCTTCATCATCATCTTCACCAGTTCTCTTAAATTTCTTATAGTTGGTTTGCGTCATAATCCCGTGTAATCTTTGTAATACTTTACCAGCTATCTTATTACCATGAACTTTAAGCCCATATAAATGATTAATTAATTTATCGGGTATTGGCATTAAATCGCATTTTCCCCAATATATCAAATTGTTTTCTTCTTCTATCAACTTAAATGAGATGTTATTATTTATAAAAAAATCAACATCAATATTACAATAATACCCGTCATCATTGCTTTTCATATATTTAAAATTGGTGCAATCAATAGAAAGCCTGACGACATAAACGGAATAACCGTAAAGATGGTCGATGTTCTTTAATGTTCCAATCTTCGGCGCAAGTGTTGGCATCATGACCTCTTTAAGTGCATATGCATAGGCGCTATTAATGTCAAATTTATAAGTGCTATTATAAGCATCACGCCCCAAAGGTTCATATATAAATGAGGGTGTGTTATGCTTATAGAATTCATATTCATAACCCCTTAAATAGTCTATCTCACGAACTACATTTTTAAACATATTATAAATTACAGATTTAGCGAGATTTTGGATACTATAATCGTCCTTAATCATATCGATTAATTCCAACTTTTCTATAATTTCCGTAAATTGTAAAGGATCAATATCACCAAATTCAACCTTAAAACCCTCATCCTCTAAAGCTTCAGCCTTTTCTTTCTCATCTTCTTTAAGGTAAATAGTTGGTTTATTCCTTCCAAATAATAAAAATTTTAAGTTCTTTTGGTTATATTGTAAGAGTGGAATTTTTGTTCTCTTATTTTTGAATTGACAAAGTAGCATCTTGGTGTCTTTATCAACTGAAGATTTACCAGCATATAAATCCTTACCTTGTGAATTTAATACCCTAATATGGCAGTTTTCTTTTTGTTCCATATCCATTATCATCTCTAAATCATTTTTAAAGCTTTTATTACCCAAATAATTATAAAACCCCCAATTTTTAATTATTACTTCCATTTGTTATATACTATAGTAATATATATTTTTCTTTAATTCATTTTTTAATTAATAAATTAATTTATTTTTTATTTAATTCTTTTTATAATTAAAGAATTTAAATATAAAATCTATAGTATATTATTATATAAATGGATACTCAAAACTTAAAACTTAAGATTTATCAAATTTTACAGACTGAAAACAGGACAGCTTCGAAAAATAAAATATTATCAACAAAAGGCTATAAATCATTATTATATTTAAATAATTCAGTGAAAAAATACTTTGATGAGATTGCGACGCGATACATTGAAGAATATGAAAAAGCAAGACGCAACGGATTGAGGAAGCAAGACATTATAGCAGTTAGGATAAGAGAAGAGATTAAAGAAGAAAAAAGACAAGAAGAAATAAGAAATAAAGTTGCAACCGATATAGTCATGAATATTGATGATAATAATTTAATCCCTTTAGTTAATCAAGATAATATCCGCGTATTCGACTATAAAAATAAAACAGGAAAACAGCAATTTTACCTCATAACTACACAAAAAATATATAACCTATTTACGAATAGGGCAGAGATTGTCAATCATCTCGAACCTTTATTTTATTTTTTCAATAATACCACTGAAGAAAATAAAAATAATAAAAATGAATGTATGGAGATATTAAGATTGGAATTAACTAAAATTCTAACGGAAGACCATAAAAAGTTTTTAGTTGTTGAATATTTCACCTCTAACGGCTTTATTAGCGGATTAGTTAATAACGCGCAATTGCAATTTAAAAATAATAATAAGAACATTGTAAGACAGAAAGTCGATAAATTAATGCAAGTAAAACAGAATTATCATGGCTTACCAAGTGAGAAGATAGAGCAGGAAGTGGGAGTTTATGCAGTTAGGATAGTTATATATTTATAAGACTAGGAGAGACGGTTAATATTTTTTATAAATTGTGGTATTTCATACTCTAAATTACTAATATAAAAATTAATACTAGAAATTATAAGCTGAATACTCATGATATTTACCCTTAATGAATAATAAAAAACTACTTCCTGTAGTGTGTCGTTCTTTTTCATCTCATCCAAATTATACAAATAATTTGATGATTTATCCTCGAAGTTTTTAAATTCCGTAAAATTAGCTTTAATATAATATACAGTTTCTAGAATTGACTTTAATAAGTGCAGGCTATTTTCACATAATAGTTTCTCGTCATCATCCAGTCGCGGGCGTTTTCCATTTGAAATAAAATTATTGAAATTTTCCATTACGCTATCGAATGTATCAATAAAATTATTTAATTTATCTTTAATCTCTAACAGATAAACAAAGGCTATATTAATTATTTCACTATCAACAACTTCAAAATTTAATTTTCCTAATATATCGTCGTTAATGCGTCCTAAAGCCCTATTTGCCATTTCGACATTTAATGACATATCCATTTTATATAACTATAGCTTTTATTTTATTTTAAGCCATAAATTATTTTTTTCTTTTCCTTTTGTTGCATCATATAAGACGTTAAGCAAGTCGAACAAATGGAAAGCAATTCGCTATCATTAAGACCATCACATAAATGGCATGAAATGCGATTTCTATACATATTATTTAAACAGATAAAAGTTAGAAATGTAAGAAAGTAAGTGATGTAATGTAGGAAATGTAAGAAATGTAATAAAATGCATCTCATCTACATCACATCACAAAAAGTAAGAAATGTAATTCCCATAGTAAGAAATGTAAGAAATGTAATTCTTCAAAATAAGATTTTTTCCCAAAAGTAAGAAATGTAATTCCCATAGTAAGAAATGTAATTCCCAAAAAGTAAGAAATGTAATTCCTCACTCATTCCTCGGCTTCTTTTGCCATTTCTATTGAAGTATAAAAAAGAAAATATGAATAAAGGGACGATTTTTCAACATGTCATATTGCGATTTACACAGTTCGGGCATTCTCTTATCAATTGTTGTTCGCGTCTTCTCAACTCTTCAAATTTTGAAAACTGCACCACCTCCATCAGCTCAATCACTGCATCCCCATCCTCAGCCAGAACTTCAAAGGATGAAACATATAAATTATCTTTACCCATTACCCAACGTTTCCAGTGATTTTTATGCTTAGCCAGTCGCATTTCCAATGTTTTTAATGTAGTACTCCCAATATAACACATCTTCCCGTCCAAAGTCTTTAATTTGTATATCTTGCCATACATTTTTATATATAATATACAAATATATAATAATTTTTTTAACAATTTAAATAACGGCTTTTATTTAATTAAGTAATAAAGGGTTATCATATAAAAGCCTCTATTTGAGATTTAAAAAATAAAAAAATCTTAATTTTATAGTCTTCACCATCCGTTACAAAATTTCCCAAAGTACTATTTATCTTAATAATAGGCAATTTTGTAACGGACGCTATGACGTAAAAAACTTAAAAAACCATTAAATTTTACTTTTTATCGTCTTATCATCTGGCGTCAAAATTTATTTTTGGTATATATTTCTTATAATAGCGGATTTTGACGCCAGATGATAAGACGATAAAATATAACTTTTTATTTATTTATCATCTTTAAACAACTCAAGAAGGTATTTATCCAAACTGCAATATTCTTCCTTAATCCTATCAAGAATTTTATATATTTCTTCAACATCTAAATTCATCTTATTAAAACCTATCATTAATAACGCATATCTGCCACATACATTACTCCGATCGGATTGGTATTTAGTTAAATTGATGAAGACAGGAATACCATATGATTTTAAACAAGGTATTAAATTGGGTGAGATTTCATCCACATCAGTAGCCAGACTATCGAAAAAGAATACCTGATTTAATCTCTCATTACGGGTTGCGACTACCCAATGCCCGACATCTGTATCTGCCCCTTTCCAACTGTGAAACATGATTGCATGACCTGTATTATTAAATAAATTTGAGTTGGGCTTTATATCTTTGGTTAATATAATGTTTGGGTTGTGTATGTTGGTTTGTTTCAATAAATTTTTTAAATCAAAGTTTGAGAGGGCGATATCGTCCGCTTTTCCATTTGCGCCCCCGATTCTCTTTTCATTTATATTTAAGGCTTTAAGTTGCTTCTTAGCCATTAATAAATCTGTGAAAGGTAATTTACTCATGTGCTCTCCTGTAGATTTTTTAACTACAAACCATTTTTTATTTCCTACTCTTTTGATTTCATATGGCATTTTATATTAAAATTGCATAAGAAATTAATTAATAATAAATTAAATTATAACTGCTGATATTTCCCCTTACGTCCTGATGCTGGCTTCATTAATGACTTATAGCCTGACGCTACATCTTCAATCGCCATATGCGCGGGTTTGCCGAACTTATTATTTATATAATCCGACCCCTGTGAAGCCCAATTGAAGACGTTGTGAAGCGGTGCGAGTTTCTTAAGATGTGGGTTAATCCTTGTGTTTATCTCAATGGCTTTATCGCGTAAATCGTGATACCATTTCCCGCCATACCAATTGCCCGCGAGTAATTCATGCTCCGAGACTTCACGACGCTCTATGTTCTGGTAGGCTTCATACGCATTCCTGAACTCTTCCAAACTCCAAATAACATAACGAACATCGACCGAATTAGGGGTATAATGAATAAGTTGCTTTTGCATCCACCATACATTGACATTTAATTTAATAGGGTTTCCGCCGACGCTTGGTGTAGTAGGTGCGCTATTATCTTGCCAGTTGGGAATAGGCATGACATCCACATCGACCGCGATGCTTAAATTAATGTTGGTTGTTGCGCCATACTGGACGCATGGCATGATAGGTAGCCCATCCACATCACCCAAACTCATTTTTTTCATATCAATAATTAAAAAGCCTAACATATTAAGCTCACATTTACCGACATCCGCAGAAGTTCCCGCGGATACCCTCCCGAAATTAATATATCCAGTATTGCCCCCACCAGTGATGGAAACTGTAGTTTTTCCAGATGCATCACCGAGAGACCGTGAATAATCCCATATCTTCTTTTGTATATTGGAAGGGACATGTGAATTCATCCATTTATAAAAATGCATATCATTACCGAGTACTTCTGCGGTATCACGCCTTAAATCTTGCATCGTTTTACCCTGTAAAATATTCCATTGTGTCCCGCCCATTGTCATCTCAACATTACGAATTGTTCCCTGAAGCCAGTTGCTCCAACATTGATATCCATTTAATCTTGATTGGAAACCATCTGCGCCCTGACGAATGCTTGCGCCGTTATCCGTTAGTGGTGCATTTGTATCAATTAAGAAATATTCGGGTAAAAATGTTCTGTTGTAATATTGGAAAAGAAGACGCTTTGCGTTGCTACTTCCTGCGGGTGTAGGGTCATAATAGTTGGTTGAGAGTGCTACTTGTTGAACTCCTAAATTTTCATATCCATAAGATACGATATCGGGATATACATTTTGATTAACGAGTTGAACGGGATTATATGTGAAAAGTCGTAATGTAGATGATACTATTTGAGGATATGAAAGGGATGAAAGAGTGGATGAATTATTGCTTGCTTTAAACATCCGTTTGATGTAATCTTGGTCTAAATTCAATGTGAAGGATAAAGCCTGCCCCGCGCTTGTATCCCATACTTTATATGGATGGTCTGATACATATTGATTACAAAGATAAGGGGATATAATATCTTCAATAATTTCATATGTGTTCGTCTGTGTTAGTGTGTATGGCGAGCCTGTGTAATATATTTGATCTGTTCCACCTACATTATGTGTGGGATATGGACTGCCATTCTCATCATAATACGTTTTTATCGATGTTCCTGCTTCTGTCGTTGAATATACCGCACTTATTAATCGTGAATACATATTATTACGCTTTACAACCCATTCGCGAGACATAGACGAACAACCAATCGCATTTGCTGGAATGAGTTTCATATTATTATTTTGATATGTAAAAACATGTAAATCTGGGTCGGGCAATGCTGAGGTTCCAATAGCATATCCAATGTTTGAGACGCCGTATAGTCCCAAGCCGATATCTTCACCTAAAACGATACCAAATTCATTGTTTAATCTTTTCTGGTTGTATTGAAGAGTTAAAATATCCATCAAATGCGCGTCTCTGTTAGTATCTTGAATATTTAAACCGCCGAGACTGGCTTTAATCTCAGTAATCATCTTCGATTGGCAAAATGCATCGAAGTATGAATTATCATTCGATAGAAGAGTGGGAGATGTTCCAAATACCGCTGGATATGCTGGTGCTGGGGGTGCTGGTGCTATATATGCAGACGCTGGAACCGTTTGACCTGTCGCAACAACCTGAAAACGAGTTATAAGACGTAAGCGAGCATCTGTTTTATCGCATAAATTTAAACACTGAAATGATAAGCTACTCTGTGATACTGCCTGAACTGGAAAATCCACCGTTCTTTCTACTAGGTTATTAATTCGTTGTTTGAATGTTAATTTGCTAGCATCTTTAAGCATCGCATAAGCTAGGGGGTTTTCTTTAAATTCTAAAGTCATATTTATATATATATATATGATATAGAAAAAAAACAAATTTTTATATAATAAATTTTTCTAATAGTTTTTTAAGCCCGCCATACATTAATATCAAACTTTTTTTTAAACTTTAAACCATTAGGTAAATCAATGGTTTCATTTACGCGTCTTACATCGAGACCATAACGATAAACTATATCAGTCCTTCCGTAATCATTCTTTACAAAATTAACATAATTAGGAACTTTCGAAATATCATCATTATTTTCTTTAAGTATTTCACGAGCTATTTTACGTGCTACAATTGCGGGACTACCTTTAAAGCGCCCGACCTTCTCACCATTATTTAAAACTAAACTAAATGTTGGCTTTAGTACTCTATTATCTGCCATTTTATATATTATATAAATAAAATAAATCTAAAGGAATATTTTAACGATAAACATCATAGTGTTTAACCTTATTTCGTTTTTCATTTAATACGACGTGATATGATGGCTTTTTTTTTGTTTGGGTCTTCTTCAGGGTCTTCTTCTGCATCTTTTTCTTACCTGATGCTGTTGCCCTGCCTAACCATCTGTTGATATTTTCTATTATTTTCAAAAATGAGTGCCTGTTTCTATTTATCCAATTGACAGTGTCTGGATGGACGGCTCTAACCTCCATTTCATTAAGAATTGCCAAAATTACATCACAACATTCAGTGATAGTATGCCATTCATGTATCACTGCAAATTCAACGAATTCATTACCAAAACGTAATATAAAATCATTTTGAAGCTCATTCGTATTTTTCATCATATCCCCTTCAACCTCTATTGGTATAGTATTACAGAAATTAACGATTGTATAACAGTCTTCAATTCTATAAAATAAATCACGGGTATTATTAATATGATTAACCCAATCATTAACATCTTTTTTGATTTTTTCAATATTTCTCGGTGCATCCCTGCTCTCTAAATCATTTTTAATTTTATTTGGATACTCTACAGTTGCAAACTTAACTTCTGCATCCCATTTTCTAACAATCCCAGTCATATGTATTAAATTTTCGATTATACATGCATCCAATGATGCTAGCTCTTGAAAATCTCGGCTATTAAAAATGTCTTGTATGGTTGCCTCAATACCCTCAGTTTCAAAATCAACTACTAATGGTTTCGAAAATGTAATGACATGTTTTTCTGCATCTCTTGGTTCTTGAAATGGCGTTTTTAATGCCAACTCCTCTATTCTTGTCGGTGATTTGTCATATATTCGTAAAGGTGTTCTCGCATCCCGAATGGCTATGGCTTGACCTCGCCTCTGTGGTGTATTTCGAATTGCAATAATTGCATCTCTTTCATCAACTATTGTTTCAATCAATTTACCCATTTCCAATTTAAATTGTGTGATATAATCATTAAATTTCTTTGTTTTATTCACATATATATCCTTCAGTGTTGCATCTCTAATATATTCTGTATTTTCATCCAAATCACCCTCGATTAATGGTCTTAATTTTGTTTGGATTGCGTGTTCTTGGGCTTTGAATACTCTTAAAATATTATCATGCTCCGACACCAAACCCTCAAAACCCACTGCAACATAAGCATCCAATTTTTTCAAAAAATTATCTCTATAAACTAAAAAATTCTTGACTATTTGATTAATTGTTTTACCCAACACGGGATTTTCACTTATTACACCCGCATTATATTTATGTTTCAATTGGTTTAAATTGTTATATGCATAGAGACGTATTTTACCATAGGCTTTTGCCTGATCCAACTCTTTTCCAAAATCAGTGAGTAGTTTATTTAATGAATTTTTAAAATCCTGCGTCGGCATCGTCTCAGTTCCTTCTTCTTCTTCTTGTCCTTGTTCTTCTTCTTCTTCTTGTCCTTGTTCTTCTTCTTCTGCTCTTCTTGGTATTTCCCTCCTGCTTTCTATCGGCTTACTGTCTGGTGTTTTAATAATTACATCTGGAACGACAGCCTCTGGATTGTATAGCGTCAAATATTCATTTAAAAATCCTATTAATTTTTGAATTTTCGGTTTCCCTCTATCCAAATCATCTTTATTGACTTTTGAAGGGTTTTTCCTATAATTTTTTAAATGGGTTTCAAAATCCTTTACGATTTCGTCTAAATAGGAATATTGCCGAGTTGTAAAGGTTCCAAATGGTATTTTTTCCATTATCATATTTACTTGTTTTACGTATGAAATGCCCTTACTATATGTATCATCAATCTCATTTAAATTATAATATGGGTCATTTACGATGTCATATCGTCTCTTAATTTCATCTTTAGAAATCAATTTCTTAACATCTGTATCCCCATTAAATAACTCTTCAATAGTTATGTTTAATGGTCTGTTATTTGATTTATATAAATTCTGCATATCAACGAACTTTTTAATTTGTTTATTAATCTCATTATCTCGGTCTTCTTCCTTTAATGTTTGGTTATTTGCTATTTTCTTTAATTCTAGAAGGATATTTGCTGGTGTTGGTAATTGCACCTGCACTTTCGCTCTATCTGTTAAATTGTTTAAATTTTCGATTGATGGTGTTAATCTCTCAAGTCGTTTTACAAACATTTCACGGGTTTTCCGTTGGATAGATGATATAAGGTCTTTCTGTTGTTGTTCCTTAATATTCATTCTTTTATATGGTTGAATAAAAAGCATTATAAGTATATATAATGAATAAATAAAATAATTTTATAAGGCTTATATATAATAAGAATATGGCTTTTGCTCTAAATAAATCGTCTATTGGGTTGGTAAATACAGTACCTAACTCATCCCAAATATCACAAATTGATAGTTTATATACCAAGATGGTCGCAACTCAAATTTCAGGCATTACATCAACACAGGTGAATATGATGAAAACGATTGCATTATCAACCGCCCAGATTGCGTCATTAAATACACAGATGACGGTTAATACCTCAACTATAGCATTAAACACGCAACAAATATCAACGTTAAACTCAACAGCTTCGGCATTAACAACACAAATGACAGCGAATACCTCGGCTTTATCCTCTGCTACATCAGCCATAGCACTAAATACCCAGCAAATATCAGCATTAAATACGCAAACTCAGGCGAATACATCGGCTTTATCCTCTGCTACATCAGCCATAGCACTAAATACCCAGCAAATATCAGCATTAAATACGCAAACTCAGGCGAATACATCCGCGCTATCATCTGCAACAGCACAAATCGCATTAACAAGCACTCAACTATCTGCATTAAATACCCAAACTCAGGCGAATACATCGGCTATAGCATCAACCGCATCAGCTATTGCACTAAATACCCAACAAATATCAGCCTTAAATACCCAAACATTACAAAATACAAATAATATCAGCACTTTAACCAATGAGTTAAATTCTATATTGTCAGTTTCGGGTAATATCACTGCATTAACTACTCAAGTATTAACAAACACGACGAATATAGCATCCTTAACTACTCAGGTTAATTTAAATGCCACAAATATCCAGACTTTAGTTAATGATATTACAACTTTAGACGGTGATATTTCAACATTGCAAAGCACAAAGGCTAACCTATCGCTAATTAATCAAGCTAACGGAATATGCCCTCTCGATAGTAGCGGTAAAATCCCAGCGGGTAATTTAACGGTTGATGTGATGCAATACCTCGGCGCATGGAATGCATCAAATAATACGCCCCACATTCAAGATGGTACGGGCGTCGTCGGTGATATTTACCGCGTTTCAGTTGGGGGTTCTCAAACATTCGGCGGTTCTCTCATTAACTTCATGGCTGGAGATAGCCTTTTATATAATGGTAGCATATGGCAACAGGTTAATAATTCAAATAATATAACCAGCGTCTTTACAAGACAGGGAGATATAACGGCTATAGCAACCGACTATTCAGCATATTATCCCTTATTAACTGATTATAATAATGAAATTAATGCAATAAATGCGGACTTCTTAAATATAAATAATGAAATCACGACGTTAAATGCTCTAACAACTCAAATATTACCCAATAAAAACAATATATCAAGCCTTACAACTCAAATGAATGTATTAAATGCATTAACTACTCAAATAATACCATCACAGACACAGATAAATAACCTATCCACACAGATAACGGCAATCAACAACTACAACACAACAAACACCACCAATATTAATGCTCTTTCAGCATCTATCCAACTATGCCCGACATTAACTTATTTACAAACAAATTATAATACAGCCTTACAGGAAAGCATAAACCTCGCATCATATCAAACGGTCAGCGGTATGGCTTCCTATTATACTACATCACAAATAGCGACTTTAAATACCCAATTTGCAACAACCGCGCAAGTCAATGCATTATCAACCGCTATACCCTCAAAATCATTTGAATTATCAAAAACATTTTATGTATCACCATCGGGAAGCGATACGAATGATGGTTCAATTAATCAGCCATTCTTAACCATCGGACATGCCATCTCAGCATGCGGAACTAATCAAAATTATTACACTATTTATATTACAAATGGAACCTATAACGAAAACATAAACATAAACAGAACAAGATTAATATTTAAAGGGTTAGCGTCTGGTAGTAATTCAATTTCAGTTCAAATACAGGGATATGTTGATATTGATTTGACTTCTTACACCTATACACCTACATTATACCAAGATTATATTATATTTTCCAATATCTTAATTAATGGTTCAAGCACGTCGGGCGTTGCATCTTTCCAATTTAATACCGTAAATTTTGCATGTCAAGTATTGGTTGAGAATTGTTATATAAATAGCTCAGTTGCATCAAATATCACAACTTCAAGCACTGGAACGACAGGTCAAACCTCAAGATTGAATATGTTAAGAACTACCGTCCAATGTTCGAATAACTCATATGCAACAGTTGCAATATCTGGTATAAATTTATGGTCTATCGATACATGCCAGTTTTACCATACAGGCTCAAATTATGCTCTCACATTATCAAACACAAGCTCAGTATATGTTATCACAAATACAACCATTCAAAGCAACAGCAACGGCGCAATTTCCATATTATGTAATGGGGGTACCTTCTCAAATTGCATATTTTTAGGTATTTCAGCGTCTGGATGCATTCAAGTAGGCAACACAAGTACAAACATAGGTTCAGCAAGCTCGCCATTAACAATAAGGGGTTCGGCTATCTTTAATACTTACACAAGTGGCTCGGCGATTTACATGAATGGCGGTGCGTCTGGTATCATATATATGGCTATTTATGATAACTCATTATATGGCGTATCATATGCCGTTCAAGGAACATCAGCATCTTATAATATTCTGCA
>Ga0007876_1000253_pt1 | contig 22242 bp, 16 predicted proteins | sample CryBogCBH24Aug09_FD_70958 | JGI IMG/M metagenome (GOLD analysis project Ga0007876, IMG submission 70958) | Freshwater microbial communities from Crystal Bog, Wisconsin, USA - CBH24Aug09 | ecosystem: Environmental > Aquatic > Freshwater > Lake | place: Crystal Bog, Wisconsin, USA | collected...
TAGTAGATTATATTTTAAAATATATATTGTAAAATAATTTATTATGCGTTTAAAATTTATATAAGATTGCTAAAATAATTTATTTTAAATAAGGGTAATTTTTCCGCAGTACTATATATAATTAGATATAATTTATTTGTTGAATAATTTTATAATTTATAATAATGGATTATAATTTTATAATAGAAGGAAATACAAAATTTTTTAAAAATTTAAATGATAAATTATATCATATTTTAGTTATTAATTCAAAAAAAAAATTAAAACTAATGAATAAAAAATTAAAAGAATTTAATAATGAACAATCAATAATAGCATTAGACTTTGAATTTAAAAAAGTCTCAAAAAATTTTAAAGATATTGCATTAGTTCAATTAAATTTAGAAAATAATACTAAAAATGCATATATATTTATATTTTATCCCCCTGATTTAAATAAAAAAGGTAAACATAGATTTAGTAAATTATTATATAACAAACATATTAAAAAAATAATTCATGGTGGTGAATCTTTAGATATTCCATATATATTTGATACTTTATTAGAACATAATAAGAAAAAAATAAAACATTTTATTACAAATTTATATGATAGTAAATTTTTATGTGAATTTTATCATATTGAAAATCAAATAACAAATAAATGTAGTATATATAATTTATTAGAAGAATTACAAATAATTAATACTGATACTATTAATTATTTACAACAATTAGATGAACAATTAGGTGAAATTTATTTAATAGATTTTAATATTGATAGTTTAACTGATAATTTAATTGAATATGCATTTTATGATGTGATATTTTTACCAACATTATTAAATAAATTTATATCTATATCATATTTATATAATAATATAATTAGTAATTTAACAGGTATAATTTATTATAATAAAAAAATAATAAGTGATAAATTTAAATTATTATATGATAATATAAATAAATTAAATAATTTTTTTTTTTTTTATAAGAATAAATATATTAAATTAATTGATTATTTTAATTATTTTAATAATAATTTATTAAAACAATTATTAGATATTGCATATTTTAAACAATTTATTACTATTATTATGAAATATTATATTTATAATTATATATTAAAAAAATATATTGTATATTCATCCAAAAATGTAGTAAATACATATAAAATAGAATATGATATTAAATATTTTTTATTAAATAATAGAACTATTATATCATTTTTTAAAAAAAATATATTTATTAAAAAATGATTTAAGAAATTATTAATATTAAATATTAAGTTATGCAATATAATAATTTACATATGAATAATACAAAATCACAATATAATCGCAAACCAGGAAGAACATTAGTTATTAATAGTGATACACCAATTTTAACTGATAATTTTTCTGGTCTTATTAATCATGTTGTATCTACTAATGGATCCCAATTTTATCTATTTGATACTATAGATAATGCAAATACTGTATATATGTTATTAAAAGAGCAAAATCATAAAATTAAATTTGCACATTACCGAATTTTTTTTACAATATCAGGTTTAGATGATAGTATTAATTATAATACAATAAAAGAAGAACATATTAATTGGATTATGAATAATAGTGGTGCTAATGTATTATATTATAAACAATATAGAAAAAATGGTAAATATTTAGGTTGTGGTGATTTTACTATTGATACAAAAGAAAGTATGGATATTTTATTAGATAAAGAAAAATTTAAAACTTTTAATTTTAATACTTTTTCAGGATCATTTTATAGATTTAATAATAAAAAAGATTTATCTAATACAAGTAATTTTCATAATCATAATAATCATTATAATAATTATAATGATAATAGTAACAACAAGTTCAATAGGAATAGTAATGAATCTTCTGATGAAATAAATTAAAATTATTTAAAATTATATTAATTATTAATAATTAAATTAATTATTAATAATTATTATTAATTATATTAATTAATATATAAATTAATAATTATTTAAATTAATAATTTTATTAATTAAATTAAATGAATTATTTAATTTATATACTATATGAATATTATTTTTATTAATAATTTGTTTACAATTATTTAATACTATTTTAATATTTATAAATTTACATAATGGAATATAATCTTTTTTTATATTATTATATATCATATATAATAATATATTTGACATAATAATATAAAATAAATAAAATTCTTCTGTAAAATCTGATTTTGATATTTCATTTATAATATATCTTTTTATTTTAATAATTTTATCTAAATATTTTAAATTATAATAATAAATAAATGATAATGCAAATAAATAAATATCAAAAAAATATAAAACAAATCCATTTATAATAGTATTATGTTCTAATTCAAGATATAAATTTATATATTCATCTTTGATATCTATATATTCATTATCTTTACAAAATAATGAAAAATCTAAATCAAATAATGATGGTATATTGTTTTTTTTTATAAGTATATTATTTAATTTAAAATCACAATGTCTAAAAGATGTACTATTAGATGCTAACATTAAATTTTTAAATATATTATCAATTAAATATATTAATTCTTTATTTGATAAAGTAAATATTATATCTGATAAAATACTATTTTCTTTATTATAATCACCTATTAAAATATCAATATTAATAGTTTTTTTTTTTGATTCTATAATGTTTAAATATTCCTCATCACTAATAAAATTATCAATATTAAATTTAATTGAATACTTATTAATTTTAAAATTAATTCCTCCTGATAATTTTATATATTTATATGTATAGTAATCGGAAAAATTCTCAATATTATAATTATAATTTTTTTTTTGTTTTAATAAATATCGATAATTTTTATATTCTGTAAGATATGCTTTTTCATTAATAGATACTTTTAAAATTTTATTATATATTATATTCTTGTTAATTATTGATAATAAATATACATTATTTTTTATTTTATATAATGTAGATTTCATTTATTAATTTAAACTAGTAATATTTTAAATACATATTATTATTTGTATTTAAAATATTTATAGATTTATTGAATGATAAATATAATTATAATATATTTATCTATATATATATAATAATATTCAACTATGCATTCTAATACATATATTTTATTACTTATATTTTGTATATTTATTTTTTTTAATTATAAAATTAATTATTTACAATATGAAAAATTTACAGCTGGAACAGTTGATACAACAGCATTATCTACATTAGTTCAAGTTGCTACAGGTTTAACAACAGGAGGGTATACTGTTCCTGGTAATATAAATATTACTGGTACTACTACTACTAATGGTATATTAACAAATAATGGTACATTAAATAATAATGGAGTAATAAATACTAATGGAATAGTAAGTAATGCTATTATTAATACTAATAAAAATCCTATAAGATTTTGGACACCAGATGATGGAAATCATTTTATAACACATACACAAGGAAACCGACCATTTTTTAAAGATGTAAAAAATGGTATTGGTATTTGTGGATGGGAAGGTGGAATTTTGGGTTCTTCAAATAATGGAGATAGGTATGCATTAAAATGGAATTCTGATCAATCGATAGATATTAATGGAGATTTAAGAATTACTGGTAATCTGATTGTTAATGGATCTATTATAACAAATAAAAATTTAGAGGTTCTACAAGGACACATCCATTATATTGGTTTACGTTCTGGAGATCCATACTGGAAACCAACTCAAGAAATCCCAGTAATGCCTTTAAATAATGTAATAAGAATTGGATGGTATAACAATGTTACATTTTGGATAGATGATCAAGTAGCAAAAAATACACCTCAAGGTGCTCTTGGTATTGGAGCAGGAAAACTACCATGGAATTCAGATAGGCGTATTAAAACATATATAGGTGAAATACAAAATACAATTCTTAGTAGACTTTTAAAATTAAATATATTTAATTTTAAATATATAGATTATGACGATCAACATATAGGTTTTTATGCTGATGAATTACAAGATGCTTTTCCTGAATATCCTCAAATTATTATTGGTAAACGTGATGCTGTAACAGAAGCTGGAACTATAATACCACAACAAGTAAGTTTTGAAACAGTAATGTTATTATTTAAAGCTGTTCAAGAATTAGCCTATGAAAATAATAAATTAAAACAATCTATATATAATTTAGAAAATAATTTAAATTGTCGTATATCAAAATTAGAAAAATTATTATCAAATAATTATTAATTATTATTAATTATTATCAAATTATTATTATTAATTATTATCAAATAATTATTTAAATTTTTGATAAACATAATATCTATGTAAGAATGAAAAAGTTTTACTTTCTTTATCACTACCTTTTAAATCCTCATAAAAAGTTGCTATTTTTTTATAAAATTGATAATTTTGTGGATTTTCTTCATATTCAATTACAGATGTAAAATATTGTTGATTTAAATAATATAAATTAGAGAATAAATCTGTTTCAACTAATCTACATCCTGCATTATTCATAATTTTATTTAATAATGGTGGAGTAATTAAATATTCTGTTACATATTTATTTTCTTCCATGAACCAACTTAGATGAACATCAATAGGAAATCCTTCTTTATCCTCTAAATTTCCTTCAAATTTTTTTATAATTTCAAATGATTTTTGTCTTATCCCTTCTTCATTAGTATAATATGTTGTAAATGTATTAGTATTATTAAATTTTTCCATAATAGTATGACCATCAAATAAAGTACAAATAAAAAATCCTCCAATATTTAGAAATTTATTTATATTATGAACTAAATTACCAGTTGAATTTTCACAATCAAATAAATAATGTAATGAAAACATAGAACTAATACAATCAAATTTTTTATTTTTAGAAAAAATTTTATCTATTAATTTTTTATTTTCAATAGACATATTAGTTAATTTATTTTCTTGGTATTTAGATTGTAATATAGCTGATCCATCAGCTTGTAACCAATAAATTTTTCCAAAATTTGGAAATTTTTTTTTATATTGATTATAACGGGATATAGCACTATCTGTTACTGAATATATACCATAATAATCAACATCAATACCAACATATTCTCCTACTCTAGCATGGTACCATTTTAATATATCTCCTCCTCTTCCACATCCAATATCTAATATTGATGTTCGTTGTTCTATTGTATTATTATATTTTATAAATGGAGAACAATAAGTATATATAATAATTGATTTTATCCAATTATGGAATTCACGCATTTTTTTACATAAATTAGTAATTTTTTGATAATATATATCTTGTTGTCTATCAGATGTTATAACAGTAGTATTGATTCGTTGTTGTAATAATTTTTGTTGTTGTTTGTATGTTACTGGATTTGATAAATTATTAATTTCTTCAATAGTAACAGCTTCTTTAATAGATTTCCATGTTTTAATTGCAACATCTTTATAATTTCCATATCTTCTTTGATATTTATATACATCTTCAGTTTTATCCCATCTAGTTCTTAATATAGACCATCTATATTGATGTGGTATAGATGGATCATTATTATAAGTTATTTCTACAACTGTTTTATCTTGGACATAATTACCATCTTGATCTCTTACTTCTGAATTTATTAATGGAAAATATGCTTCATGATTTTTTTCTTCTTTCATAAATAATATTGGAACTTCTTTATTTCCTATTGAATCACCTACAAATAAATTTCCAACTCTATAAATTTGATTAGTTAAACTACCAATAGAATTATCATACATTTCTAAATATGTATTTGTTTCTAAATTTCTTAAAAATACTAAATATACATCTATTGAATTTGTAATTGGTGGTTTATATTTATAAATAGGATATTTATGTTCTTTTTTATTTTTAGTATATTTTTGTTCTAATGCTGTAAAAATAATTCCATCTAATTTATAATTCATTTTTGAATTAGTATAAAAATCCCATATTAAATATGCATATAAATATACTTCACTATTATTTCCTCCAGTTGGAAATAAAAATAATTTAGGATGAAAATATATATCATTAATTTGTAATTTATCTACTTGAATATATAAATTATTATAAAAATTATATATTTCATTTTTATAAAATTTTTTTTGTTCATTTAAGTTAAATTTATCTTCAAAATTTTTACAAATATAAATATTATCATTTAATTGTTTACAAACATTATATAAATAATCTAATCTTTTATTTAATAGTATTTCATTTCGTATATCTATATTAGAATAATATAAACAATCAAAAGCCATAAATATATATTTCCTATTATTATTATTTTCATCTAATGAAAATATTAATTCTCCTTCTAAAATTGTATTATTTAATGCTGATGTATATTTTGTCTGTTTTATATTTAAATTATATAATATAATATATACTGTATTATTATATATAAATAATTGTGCTTTTTCTCCATCAGCTTTATCTGTTACACTATAAAAATTTGGTATTTTATCTACTACATGTTGGACTTCTGCTGAAATAGGTTGCATTGTATATAATGAATTATTAATATTATCATTTAAGGACACTAATTTTTTATATGCATCTAATATTTCTTTTTTATTATCTTTTGATAATAAAATATCGTTTCCTTCAATAACTTTTTTTAATATAGTCATTTCATTAATCATTAAATCTAATATTTTATTAGTATTATTTTTATGTTCTTTTATAAGAGAATAATCTATTTCAACTTCATAACCTTTAGGTGAATTCATAATATTATTAATATTTGTATTAAATTGTACTGTTGTTAAATCTATACAAATTTTATATTTATCATTATTTATTATATCTAGACTTAATCTATTTTTATATCTAAAATTTATTATACTTGTTGAATTAATACCCATATTTAATAAATTTTGTATATCATTATCATTTAATGGTATTTCTGATGATTTTCTAAATCTTATATCATACTGATCAATATCTACAATAGTATTAATATCTTTTATTTTTTTAATATAAACAAAATTATTATTTTTAAGAAATTCTGATTGGGTTAATAATATATTTAATAATATATTATTTGCTCTTTGATGGACTAAATTTAAAAAATTATTTATATGTTCAATTCCATTTATTGATATTCTATAAGAAATAGAAGGTTCTTGACTATAAATTATATCTAATATAACATTATGTTTTAATTCTTTTTGTTCAATATCACTTTTATATTTTATATATTTTAATATGTCCATAAATTTTATAATAGATAATTTATTATCATTTTTATAATTATTAAACATAATTTCAAATTCATTATTTATGGTCATTTTATTAAAAATATTAGTAATTTGCGTAATTTGCGTAGATGATAACATAATACAATAATAATATAATAATCTTTTAGAATATTATATTATTTTCAATTTTTTTAAATATTTAAAAAATAATATATTTTATTAATTAATGATTGATTATTATAAAATTCTTGATATACAATATGATGCATCTTTAGATACTATAAATGATGCATATAAAAATAAAATTTTAGAATATAAAATTTTACCATTTCTTTCTGATCAAGATAAAAATAATTTTAAAGAAATAAAAAAAGCTAATATTATTTTTAATAATCCTGATTATAAATCTATATATGATACATATATAAATAATTTTAATTTAGAAAAATCAAACCAAAAAAATAATAATTTTATAAGAAAAAAAAATATTCAAACAGAAAATATTCTAATAAATAGAATAATACAGTTTCCTACAATAAATAAATTAAATACATTTAATTAATATTTACATTTAATTAATATTTACATTTAATTAATATTTACATTTAATTAATATTTACATTTAATTAATATTTATATCTATATTAATAAGTAATATGTATAATTGGTGTAATATATGAATAAAAAGTGGGAATATAATACGATTCTATATTATAAATATATGGATAATACCACCAATAATTTATAGGTTGGCTAACTACAGGAATATATTTTGTTATACGTTTATAATCATCAGAACTAGATAATGATGATGAAGATGAAGAATCTGAATCAGATTCTGATTCAGATTCAGATTCTGAATCAGAATCAGAATCTTTATTATTATCTTTATTATCTTCATTATCTTTATTATTTTTATCTTTTTTATCTTTTTTATCTTTAGTTTTTTTATGTTTTTTATGTTTTTTATGTTTTTTTCCACCTTTTTGTTCAATATTATTTTTAAATGTATTAAGTTTACTAGTAAATATATCAATATTGGATAAATTATTATATGGTTCTAATGTAAAAGTAACATCTTCATCTTTTCTCATTTCTTTTACTTTAAAATGATAATATTTGCCTTTTCCTGAAATACCTTTTTGAATAGTAAAAAAAAATTTAGGAACTGCATTATTAAAATGTTCGGATAAACTAGTATAAAAATTTCTTCCAGCTTCTATAGAATTTTTAGCTGTAATAATATTTTCCATTTCCCCATGAATATAAGGGTTGACAAGTTTATATTTAATCATATATATATATTTATATTTTTTATTTATATTTAAATTAAATTATTTTTAATATATATATATATTAAAAATAATTTAAAGAAATTTATTTAATAAATACTATATGGTATTAATATTAGAATTAAAAACTACACAAACTATAGCAATAAAAATTTTATGCGATACATTAAATTATCTATTAACTGATATTAATTTTGTATTTTACCCTCATATAATAGAATATGAATCTGAAGAATCTGATAATTGTAATGAATATAAAACTGGTGGATTAATTATCAAAGAAATAAATAAAACTGGAACAATCTTAGTATATACTAAATTAGACGCTGATAAATTTGATTATTATTATTATAATTATAATAAAAAAAAATTAAGTATTGGTTTAAATTTAAATAATTTATTAAAATGTTTAAAATGTATGTCTCATTTTGATACTATGACTTGGCAAGTTGATAGTGATGATATTAATAAATTGATAGTAATATTAGAAAGTACAGAAAGAAAAGAAAAAAAAAATTTTAAATTAAACTTGATGGATTTAGAAGAAGAAAAATATGAAATAGAACCTATAGATTTTCCCTTTAGTATAACTTTACCTTCCCAAGATTTTCATAAATATTGTAAAGATATGTCTTCTGCAACAGATAAAATAGAATTAATATGTACAAAAAATAAAGTAATATTTTTAGGTACTGGCGAATTAGGCCAAGTAGAATTTGAAATAGGTGAAACTAATGGAGGATTATCTATTGAAGTTAATTCAAATTGTTCTGATGAAATTGTTCAAGGATTATTTGAATTAAGATTTTTATTAATATTTACTAAATGTTCAAGTTTATGTTCAATGGTTACAATATATTTAAAAAATGATTATCCTTTAATTGTTCAATATATAATAGCTAATTTAGGATGTCTTAAATTAGTATTATCACCATCAAAACCACAAGGTAAATATTAGTTATTTATAATATAATCAGTATAATCTATATTATACTCAATATTATAAATAATATTATAAGTATTAGATAATTCATTAGTAATATTAATAATTTCATTTTGATCTTCTATTAATTGTTTTAATATATTTTCTCCTTTTAAATAGGCTAAATTATATTGTGATATATTATCTAATAAATTATCTACTAATTCAATAATATTATGACCTCTTTTTTTTTCTTCAATTATATTATTAATATAATTATTCCATATAATTATATTATAATCATTATTTAATATATATTTTAATTCATTAAATTCATTAATAAAATTTTGTACTAATGGACAAATAATTTCTGAATTATTCATAATTTCTGAATTATTCATAATTGAAATATATTATTTTATATTTAAATATTTATAAATATTTAAATTTTCAATTTATTTATATTATTATATAATATATATATTATGTATTTGACATATGTGCAATATAAATAACATCACACCCCCAATATTTAATAATTTCTTTATTTATCATAGTAAGACTATTTTTTTTATTATCTCTATTCCAAATTTTAATAACAACATTATTATTTTTTTTAGTAGATATAGATACACCAATAGCATCATTTTTATCAATTAATTGTTCACAAACTAGATATGCTGATAAATCAATCCATAATTTTTCAGCTAAATCTTCATGAATTTTAAAAGACCAACATCCACCATTAATATTATTTTCATCTTCCCATAATGGTGTTACATGTTCTTTCATTAAAAATAAATGTTTATTATTAATATTTTTTAATACATTCCAATTATTATTTAATCTCCAAAAATCACCTATTGTTTCTATTTCATATAATATTTTATAACTATTTAATTTCCAATTATCTTTATTAGGATGATACCATAAAATCCATTTATTTTCTAATTTAGACTCGATATCCATTATTATAATAATATATAATCTTTTAAATAAATAATAATATAAATATTGTATATGAATATTAATTTAACTAAAATATATATTATGTTTAAAAATAAATTTATTAATATTTTTAATAAACATATAATATTAATTGAACATCATAATAAATTAGTATCTAATCCTGTATTATTTATATTATCAAAATATTTATATTTATTTAATTTTAAATATTTATTAAAATATAATAATATAAATATTATATATAAATTAAATAAAAATATATTATATGATGAAATATATAATAAAAAATTAATAATATGTAATATAATAATAGATTGTTATTTATATAACAATGAAACAGGTGCTAAACTAAATATTATAGATAAGATAAAACAATATTCTATGAATATGCCTATTTATATTATAATAAACTTGGAAGAATATAATAAACAAGATATACTATATATAAAAGTAATTGTTAATAGAAGTATTAAATGGGTTAATTATCCTATAGTAGATATATTAAATAAGCGATTATATGAACTTGTATAAATTATAAACTTGTATATTAGTATAATAAAAAATATAGTACACATATAAAAATATGCAAAATAATAAAAATAATATAAGTATAAATAAAAATTGATTTAAAATATATAAAAAATAAATACATTAATTATTAATGGCTTATTCTAATATTATATCCGATTTGGAAGATTTATATTTTAAACAATCATTAATATTATATGAACATTTATTTGCATCATATCATCAATTTATAGAAGAAATAATACCATATTGTTTACAACAAGAACAAAATATATTTTATGAAAATATAGAAGGAAATAATATACATTATCATGGTTTTAAATGTTCCGATATAAGAATAAAACCTGCTACATTTGATAATGATAATGAATTAAAATTTCCTAAAGAAGCAAGAAAAAATCATTTAAATTATTTTGCTTCTATAATAGTTAATATTAAACAATATGTGGAAACATTAGATATTATAACTGGAAATAAAACAATTAAAGAAATTTATTTTGAAAATAATATTGCTGTAGGTAATATTCCTATTATGATAAAATCTAAATATTGTTCAACATTTATAAAAAAAGATATCCATGGTGAATGTAAATATGATCCAGGTGGATATTTTTTAGTAAATGGAAAAGAAAAAATAATAATGTCAATAGAAAAAATGGTAGAAAATAAAATATTAATATTTGTAAAAAAAGATCTTACATATGAAAATGGATTAATATATACTGCACATATAAATTCTAGAAAAAATGATTGGTCAGATAATTTACAAATTACTATTATACGAAATAGGAAAGATGGAGTATTAAGTGTAACTAGTTCTCAATTAGTAGATATACCAATATTTATATTAATGAGAGCATTAGGTTTAGAATCTGATCAAGAAATAATATCTAATATATGTTATAATTTAAATGATGTTAAAATGTTAAATTTATTACGTCCATCAATGATATTTTGCACGGATGAAGATGGAAATTTAATAAAAACTAAAGAAGAAGCAATAAATTATATGATTGGTAAAATAACAAAAACTAAAAGAATTAGTCAAATAGATGAAAATTTAGCAAGAAAACAAAAGATTATGATATTAGAAAAAATATTAAAACAAGATTTATTACAACATGTTGGTGAAGATATTCCTAAAAAAAGATGTTTTTTAGGAATGATGATTAATAAATTATTATTAGTTATGTTAGGAAAAAATGATCCTGATGATAGAGATGCATTACATAATAAACGAATTGAAACACCAGGTATATTATTAGGACAATTATTTAGACAAAATTGGAAAAAAATGTTAAGTGAAATAGGAAAAAATTTTAGAAAAAAAAATCAATCAGATATAAATCCTATAAATGTAATATTACAAATTAAAACATCTACAATTGAACAAGGAATTAAAACAGCATTAGCTACTGGAGTATGGGGTATGAATAAAACTAAGAATGGTGTTGCACAATCATTACAAAGATTATCATGGATTCAATCCCAATCTTATTTAAGAAGAATATTATATCCATCTTTAGATGCATCCGCATCATCTGTTACTTCTATACGTCATGTTAATAATAATCAATATAAAATGTTATGTGTAACAGGCGATACAGTAATAGTATTATCTAATGGAATAGATAGTATACAAATTAAAGATTTAAATAATAATGATAATATAACAAGTATTAATCCATCTACATTAGAACATGAAATAACTAATATACATTCATATTTTTCAATTATACCTAACAAATTATATGAAATTACAACTATTAGTGGTCGGAAAATTAAAGCAACTGCAGATCATCCATTTTTAATAAATAATAATGGATCATATGAGTGGAAAAATGTAGAACATTTATCATGTAATGATAAATTAATAATTCATCATACTTTAAAATATATTCCTATTATTAATAATATATCATGTATAAATATTGAATATATAAATGATAATATATACAATGAATATATTATAAAATTAAATTTATTAAATACAAATATATCAAGTAATAAAATTAAAATTATTGCAAGATTATTAGGATTAATTCATGGTAATGGACTATGTGAATATAATTATTGTGAATTATATATTAATAATATAATAAATGTTTATCAAGTTGAAAATGATATTAATAATATTGGATTTACAGATATATCTATTAAGAATATAAATAATAATTATATTATTAGTAGTAATTCAATATTTGCCTATTTTATGTTTATAATTGGAGGTACTAGAGGAAATATTCCATTATGGTTAAAACAAAGTGAAAAAGCAATAAAAAGAGAATTTTTATCTGCATTTCAAGGCAGTAATACATCTATATTATCCTATCAAGAACAAAATAATAATATATTAAAACCAATAATAAAAAGTATATATTTTGATATTCAAGAAGAAAATAAATTAATAATAATGAATGAATATATTGATGATATAACTAAATTATTTAAAGAATATAACATTTTATGTTATGGTTATAATAATATATTAAATGATAATTATAGAATATATATTATATTTAATAATAATGATGTACAAACAATATTAAATTATATTGATTATATAGGTTATACTTATTGTGAAACTAAAATACAAGAAACAAGAGGAATAATAGAACATATAAAAATTAATATATATAATAATATTTATAATATTAATACAAAAATAAAATATTCAGATTTTATAAAATATAATTTATTACAAAATGGAAAAATTAGTGTAAATATTTTGTCTATAGATGAAGTATCTATTGAACCAGTGTATGATTTTACAACAGTTAATAATAATCATTCATTCATAGCATCATCATTTATAACACATAATTGTCCAGTAGAAACACCAGAAGGTGCTAAAATTGGTATTGTTAAAAGTTTAGCAATGATAGCATCTATTACAACACAAAATAATTCACAACAATATATTTTAAATACTATATTATTAGAAAATAATAAAATAAAACATCCTGCTGATATTAATCCATTAGATATGAATTTATATATCAAAATATTTATTAATGGAAATTGGTATGGAGTTATTAAAATAAAATATGCATATGAATTATATTTATCATTAAAAGAAAAAAGAAAAGTAAATATAATAGATAAATTTACAAGTATTTTATTTGATTTTGAAAAAAAAGAAATAAGAATGTATTTTGATGGAGGAAGATTAATTAGACCATTATTAATTGTTTCTGATAATAAATTAAATATAACAGATGAAATAATAGAATATATTAAAGGAGAAAAATATAAAATTGATGTTCATAAAAGTTGGAAAAATATTATTAATAAATATAATAATATTATTGAATATGAAGATATTGAAAGTTGTAATCATTTAATGATTGCAGATCGTTATGAAAAACTTGAAGAATCTATAAATAATTCTAATAAAATTATTCAGTATACAGAAACATCAAAAATTAATAGATATGGTGATTATACATATATAAACTATACACATTGTGAATTTAGTGGTTGGGTTATGTTAGGAACAACAGCTGCAAATATACCTTTTATAAATCATGATTATGCTACAAAAAGTATAGTACATTTTTCACAAGCTAAACAAACAATAGGTATATATTTAACATCTTATAAAGATAGAATGGATATATCACAAATATTATATCATCCACAAATTCCTATTGTTCAAACTAAAGCAATGAAATATAATAATTTTTTAGATATGCCATATGGAGAAAATGCTATTATTGCATTAATGTGTTATACTGGGTATAATCAAGAAGATAGTTTAATTGTAAATGAAACAGCTATAGAAAGAGGATTATTTAGAGTAGATACACTTAAAATATATCATTCTGAAATAGTTAAAAATCCTTCGACATCTCAAGATGATATATTTACAAAACCAGATCCTAATAAAGTAACTGGTATGAAACAAGGAAATTATTCAAAATTAAATGATAATGGATATGTTCCAGAAGAAACAGAAATAGATAATAATGATATTATAATAGGTAAAGTTTCTCCAATTCAACCAACAGGAAATAATAAAGTATATAAAGATAATTCTGAACAATTTAAATCTAATGTAAAAGGAGTTATTGATAGAGTACATACTAATATATATAATGCAGAAGGTTATGAAATGTATAATGTACGTGTTAGAATGGAAAGAAAACCTATGGTGGGTGATAAATTTTGCCAATTAGGAACAGCTCAACTTTTAACAAACTATGGATGGATTTGTATTAAAGATATTGATATTAATAAACATAAAGTAGCAACATTAGATAATATTAATAATTTAATATATATAAATCCAATAAATAAATTTAAATTTGAATATACTGGTTCAATGTTCTATTATAATTCAAAATATATTAAATTTATTTGTACACCAAATCATAAATTATATGTTAAATCACAATTTGATAAAACATATAATTTAATAGAAGCACAACATATAAATAATATTAAATATAAATATAAAATGAAAAATAATATTAATAATAACAATGCAGATATTATTAATATTAATATTAATAAAAAAATTTATAATTTTAATCAATGGTTAAAATTTATTGGATTATATATATCCCAGGGATATATTATTAATAATAAACTATATATAAATGCAATAGAAAAAAATATAGAAATTGATATTATAGAACATATTAAAGAATATATAGGAATTACAAATAAATTACCTAATTATATTTGGAATATTTCTAAATTACAATCTAGAATATTATTGAAAGCATTATTTAATAATAAATATATTTATCAAACCAATAATATTGAATTAGCTAATGATATTACGCGTTTAGCTTTACATTGTGGATGGGCAGGATATATAAAATTAATAAATAATATATATAATGTATTTATACTCAAAATCAATAATGAACCAATACTGAAAAAAATAAATAAAACTTTTAAATATTCAGGAAATGTTTATTGTATAGAAGTTCCATTTTCTCATGTATATTATATGAGAGAATCACCATTTTCACCACCTATATTAATTGGAAATTCTAATAGACATGGACAAAAAGGCACTATAGGAATAACATTACAACAAAGGGATATGCCTTTTACAGAAGAAGGTATGATACCTGATATTATAATGAATACTCACTGTTTTGTTGGTGAAACATTAATCAATATTCCCAATGGATTATCTCGACGACTAGATAGTTTTAGTTACCTTGGATTAGAACGTATATCATCATTTAATAATGATGGTATACAAAAATCAAATTCTTTAGGTATACAATATAAAGGTATACAAAAAACTATTAAAATAACTTTAATAGATGGAAGAGAAATTATATGCACGCCTGACCATAATTTCAGAATTTATGAAAATAATAAATATATATGGAAAAAAGCAATAAATTTATCTTGTTCAGATAAATTATTAATAGGAATTATTGGAACTGAAGATATTAATTATAATGATGAATTATTATGGTCATTAAATATAGACTGTTTTAATTTTAATATGGAAGATAATTATAATAGAAATAAATCATTAGCTTATGCTAGATTATTAGGATATCTATTAAATAATTTACAAAAAGAATATAATACAATAATTTATCTTAATACATTATATGATACTAATAATATATTAGATGATATACAATTAATAACTAATAAAAGACCTAATAGTATAGAATATACTAATCAAAAATATTATATAATATTACCAAATATAATAGAAAAAAGTATAAAAGCAATAAATAATATTGATGAATTATTATTATCTTGCCCTAAATCATTTATTAGAGAATTCCTTGGAGGATTATTTGGAAAGAATAATAATAATTATGATTATCATTATAAAACATTTATAATTAAATTAATGGAAAAAATTAATGTAAAATATGATTCTTATATTAATTTGGATAATATATATAAAAAATATATTGGATTTAGATATGCAATAATTAAAACTATAAATTTAGAAATTAAAAATGTATATGAAAACTATTGTAATCAATCTACTAATATATTTTTAACAAAAAATCAATTTATTAAAAAATATAATTGTAATTTTACTAATATTCATAATATTATTCCATTTTATTATTTAAATATAATGAATAAAGAAAATTATAATGAAAGAAAAGTATATGATATTGGTGTTATGACTTATCATACATTTATAGCTAATGGAATTGCTGTTAAAAATTGTATACCTACACGAATGACTGTTGGACAATTAATAGAAGCATTAGCTTCTAAAGAAGCGGCAATTAATGGACATTTTGTTGATGGAACACCATTTAGTGATTATAATATAAAAGAAATACCTAAAATTTTAGAAAAATTAGGATATTCTGCATATGGAACAGAAACAATGTATAATGGTATGACTGGAAAAAAAATAGATGCTAAAATATTTATCGGTCCTACATATCAAGTTAGATTAAAACATATGGTATTAGATAAAGTACATGGTCGTGCTAGAGGTCCTCGACAAGCATTAACTCGCCAACCATTAGAAGGAAGAAGTCGAGATGGAGGACTTAAAATAGGAGAAATGGAAAAAGATGCAATAATAGCACATGGAATGGGACAATTTTTAAAAGAACGATTAATGGAAACATCCGATATAACAAAAATACATATATGTGATGATTGTGGATTATTTGCAAGTAAAATGATTGATAAAGATTATTATTATTGTAATTCTTGTCACAATAGTACACGCATTTCTGCTGTAGTTATGCCTTATGCATGTAAATTATTATTTCAAGAATTAATGGCAGTAAATATATTACCACGTATAAGACCAGAAAATACTATTTATAATTATGATATTTAATCAAAAAAATATAATATTTATAAATTAAAATAATATATTTATAAATTAAAATAATATATTTATATATATAAATATATTATTTTAATTAGTATATGGAAAATAATCCTAATAAAAAAAATAAATTTATTGAAAATTTAGATTTACAATTTAATAAACAACCATATTATGAACCATCTAATGAAGATAATATAAAACCTTTATATAATACAAAAAATAAATCAAGTTTAGAATTAAAAGATGATTTTAATCCATATGATTATGATATTAATTATTTTAATGGACTTAAAAAAGATACTAAAGAATATATTTATTATTCACCTTATAATCAAGAACCTGGAAGAGGATTTGGAAATTTAAATATAAATAATAGTATTCGTAATAGCGAATCATCTAGAATAAATATAAATACATTTAAATTATATCGTGAAAGTGAAATATTAGATAGATTTGAATTTATTGATAATAGATATATGACATCATCAAATATTGTTTTTCCTTATCCAAGATCTGGTGATACAACCAGAAAATCTAATACTAATCTATTTACAAAAAAAATAAATAATGATAAACAAAATGATATTTTATCTAATATACAACCATATAATGAAGATAATATACCCAATATATTAGCTGAAAATGAAAAATTAGAAAATATTAGATTAAATCAAATGTATAAATTCTCAGAAATAAATAAACAATCTCAATCATTATCCCAGCCATATCAACCATCATCGCAGTCATCACAGCCATATCAACCATCATCACAGTCATTACAGCCATATCAACTATCATCACAGTCATTACAGCCATATCAACCATCATCGCAGTCATCACAGCCATATCAATCATCATCACAGCCATATCAACCATCATCACAGCCATATCAACCATCATCACAGCCATATCAATCATCATCGCAGTCATATCAACCATCATCACAGCCATATCAACCATCATCACAGCCATATCAACCATCATCACAGCCATATCAATCATCATCGCAGCCATATCAATCATCACAGCCATATCAATCATCACAGCCATATCAATCATCACAGCCATATCAACCATCATCACAGTCATATCAATCATCATCACAGCCATATCACTCATCACAGTCATATCAATCATCATCACAGCCATATCAATCATCATCACAGCCATATCAATCATCGCAGTCATAAACTAATTTATAGTACTATCGTAGTACTATTACTATCCAAGTTTATTATATTGGCTTGTAATTTTAGTTTATTGGCTTCCATTACCAAGGTATTGTTATTTTATTGCATTGGCTTGTGTTTTTATCAGAATCCCTTATTTTATTCTAAGCCTTATACATAAATAATACCATCAATCCATGTATTTGTAAATTTACATTAACCCATTTATTATATTTTTTTTCTAAAAACATTATTAATATTAGGAATTGTAGTTAGATGGGTCTATTAAAACTTGTAAAATATATTTTAAATAAACATATGAGTATTTATTGTATACCAACAGGTTTATTAATAGGATTAACAACATTTAATATACATTTAATTATATTAAAATAATATTTATATGAAACCATTATTATTATTATTATAAATAATATTATAAATTTTATTTTTATTATCTTAAATTAAAAAATACTAAAAATAAAAATTCAACGACCTATCCTATCCTTCCCATTCTATACAGTTCGGGGACAGAATTACTGTATTTTACATTGGATATTTTTTCCTTCATAGATTAGATTCATTGCTGAGTTCGGCTTGTCTCATTGCAATGGAGTGTATTTTATTATACTTACGTATCATTTTATTTATCATAGTATTTATCTTGCTATTGGTATTGTCTCCCATTTGAGATGGTTGTTTTCTATCAGAATCCCATATTTTTTTCCAAGCCTTATACTTAAATAATACCATCAATCCATGTAAATTATTTAATATTGATTCCCAGGTATCCTCTAAATTTTTTGTATCATCAGGGACCATATGTTTGGACTTGTCTATGTTTAGAATATGTCTAAATTCGGTATATGTTAATTCATAATACTTGTATGTATAATGATCACTAGTAGGAATATAATAGTTTGATGTTAGTGAGTCATAATAATGATTAATAAACTCTATTAGCTTCACCCAATCAGGATAATCTAGTATTCGTTTAATATTACTTTTCCGTTCCCGAAACCCATGTATTAGGATGCTTTTTATTATATTAAGATAATAATTATCTTGAGTATAAAATTTAATATACTTATTTTTATTTGGTTCATTTATATAGACATGTTCCCATAGTATAAGGGTTAATATACTAGGATCATTATTATTTAGGGCATGTACGGCATTTATTCTATATAGCCCCGTCTTCCTCCTTTCCCCAAAATTCCCCAACCCCACATTATTAGTGTACAGTTTTTCCTTAAAATCCTTAATATTATCATAATAATACTTTTTAATATTTGTTAATACTTGCATATCGTTTTGGTCCAGAAATTTCCTGTCATACCTGGTCCGGAGTTGTGGGTGTGTTAACAAATTATCATCATCACTTTCTAATCCTTGATATTTATTAGAATATAATATCTTAAATAGGTTATTATAATCATTAGATATACGATCAATGTCTCTGTTATGAATCGGATGGATGATAAAAAATAGTAATAGGTAATAATATACATCAGTTACCTGTACAGTGGTAACAGCAGATATATTCGGGGGGTTGTGTAAAATCATAAAGATATATGGAATATATTTGGTTATGGCTTTTGTATTCTATAGGTTCAAAGCTATTGTTCTCCTGACGAATTAGGTTCTCTTGCAACTCTATATGGGATAGGGGTGGTTTAGTTTCTGTAATTTCCGGTATATTAGATTCAGGTGTACTATCCGTATTTTCTTTAGGAGATGTGGAATTGCGAGGGGATAGGATTGAATTAGTTTCTATATTTGTATTTTCCAATATATTGCCCAACGATTCATTTTTACTATCCGTAATATTTTGCTTGTTAGTAGATGGGTTTTTAGTAGGTCGGAAAATGCTAGGGGATAGGGGTGAATTAGTTTCTCTATTTGTATTTTCATTGCCCAACGATTCATTTGTACTAGTCACATCATTTAACTTTTTGCTATTATCACTAGGTGAGGATATAGGTAAATTACTATTTTGTTTATTTTGATCTTTTTTTATTCTATTCATTAGATCTCTATCTAATGAAGATAATTTTGTATCTATATTATCTATATTTATATTATTTAGATATAAATCTAAATCATTATAAGTTAAATTGGGGAAATCATTATAATGATAGGCAAAATTTTTAACTGATAGTAAATATATTAGGTTACTAACATCTGTTGAATTTAGTATAGTTCTAGTATGTTTTTTAGATGGGTTTAATATATAAGTATTTATACTGGTAATAATATATTGATTAGTATCAATATTTTTAAAATAATAAATTAAAGCAGGTAACTTATTTAATGTATTTGCTAAATCAGTATCGTGTAGTTTTACACTATATTTTTTTTCAGGTATACTTTCTGGTGATTCAATAATGTCATATTCTATGGTTAGGATAGATAGTAATTGTATATAGGATAATTGGTATTTTATTCGGGATAAGTCTAATGTATTATCTGTGGGGATTGGTATATTACATATGGTATATATACACTCTATTAGGGACTTCCAATTTGTAATATTTATTGTTTCGGTTATTCTAAATTTAGGATACGCGCTGGTTAGTGTGTCAATGATTGATTTTATACTTTTATTTATTTTATCATTTAAAATATTAAATTTACTATTATCACGGGGGTTGGGTATTAAAGCATCGGCTAGTACGGACAGGCTTAGTCGGGGCATTCTAGCTGTTTCAGTAGATTGGTTCAATATAGCACCCACCTTTATAATTATAATATTTATATTTATATTTTTTATATTTTTGTTCATATTTTGAATTATTAGATTTCATAATTATATATATATATATAATTATAAAAAATTATTATGTTTTAAATTGAAAATAAATTATTTAAGCAATATATTTAAATTTTAAATGGATAATAAATATAATCTACTATAATATTATATAAATATTTAATCATTTTTAAAATTTGATTTAATATAATTAATGATGGTGTAATTTTTAAGAAATTTAAATAACTATTTAATATTTTATCATTTATTATACTTATTCGCTTATAACCATGTTTTAATAAACAAAAAAAATGTTAAACTACATATCGTATATTTAATAATTTTGAATTATTACTATCATTATTTGTATTTTTTTGTTGTAGTGTTATTAAATTTATCTTGTATTGTTTATTAATAAATTCATAATAACTCTAACTCTGATTTTTTATATAACCCTCCAGCAATATTAACTTTTTATTATTTTTAAAATACATATCCTCTATTTTTTCTGTAATTTTTGCTAGAAACATCTAATTATTTTTATAAACTAAAACAGTAATTTTTTTATTTTTAATTTTAATATTATATCCAAAATCTAATTTTCCACAAAAATTAGCAATATTTGTAGAAT
>Ga0007876_1000262_pt1 | contig 21924 bp, 18 predicted proteins | sample CryBogCBH24Aug09_FD_70958 | JGI IMG/M metagenome (GOLD analysis project Ga0007876, IMG submission 70958) | Freshwater microbial communities from Crystal Bog, Wisconsin, USA - CBH24Aug09 | ecosystem: Environmental > Aquatic > Freshwater > Lake | place: Crystal Bog, Wisconsin, USA | collected...
GTGTCTTTCACAAGCCTTCCCTGATTCTGAATACAAACTCATCGACCTCACAGTACGTATGTACACCGAGCCGACACTCCAAGTCGACGATGCGCTCCTTGTCGAAAGACTTGAGCAAGTCCGCGAACAAAAGCAAGACCTGCTGAACACGCTTAAGATAATTCTAGATACTGAGGACACCGAAATCGTCCGTCAGAAACTGGCGAGTAACAAGCAGTTCGCTGATGTACTGCGGTCGTTTGGCGTTGAGCCTCCTACTAAAGTCAGCCCTACTACAGGCAAGAACACGTATGCACTCGCAAAAACCGACCAAGGATTCATTGACCTTCAAGAGCATGACAATCCAGTTATTCAGCAGTTATGCGGAGTTCGTCTTGGAACTAAGTCAACACTGGAAGAGAGTCGTATTGGACGTTTTATTGGGATTGGGGGCCGCAATCGCGGGTATCTTCCTGTCCCTCTGCGTTATTACGGCGCTCATACTGGGCGTTGGAGTGGCCTTGATAGCGTCAATTTTCAAAATCTTCCGAGCCGTGATAAAGCCAAGAAAACTCTGAAGAACGCGATCATTGCCCCACCCGGGCACACGATCATCAACTGTGACTCCTCGCAGATTGAAGCGCGTGTGCTTGCATGGTTGTCGGGGCAGAAGGATCTGGTAAAGAAGTTCCGCGAGAAGCAGGACGTCTATTGCGAATTCGCTACAAAGATTTTTAGGCGACAGATAACGAAAGCAGATCCTGTGGAACGTTTCGTTGGCAAGACCTGCATCTTGGGTCTGGGCTATGGCACGGGCGCGATCAAGTTACAGCACACGCTGAAACTGGGCGGCGCGGAACTGACAGTCGAGAAGTGCAAAGACATCGTGAGCATGTATCGAGAAGACAACTCATACATTACGGACTTGTGGCGCGATGCGGAGAATGCGTTGCGCACTCTCATGCATAAGAACGGGACATTCCGGTTAGGCGTTAAGACGTCCGATGGCGTCTCGCCTGTCTGGGTGGATGGAGGCATTGGCATTCAATTACCCAACGGCCTGTACATCCGTTACCCGCGACTGCGAATGCACGAGGAGAAGATGATCTATGACTCTCGCCGTGGGCCTGTGAATATTTGGGGCGGCGGCGTCGTCGAGAACGTCGTGCAGGGTCTGGCTAGAATTATCGTAGGCGAACAGATGCTGAAGATCGCCGAGCGGTACACAATCGCCCTGACCGTACATGACGCCGCCGTCGCAGTAGTTCCCGATGATCAGTTGGAGTCCGCGCTAGAATATGTCATCTTGTGCATGTCGACGCCGCCGGATTGGGCAGAGGGTTTACCCATTGCTTGCGAGGCGAAGTGGGGTAAATCTTACGGAGACTGTTAATGGAAGCGCTGTACGCGAACGGCTTTGAAGACGCGCTGATTGGTGTGGGCTATCAGTTCAACACACAGTTGGCGGTTTACGATTGGGACAAGTGCGTTAGCATCCTAACGCAGCGCGATAAGATGTCTCATGACGAGGCCGTTGAGTGGATGGACTTCAACGTCACCGGGGCATGGGCCGGAAGAAACACTCCGGTGTTCATCAAACTGGGCAAGCCGAAAGAAGAGGAATAATGATTAAGTGGTCATTCAGCGGCTTGAAGCAGTATGGGAACTGTCCACGTCAGTTCAACGAGGTGAAGAATCTCAAGAACTACGAGGTAAAAGTTTCACAGCAGATGCAGTATGGAACCGACGTTCACAAAGCGTTGGAAGATTACGCGCGCGATGGCACCGAGTTGCCAAAGTTCTATCAGAAATTCAAGCCGCTGATCGACGCCTTATTGGAGATTCCCGGTGAACGATACCTCGAATACAAAATGGCGCTCAGTGCAGACAAACTCCCTTGTGAGTTTGATTCGCCCGACTATTGGGTACGTGGCATCGTCGACTTCATGGTCATCGATGAAGACACTGCCTACATCGTCGACTACAAGACCGGGAGCAACAAGTATCCCGACACGAAGCAACTCAAACTGATGGCGTTGATGACGTTCGCGCACTTTAAAGATGTTCAGCGAGTCCACGCCGGTCTGTTGTTCGTTGCATATAATAGTTTCATAAAGGAAGAGTACACCCGAGGTCAGCCGTTGTGGGGCGCGTTCGAACCGGAATTGAAGCGTCTTGAACACAGCGTTCAAACCAATTGGTGGCCCGTGAACCCCACGCCATTGTGTGGATGGTGTCCGGTCACCGCCTGTGAATTTCATAAGGAGCGATGATGGGTACTTACGTCAACAAGAAACGCCCGTACAAGCACGAGTATCAGATGCAACTTGCACGAGGCGAACACGAGGATCGCATGGAGCGCCAACGTGCGCGCAATGCGATAGATAAGAAAGGCATTAGCCGTAAAGGTAAAGACGTTGCTCACGTCAAAGCATTGAGCAAAGGCGGTTCCAATAAAGACGGCGTTCGTTTAGAGTCGCCGCACAAGAACCGTTCATTCAAACGGAACAGCGACAGTTCAATGAAGTGAGAGTTTATGCAAGTCATCGATGAAGTAGCCCTACAGTTACAGTTGCCGTACAGTCTGACCGAAGCAGTTATCAAGAACATAGAGAAGAGTCATAAGCATCAGACATCAGTTCTGGTGAACTGGGAACAGAGCGAGGCCGAGACCCTTGCCGCATTGATCGATGCAGAGCAGCCTAATTCTGCACTGCCTCAGATCCCGTCGCCGATGCTGCGTGACTATGCGTGGCCCGGGATCTATACGCCGTTCGAACACCAGAAGACCACTGCGTCATTCTTGAGCCTGCGTGGACGCGCGTTCTGCTTCAACGAGGCAGGTACAGGCAAGACATCAGCAGCGATATGGGCTGCGGACTATCTGATGAACATGAAGCGCGTAAAGCGCGTTCTGATCGTCTGTCCATTGTCTATCATGTACAGCGCTTGGCGCGATGATGTGTTCAAGACCGCGATGCATCGTAGTTGCGCAGTGGCCTACGGAGATAAAGACAAACGTCTGAAGGTGATCAACGGGCCGTACGAGTTCGTGATCATCAACTACGATGGTCTCAATACCGTGGCGCAGGAAGTGTATAACGCACAGTTCGATCTGATCATCATTGATGAAGCCAACGCTTATAAAACTTCTACGACAAAGCGATGGAAGACGCTGTCTAAGTTAGTGCTGCCATCGACACGCTTGTGGATGATGACGGGTACTCCGGCATCCCAATCTCCTGTCGATGCATTCGGCTTGGCGCGTTTGATCTCGCCGTGGCGTGTGCCGAAGTACGTAACCGCGTGGCGTGATCGTGTGATGTATCCGGTGACTAAGTTTAAGTGGAACCCGAAGCCGACTGCGCAAAAGACTGTGTTTGCTGCGTTGCAACCTGCGATACGTTTCACTAAGGCCGAGTGCTTGGATCTCCCGTCAGTGACCTATCAGACAAGAGAAGTTCCAGTCACGCCACAGGTGGCTCACTACTATCGTCTATTAAAGAAACAGTTCTTGATTGAAGCAGCCGGTGAACAGATCAGCGCTGTGAATGCAGCGGCGGGTATGAGCAAACTGCTACAGATCAGTGGTGGTGCGGTCTATACGAACAATCACAATGTGATTGATTTCGACATCAAGCCGCGTCTCAATGCATTGAAAGAAGTGTTAGAAGAGACCACAAACAAGGTTGTAGTATTCGTTCCCTACCTTCATACTATCCATCCCATCACTGAGTTCTTGCATGCCGAAGGCTATACGAATGATGTGATCAAGGGCGATGTAACGGCGAAGAATCGTGCGGACATCATCAAGAACTTTCAGTCCCATCCGGATCCGAAAGTGTTGGTGATTCAACCGCAGTCAGCATCTCACGGCGTTACGTTGACGGCGGCAGACACAGTTATATTCTGGTCGCCTGTGATGAGTGTAGAAACGTATATGCAGTGTGTAGCGCGTATTGATCGTGTGGGGCAGAAGAACAAGATGACCGTTGTGCATCTTGAGAGTACGGAGACTGAGCGGCGTGTGTACAAGATGCTGCAAGGTAAAGTTGATTCACATCTGAGTTTAGTTGATCTGTATAAACAGGAGTTGAATGAAGTATGAGCGACGTGAACGTAGAAGAGTTAGTAGAAGTCTATCTGACGATACGCACTGAGCGTGATCGTTTAGAAAAGGCACACGAGGCTGCAATGGTCTCCCTCAAATCCGATATGGCGCAGATCGAAGCAGCGTTGCTTGAGGTCTGCAATAAAGTTAAGGTCAACAGTCTGAACACCAAGTTCGGTACTGTGATCCGCAAACTGAATGAACGTTACATCTGCAATGATTGGGATGGCTTTAAGGCGTTCGTGCTTGAGCATCAAGCCGTTGACCTCTTTGAGAAGCGCATCCACCAGAGTAATTTTAAACAGTTCTTGTCTGAGCATAATGGCGATGGTCTTCCCCCCGGTGTAAATGTGATGCGCGAGTTTGCTGTCAGCATTCGCAAGTCCTCTAAAGAATCCATTCAGGAGTAATCATGAGTTACGATGTAATCAAAGCGATCCAGAGTCAGGCCGTTGTTGTGACGGGGCTTGACGATGACACCCGCGCCGTTGTGGGTAACAGCAACTTCAATAAGCGCATCTCTATCAAGGGCGGCGTGTTCCGCAAGATGTCGGGCGGTAAGCAGGTCGCTGCTATCGAAGACCGCCACATGAACATCATCTTTGTAAAGATGGCGCACAACCCCGCGCGTACGTTGTACACGCAGGGCTATCAGGAAGGCGCGAAGGTATCGCCGACGTGTTGGTCGAACAATAGCAAGGTGCCGGATCCTGAGTGCAAGACGCCGCAAGCGTCTGCGTGTGATCAGTGCCAGTTCAGCGTGAAAGGTTCGGGCTACACGGGTCAGGGCACCGCTTGCCGTCTGTCGTGGCGCACCGCTGTGGTGTTGCCTAACGATCCGGATGGCGATGTCATGCAGTTGGTTCTTCCGGCGACGTCTGTGTTCGGTAAGGAAGAGAACGGCAAGTATCCGTTCAAGTCCTACGTGCAGATGTTGGCTAATAATAATGTTAGCGCAGGTCGAGTCATCACTCGCATGCAGTTCGATACGAACTCGCCTGTTCCGAAGTTGCTCTTCTCCGCTGCCGCTGCGGTGCCGACTGAGCATCTGGAGACCATCCGCGATCAGGGCTTGAGCGCTGCTGCGACCCACGCTGTGAAGATGACGGTGTTTCAGCAGGACAAAGGCAAAGGTGAAGGCATGGAGCCGATGCCGTTTGCTGCTGCACCGCAGCGCGAAGAAGACGTTGTCATTTCTGAGCCTGTGGCGCGTGATACACCGAAGGCGACTGAGGCTCCTGCTGAGTCGGACATGTCGGATGTCTTGAAGAAGTGGGGCAAGAAGAAGTAAGTTTATGCCACGCTCTTACAGCGAAAAGTTCTTATTAGAACTCAACAAGCAGACCGTAGATAGTCTTGGCGTAGAGTTGGCACGACTCTGCGTCAAGACAAATCTACCTGCTACCTATGTGGCAGTGGCGTTGGAGACAACGCCAACCACAGTCTATAGTTGGTTTCGCGGTCAGGGTGTTCGGGAGAAGAAGCGTCGAATCGTCGAGGCCTTCATGAAGATCGTACAAGAAGACATGAGCATGGGGCGGCTTCCGGCGCGCAACATGCCTGATGCGAAGGCTTATATTGAAGAGATGCTTGGCGTAAAAATTTAATATTTGATTGAAGTTGGCGGGGTGTCGGATGCGCGACCCCCGCCCTTTTTTTCTCTGCGAAACGGTATTATGGAAAAACAATTCTACGAGAAAATCCTACCGTCGCAGGGTGTCTATTGTGTAACCGGGATCAGGAACGGCAGGGCGTTCAATCGGTTCGCAGAGACACTCGACGGCGTACTCCATGAAATCCAAACGTTCAAAGACGATTCTTATAGCGTCTACATAGCCGCTAACACATTCAAAGACTACAGCCGCAAAGCAGACAACGCGCAATGGTCTCGCGCGTTCTTTGTGGATCTGGACGTAGGTCCGGAAGAAAACAAATACCCGACACAAGAATCCGCGCGCACCGGTCTGCGTGACTTCCTTGACAAGACCGAGATACCGCCGCCATACGTGGTTAATTCAGGCACTGGTATTCAGGTGTGGTGGCCTTTTACTGAAGACGTACCGACGGCTGAGTGGAAGGTATACGCGGAGAAGTTCAAAGCGTTCTGCGTAGACAACGGGCTGTTGATCGACAAGACGGTGACTGCCGACGCAGCGCGCGTAATGCGTTGCCCCAACACCTTTAATTACAAACACACGCCACACGTTCTTACTGCGGTCGAGTCGTGTCACTTTTATCAGTTTGACTTTGACAACTTTAAGAATCTTCTAGGCGAAGTCGAAGTTGATCAAACCACCCCCGAAATTAATCATGTCCTAGCATCAGTAGAGAAAGGTCTAGATGACGATACCGCGATTTTCAAGAACCGCGCGTCTAGTTTTGAACTGATTGTAGAAAAGACTGCGGAAGGGCATGGGTGTGGACAGATTCGCAACATGCTTCTCAACGCCAAGACTTTGGGATATGACCTGTGGACTGCCGGACTGTCTATCGCCAATAAGTGCGAAGACCGTGACATAGCCATCCACGCGCTTTCTGAAGACCATCCGCAGTACAACTGGGAAGCAACGGAAGCCAAGGCATCAGCAGAATGGAAAGGGCCGCGAACCTGCAATTGGTTCCGCTCTAACTATCCGCAGTACTGCAAGGACTGCAAACTCAAAATCACGTCGCCCATCGAAATAGGCGCAAAGGTTCAGGTAGCCCCGTATGCAGAAGAAGCCACTGAAACGGACGCAGTTTGGATCGAAGAGGATCCCAAAGCAATTCCTCTCTTTCCGAAATCACTCTTCCCGTTTAGCCGAGGCAAGAACGGAGGCATCTATTACACCTCAAGTGAAGAAGACGATGACGGTAATTCCATAGAGTCGACGACCTGCGTCTTGCACCATGACATGTTCCCAATCAAGCGCGTGGTGGGTGGGCCGGACGGTGAAATGCTCGTGATGCGGCAACTGAAGCCGAGAGACGAACCGTTAGAATTCCCATTGCCGATGAAGCACATTGCGTCGCTGGCAGAGTTGACCCGCGTGATGGGTATTGCCGGAGAGATCATAGAGAACCCCGGTCATGCCAAGTTGGTGTTGGCATATTTGAAGAAGTGGACGATCTACCTGCAAGAGAAAGAGGCGGCGGAAATCATGCGTATGCAAATGGGTTGGTCCGAGAAGTGCGACGCATTCATTGTGGGCAACATTGAGATTCGCCCCGACGGATCAGAGCGCGCTGCGGCAACCTCTGTAGCCATTCACGGCATCTCAAAACTGTTTCGTCGTGAAGGCAGTTACGAGGAATGGCAGTCAGGTATTAAAGTCTTCAACGAACCGGGATTTGAAATTCACGCTTTCGCCGGTCCGTTAGCAGGATTGGGTGCGTCTTTGATGCGCTATACCGCGAGTCCGGGTGGCACCATTGGTCTGGTCAGCGCCGGAACAGGCCACGGCAAGTCCGCGACGCTCTACGCAGCGTTGGGTATCTGGGGCCATCCTAAGCGGCAGAGCATCGTGGAAGGCACGGGATCGACACAGATGGGCCTGATGCAGCGCTATCTGTCTTTGAAGAACATGCCATTGGGACTCGACGAGACCGGCAACATCGACTCCAAAGCGCTGTCGTATATGATTCATCAGATCTCACAGGGCAGCGGCAAGATCCGTTTACAGCACTCCATTGATGCGGAGCGTGAGTTGCAACTCCCGGCAGCGACCCTATCCATCCTGACAGGCAACCGTGACTATCACGAGATCCTGCTTGAACTCAAAGACAAGCCAACCGGAGAGATGGCGCGTCTGATTCAACTCAATCTGCCACGCCCCAAACTGTGGGAAGACAGTGAGGTCGGGCGTCGAGACATGGGCATCTTGATGGCGAACTACGGATGGGCAGGGCCTGAGTTCATCAAGCAGGTCTTTAAGGTAGGCGACAAAAAGATCCAGAAGTTGTTGGACTACTACATGGACAAATTCTCTAAGAGTTTCTCCAAGAGCATTGCGTATCGATTCTACGGCGACATCCTCACCGCGTGTCTGGCGGCAGGTGAGTTAGCGAACGAGGCTAAGATCTTTGAGTTTGATCTGGATCGAATTTTCAACGGCGTCATCCTTGAGATGATTCGCATTCGGGATAAGGTTGTGAAGTTGGAGACGTTCGACTACCCGCCATTGATCGGCGAGTACTACCTGCGGAACATCGATAAGTTCCTCATCATCAATACGGAAGAGCAGCGCGTCGTGCAAGAACCGAGGAACGAGTTGATAGGTCGTATTGAGACTGATAAAGGAATATTCTATCTATCGTCGGCGTTCAAGAAGTTCTTGTCGAGCAAGCAAGTCAGCGAGGACGAGTTCTTCACCGCGATGGAGAAGGATGGCATGTGCCGGGGGATCAAGAAGATGCGCTTGGGTACGGGGTGGAAGTCAGGAACTGGGTCTTCCCCGGCGGTAAACTGCATAGAGTTCGCCCCGGCGCTCTTGAGCGATTTGCAGAAGTCCGATGGAACTGAATGAGTTTCAAGAGCCAAATTGGCTCCTGCCGTTTGAAGCGTTGGACGTGGGTGAGAGTTTTTTTATACCAACGCTTCAACCCGCTCAAATGATCTACGTCATTGACACACGCTCCAAGGTAGCCGGGGTGAAGGTTAAAGCCCTCACCACTACGAAAGACGGCTACCTTGGAGTACGGGTATGGCGTATCCGTTAAGGATCGATACCCATTTCATGGTATCGCGCGATGAGATTGGATTTGATCGCGTTCTCATGTAAACGGATCTCCTTAACGATCTCTTCGCGCTGCAATGGCGGTATCTGTTCATCCGGTGCCAATTGAATGGACAAACGTCGTGCCGCTAACTCTTTTAACTGAGCATTCGCCATATGATGATAATTGTTGACTAAGAACTGCTCCGTTGGATGCTCCATCATATATTTCACGTAAGCATCCGAGTCCGTCTTCTTCAACGTGTTTAACGTTCGGGACTTCTCATCCAATTGTTTCTGGATCCCTTGCCACTGCCGAGCGTCCACGTTGGAGTACGTACCCACGAAACTATCCGTAAGCGGGAGGTCGTGTTTGTAGTCGAAGTGCTTGTTCCCATCCGCCATCAACTTCAGGTCATAACCCATGTTGGCAATGCGCCCAATGGCGTCGAAGTAGTGCGTCGCGAAGAAGTACAAGGTGTTCGGGCTAACTTCTAACTTGTAGTCCGTCAACCGATAGAGCATACGAGCAATGTCTTTATAGCCTTGCGGGATGTGGTCACCGCCGGTAAACACATCGCTGTACTTGCCTTGCCGTGCGTTAAAGATTTCATTGCCCATATCGTCGCGGTTCATGGCGTACTCTACCCACGGACGCAAGCCGCTAGGCGTGACCGTGTCGAGCATGAACGCGAACAAATTGTCGGTCGGATTGATGTGCGACGGGGTGATCGGCAAGAAAGATTCTGCGGCAATGTTAATAATGTTGCCCGCCGCTTCGCTGGGTTTTTGATGTCCGTACGACAAGGCCGCAAGTTGCGCACCAAGCGCGCCCAGACCACCAAGGCCGAAGCCCCACGGCAACTGGAAGAACCCGTTCGCTGCATCACCCAAAATCGGCAGACGCATATAGCGAGTCCACCGCGCCTTATCATCCGACGCGACGCGGTTACGCCCCTGCTCGTCGTTGTCCGATGCCAAGAATGCCATCGTGTAGAGCGCGGCTCCGGCACCCACCAATGAGACTGCCAAGCGCTTAGTGTTCTGCTGCAACTTGACGTGGTTGTCGATGATCGCCTGTTTCTTCGCCGGATCCTTAAGAACGCTCTCAGGATACTTGGCGAGGACAGACTTCACGGACTGGAACGCAGGGCGCAGCGTATCGATGGCAGCAACCGCCGACGATGCCGCAGGACGGAAGAACATGAACAGTCCCCCCGCCGAGCGACCGTACTTACCGATCAAGCGATAGTTGGTCAGTTCCTTGGCCTGTGCCGCTGCGAGTTCTCGCGCTTGCGGTTCCGTCATGCCTTCTTGCATCAGTTTCTGTTTGATCACGCCGTACGCAGAGGTACGACTCGTGAGGTCAAACATGTCTTGGTAGGCATCGAAGTAATGCGCGATCTGCTGCGCGTTGTGCAGAACGTTGCCTCGTCCAACAGTCTTCTTAATGTCGTCCATCTTGGAGGTGATGGAGTACGTCTGACCGTATGTCGTGCGTCCGCCCTCTTCCATGTACTCGACCATGTTGCGGATGAACGGGTCGGAACTGTTCCGCATCTTGTCGATGGCATCAGCGTCGCCGGAGACAAGGTGCTTGGCGAACGTCGCCGCCTTGAGCATGTTCCCCGTGTTACCAACGGTCGCCCCAAGATAGTCTACCGCCGTACCTAACCCAGCATGTCCCGTCAAGTTATAGGCGTTAGATAACGTATGCTTCACATAGTTCATGGGAGCGAACGCGAGGTTATACCGGGTGTGCTGTTTACCCATGAAGCCCGTAAGCCCGTTTAAGACGCGCTGCACTGGGCCAGCCTCTTCGAACGGTCGGCGAATCGCGTCAAGAATCTCAGGATCTTTGGTCAGTGAGTACACTTCGATGTCGCCGTTCGGCATGTAGTGGAAGAAGTTGCCCCTCTTCTTGTACTCACTCATGTCGACTTTGTTTTCGTAACGCTCTTGCGCGGTCAGAGTCTTCACCAACTTGCCGTTGATCCCCATGCCATCTTTGGCGTTGATGAGGTTCTTCAGAATCTTGGTGACATCCTTACGTCCTGCGCGCCCTGCGGCACGGGAGGCGTCGACCATCGTTTGGAGAAGACTGTTGTCGGCCTCAGATTCACGGGCTTCGAACGCGTTCGGCGCGTCAGCGTGTTCGCCACTGACACCCTTGTATTTGCCGTTCAATTCGAACTTCGCTTCCTGCCCACCAAGACCTTTGAACGGCACGTAGTTTTTCCACCCGTAGGCGGCAACGATACCGTCCGTGTAGTTCGTCCAGTAATTGGCAGCACGGTCGAACTCACGCCCCTTCGCTTCGATCTCTTTTAACAGATCAAAGATGCGGTTGATTTCTGGATTCGCACCATTGGCGGTAGCGTCATCGTACCCTTGGCGGAGTTGCTTGATGAAGTCCGAGTTGTATCCACCGACAACGTTGTACTCCGGTGAATTCTCGTCGATGGACTTCGGCCCCTTGCCTTTCGTTGGGCTATGACCATTCTCATCCAGATTGACAAAGTTGCCCTTAGCATCTTTCTCAAAGACCATCTTGTGCAGGGCTTGTTCCAGTTTCTCTTTGTCCGCAGCCGAGACATTGGCATCAGCGATTTTGTCGAGGATGCGCTGTCGACGATCCGCCGGAGACATCATGACGGTATTGCCGTTGGCGTCTTGATATGCCCGTGGTGCAGTCTTCAATGGTGCTTCGCGGACAAAGACCGTACGACGGCGCTCAGGCTCGTGTAGCGAGACACGCATTCCGTCAAGGCGGGCCAACGCTTCGTTCCATGACAGATCATTATTCTTAGCGAAAGAACGAATCTGATTCCGCACTTCTTGGAACAACGGGTTCAAGTGCATTGCCATCAGGCTTGATGCACGATCCATTGCGCCAATCAGATTGGTGTAGATGTTGGTTGCCTTGTCCCCGCCAATGACGTTGGAGTTAGCAAGATCCCGCATATGTTCAAGCAACTTAAGCGGACGCCATTCATTCTGGAACAGCGTGACCAATTTGTCGTACGCACCGCTCTTGGCACCTTTCCACAGGTCCATGATACTCTGTTTGACCTTACCCTTAAGGGACTTGGCCTCCAGTTCTTCGGCGCGAAGACGCTCCCACTCTTCCGGAGTCGTTGGGGCTTTAGGGGCCTTTTTGCGCTGTTCTAATGCTCGCGCAAAAGTAACGTCCGTTAGATAGGTCGGTTCTTTAGAATACTTCTTACGCAACGCAAGCACTTGCTTGGTTGAGTCTTTACTAATGTACTTCTCGCTGACTCGCAGCAATTCGTTCAGTGCGTTCTTTTTAGCAGGATCAACGCCAAGGATTTTCGCCACTGTATCGACGATAGCGCGCCACGCGTTGGTGAGTTTGCCGCCAGACTTGTACGGTACAGTCGATAGCCATTCCGCAGCCTCCGGGTCCGACAATCCCCACGTAAGCAACTCGTGCGGGTTATCCATCATGTTGCTAAAGTTTTTAAGCCGCTTTTCAACAGGTGATAATTTGTTGTCAGGAATCTTATTAATGCGATCCACAACATGTTTATGGAGCGCAGCCAAGTCGTTATAGGCATCAACTAGATATGACTTGGACCGACGTGATGCCGGTATATCCGCGTTGTTCTGAGCGTAGTACGCGCCGTACTCAATCGCATGAGCCGTTACCGCGTGGATCAATTCATGCAGAATCGTGTCATGTCCGGCAATGGTGTCAGGGTTTTTGGCTTGTTCCGGATATGCTTCGATAGTTGTAGGCGTGCCGTCCCTAAATCTGGCAGGGCGTTTAGCCGTACGAAGATTGTTACCAGAAAGAAGAATAGTGATTGTATTAGCGTCAGTTCCGCTATCGCGTAAATGAAAACTTGTAGCGCCACTAGCCCCGGACTTTATACTTGAACTGGAGATATGGGGGTTATTTGGGTCTTCAAAACGAACGTTGATTTTGAATCCGGCACGTTCAAAGTGCCCAACCATCTTACCGACAAGTCCGGCAATGTATCGGTGAAACGCATTTGGAGAGTGCGTGCGAACATACTCCGCAGCATCGGATCCCTTAATGTTCCCATTAGCGTCAGCCATTGCTCTAAGATCAGACTCAATCTGACCTTTATCGTGGACAGGCGTGACTTCCGCAGGTTTAGGCGGCGGGTCGGCAACGGGCGGCGTCTCAATTGGAGGAATGATAGGCGGGGGTTCAGACGCTACTGGAGGCTGCTCACCTGCCGTTCCTTCATCAGTTGTTGGAGTACTTGGCTTAGTATTATCCACTCCCTCACTGTCAACGCGTCCAATTCGCTGCTCGTCGGCGGGATCTGAAAGTGTAGGCAACTTAGCGCCTCCTCCAGTCCCTCCTGTGTTATCTCCAGTGTCTCCTCCTTCGGAACCCGAAACTTCAGTATCGGTTTTTCCACGGACTGCTCCTTCGTCTTGGACAGTTTGGTGCGGAGGCGTAGTTGCCTCGCCCGGAGCCAATGCGCCGACGTCATCTGCGTTTTTTCCTTCTGCGTCTTCTTGAGCAAGAGTGTTGTCCGGATCCACTGTGCCTTTGTGACTCGTAGGATCATCGACATGAGTTTCCGCAACGGCTGCGGGTTCAGCCAGAAGATCTTCGGTCGTGTGCGGTGCAGCCGCTGGTGCTTCCTCTTCTCCCGTAAGTTTGTTCTTAATGGAGAGTACGCCCGTTTGCGGATCGGGCTTAGAGAATTTGACTTGCATGTCTCCCGCAGACTTCTTTGTCAACGCATTAAACAATGACGTCGCTTTTGAGTGCGGGATAGGATTACCGTCCTCGTCCTTAACCTGCGCCATAAGAGCAGCAATATGGTCGGCACGAGTAGCGTCGCCTGTAGCCATAATGACATCGCGCGCCTGACCGAGTAACGGATCCGCAGTCTTGGGAGTCTCCGTTATTTTCTTCTCCGCATCAGCCGCCGCTTCAGCAGCGGCTTTTTCTTCAGCCTTGCGCTGCCCAATAAGATCCGCAGCCTGTTTACGTTCCGCACGGGTATGGAACGCGCCTTCGCCGACGCCAAGCGTCATGCCTAAGACAGCACCTTGCAGAAGAGAGTCTCTCCATGCGTGAGCAGCATCGGGGTCATTAAAGACGTCGTTCGATTCACCCGACTGCCAACGATCCAAGATCGTACTGGCAAGCGACTGAGGCACGGCAAAGCCCACGCCTTTAGCGACGCCTTTGGCTATACCATTTTTATATGTGAGTTTGCCGTCTTGAGAAGCCTGAATGATTTTATCTTGTGCTTCTTTAGAAGCGCGCGCTGCCGCTTGTTCAGCCGTCTCACCTTCAAGCGGTTCAGCACTCTCGCCAACAAGATCACGCAGAATGGGCATTTTGCCCATCATCTTGTTAACGCCGGGAATTGACGTAAAGAGTTTGCCACCAAACACGTCAAATGCGGTTTGACCCGCAGAGGCAACGAGCGATTTGCCTGTCGATGTTTCGCGCGGCTTCTTACCCGCAGCAATGTCGGCTTCTTGTGCGCGAGCCTGAGACTCAAGGTTGCTGACTTCGTGCTGTGCAAAGAATGTGGCGGGGGTGGTACCGATAGCAGCCGGACCCGACACTGCGCCAATAGCCATTGGGGCGGCAACGTAGCCAGCCAAATTACCAGCCGCTTCTGCACCGTACGTTAAAAAGTCTCCTACGCCATGTACATCTTTCCAGTTTAACTGTCGTTCGTTCGGTTCACGCGCAGCAAGAAACTTTCTGCGGATCTTGTCTTTTTCTTCCTGCGTGAAATAAGGACTGTCTTGCGTAGCGGCGTAATCAAGGGCTTTAGGCAGATCCAAAGACGTTGCGGCTTCATGCCCAAAAGAACTCCAGAACCCTGCGACGGGTTTGGGTTTTGCGGGCGGGTCCAATTGGAACCCTTCTGGAAGCGCATTAGATTTAGGCGAGGGTGCGTCTAAAACAAACCCTTCAGGAAGTTCATTAGGCATGAGGGTTCCTTATTTCGCGACCCACTGACCATTATGGAAAATCATTGCCTTGCCGGTACTTGGATTTGTAGCCGTCTGTCCTTCTTGATACTGCGGCGATGGAGGTGCTGCACTAGCACCGCCCCCTTGTTGGATGATAGAAGTCCAATGATCAACCTCTTGCTGCCATTGAGCATGCCCCGGATCATTAGGAAGCGCCCGGCCATCTCTACCGGGATCAGTGATATTTTTAAGCGCTGCCGATGCCGCAGCCACTTCCGCAGCGGTAGCGCGCGCCCCGGCACTTGTCGTAGCCGCAAAGCCCTTCGGCATAGCCGTAATCATCTGCTCCGGCGTCCAATCCGGATGCGCTTGTTTGAGCGCGCGCCACTGCTGCGACTCAACCGGTTCAAAATATGCCTTCTGCGTCGCCATAATTTTGGCATGGGCAAGGCCGCCAAGAACCTGACCCATCGTATCTTGGAACTTGGTATCCGCCTGATACTTGCGGTCATTCAGCATCTCAAACTTGGCGGCTTGTTTCTCATAAGCATTGATCGCACCATCTTGAAGATGCTGCTGCGCCATGTATTTGTTCTTAGTCACATCATTCTGCGCAGCGCGAACGTCAGCGAGATCTTTCGTGTACTGCGCCCCGGCCTGTTGCCCACCCGACGTGACTGCCGCTAAGAACCCTGCGTGAGGATTTGCATTAGCGACGCCGTGACCGAAGTTAATCAGCGCCATCCACTTGGCTTGATCTTTGCGTTTGAGAGCATCAGCAGATTGCGTAGAAAGATTCTCAAGGAACTCTTTTGTATCGGCATTGCGCGGGTTGTTCACATCGGACATTTTGGCGACGAAGTCATTGATATTACCCGGATCATACGCTTCGGCTTTCTTGCCCAAATCCCGAGACAAATTTTGATGGTCGTTATACAACGATACCAACCAAGGCGGCGAGTCTTTAGGGAGCGTAAACTGAGCAGATTCGGACGTATTAAACGCCAACGGAGCCGCATCGGGAGCAATAGCATGTGCTACATCCGTAATTGCGCCACGCTTGGTAGTGGGCTTCGGTGTTGTGAGTTTCTTATCTTCGTCCGACGGGCCACGCTTTGCTTCGGCGATCATAAAGTCCGCCACAGGTTCCGCAGGTTTAACCGCAGCCGGAGTCGGGGTAGGAGTTGCAGGGCGCGTATCCGCAGCGGCGGGAGCGACAGGGTTAAACATCTGCCCGAGTTTCGACAACGTTGAACCGGAATCAGGCGTATTAGAAGAGTTTACGTAAGACCCATCTTCGCCATCAAACGCTACGATGCCACCCTTCTTCATCCCGGGCTTGTTGAACGAGTACATACCCGGATCAACAGGCAGATCAGCGATACCACCCTGACGTGCCTGATCCGCAGCGTGCTGCTGCATTGCCATTTCCGCTTGCTGATGAATAGCCTGAATGACGGGCGGTTTCTGCGGCTGTTGAGCCGCTGCCATCTGCGCCTTTTCTTTCTGAAGCGCAATGTTGTCGCCGACGCCTACGGCAAGCGCCATAGGCAGTTTGTTGTCCAAGCAATACTGAATCGCTTGGGCGCGGGTCATATTCTTAAGCGGGGCTTTGCTAGCCGCCTGACCCACAGTCGGATTAAGCGCGAGATCCTGAATACTCATTAGGCTGCTCCAAACAAGCCAGCGAGACCTGCCATAGATGTTGCACCGCCGACCACCTGCTGCCCCATGCTAGGAGCCTGAGTGTAGGTCGAACTGGACTGCTGCGAACCCAACGCGCCCGGGGATGTGCCGTGCAAGATGCCCGACAAGAACGCCTGTTGCGCATACGGGTAATTGATCGCGTTCTGGAAGTTCTGATTGAGCGCGTTGTTAACGTTCTGCGATAACTGCTGCTGTTGAGTACCGAGCGCGTTCTGCGCTTGCAAGATACCCATCGCTTGTGCGTAGTCGTTCTGACCCAACGTCCCCAACTGCTGCGCTGCACCAAGGCCCATCTGCTGTTGACCCTGCAACGTACTCTGCGCATTCTGATACGCGTTCTGTAGACCAGATGCCGTGATGCCCTGCAATTGCGACTGCAAGTTGCGGTTGGCTTCAGACTGCACAAGGGCGTCGCGGTCGCTACCCAACTGCCCCATACGAGCCGCATTGGCACCCAACTGCGGAAGACTCCGCGCATAGTCGGCAACCGCAGCGTTTTGCTGCTGATTGATAACGTTCTGCGTGTAAGGTGACATGTAATTCTGAAGGGCCGCGCCGTACTGCGACGGATCGGTTGCCATCGACCCCACCATACCCGCCATGCCCGTCGCTTGACTTGTCTGCGGCGAGACATTCATCTGCTGCGCATTCTGCATGGCCTGTATCTGCATCGGGGTCATTCCGGCAACTGTCGTGCCTTGAATGCCCTGACCGCCCGCAGCCGCATTGCCAATGTAAGATTGGTATGGGTTAGTCGCTGTATTAGTCAACGCAAGCGATTGCCCTGCCAACTGCTCTACCGGCCCCTGAAGGTAAGACGGTAAATTAGTGGTATAGGAAGTCGACTGTACCGGTTGTGAACTCTGACTACCGCCGCCGCACATAGGTCACCTCAAAACTGTGTGGTAAGGGATCGAGCGATGCAGCGTGTCTTCCACGCTACCCACACGTCGATCCAAAGGCAGGTTACGGAACGGCGCAGGTATGCCGTTCAGAAACCGATTGAAGATGACCGTGTCATCTTCAAGGGCCAAAACTTCGTGATCAAGGTACCAATGAAGATTCAAGTGATCGCCTTCTACAAGTATCTCTGTAGGAGCGGTTCCTGAAACTCTAACGGTACCTTTCATGACCAAAATATCGTGCGCGGTATCAGCCTCATGTGTATGCATCATGAGGCCCTCACCACGTTTATCGAAGGCATAAAGGAGTCCCTCTAAGCCGCCGAGTTGAATCAATTGTATGTGAGTTGTCATCAGAAGAACTTCTCATAGACTACAGTCTGTGATGTGCAACCATGCTTACGAGCATGATTACGCCAACCGGGGCGTCCGAAGAATTCAATCCCCTGACAGTTTTCGCTCTTTGCGAACTTCTCCAACTCTTCAAACACCAAATCACCAGAGAGATTAAGCACTCCCTCATCACCCGCGCTGTACTGGAACACCAGCATCTTGCACAAGGGATACTGCTTAATCTCTGTGATGACGTAGCCCCAAACGTCTTCCGTTTCAGGATCGTGCACCGCCCACAACTGCATATGCATGGTGTAGAGAAAGCGCACGATGTCATCCATGCTTGCCCGTCCCCTAGTCCACAACTCTGACTTTTTCAGGTTGTGGATAACCTTGGGCAACACGTAACTAAGTTGCCCATACGGTATATAGGTGACGGTCAGCGCCATTACTGATGACCCTGACCCTGCAGGCCGTAGTGCTGCAAGCCGGACATCTGAGGTTGCTGCGGAGTGAGGGAGGCAAGACCTGCGGAAGGTATCACACCAAAATTCTGGTACGGCTGATTTCGCTGAGTTAAGTTATTTTGCAAGGCGGCTTGCTGCATCGGCTGCAACATCTGATTTCCGCCAAGGGCAGACTGCGCCGTACCTTGCGCTATGTTCTGCAAAAACTGCCCTTGCTGCGTTGGGAAATTCTGCCCCAACTGTCCGCCCTGCATCGGCATTGTCTGACCGCCGGGAGCCGACGGTTTACCCGCCGTACCACCAAAGCCACCCGAAGGCATACCAAAACCCCCCGGCGTCCCGCTCATTGCTTGCCCACCAAAGCCACCCATCTGATTACCCATGCCGGGGGTCGGCGAGGTAGGGGGTTTCAATGATGCGGTCTGATTCTGCATGCCCGTAGGCATCACTCCACCTTGACTCATGTTCTTCTCCTAAGCCGGAATAAATTTGTTGGGATTGATCTGCTTGCCCTGCTCCGGGTTACCCGTGCGAGCCTGACGTACCTTGTCCATCATCTTATAGAGGACGCGCGACCCCGCATCCGTCGAACCGTTGCCGAGGTGAGAGACCACGTCCGCCGGGATGACGAACTCCCCATCGGCGAGGGCAGCGGGTTGGGGCTTATTCCCAATAATATGCGCCGGGATAGAATCGGACATGCCATCCCCCGGACCCTTGAGCGCGCGACCGCCATCCGAATACGAACCCAGCCCCGGTGTACCACCACCTGAGAAAGTATTCAATGACGCAATACCGCCGCCAGCCGCTTTGCCGCCACCGTCGCCTTGTCCGGCATAACCGGAACTCGTCTGAGTAAACGACTGCGTAGCGGGGTTCCACGTATACGTAGGAATTGCCGCCATCTGAGAGGCATCGGGTGCGATATTGCCCCCGAACATCCCCCCCATAAGACTGCGCAGCCCTGCGGGCATCGTCGCCCCCGTGCCAGTACTTGTAGCCGCAGTACCCGTCGCTCCCGTCGCTCCCGTCGCTCCCGGCGGAGGAGCCGTATAACCGTAAGGATTGGTCGCCGACTGCGGTTGCTGATTGGTCAAGAACTGCATGCCCGCGCCACCGATTGGAGTGGTAGGCGCAGTTCCCTGAGCAAGATTCGCCATGAAAGCGTTGTTGGCACTAGGGTTGACCGACTGCAACGGTGAGACAGAAGTATTTCCGCTCATCAGGCTCTTGTAGTAGTCCTGAAGGTTACTACTCGTTTGTCCACCCGAGGCCATGTGCTTGATCGGCCCACCTTCTTTGACCGCCGTCAGGCCAGTGTAAGGATCAACGTATGATCCCAAGGGGCCTTTGGTGTTAGCCACTTGCCCTTGTCCCGGCGCGCCCGTGTAACCGTTACCCGCAAACTGCGTCGTCCAATTGCCTCGCGAGTACGTCTGTGTACGAGGATCATAGACGGTGTTGTAATACTCGACCGGCGTCTGAGCGTTTGTCGGTACACCCGTAGATTGATTGAACTGCGAGAGCGTCTGCGCAATAGGCAGAGCCGTAGCCGCCATGCCCGTCGTGCCCATCGTCGAACCGAGATTGCCCCATCCCTGCATGGTGTTCAGGGTGCCAAGACCTGCCTTCATATTCGAAGCCGCTTGACCGAACGTTGGGTTCCATACTCCCGAGGCCGATGCACCCTGCATAGCATTCCGCACCCCCAAGTTCTGGAGATACGCGCCTTGCTGATCCACAGGCAGAGCCTTCAGCGTTGCCTTCTGCGCCGCGTTGAGTTGATCCATCGTTGCCGGAGGTGGTGCCCCCGTAGGCGTCGGAGCAGCAGTGGGAGTTACAGGCGGAGGCGGAGTCGGGGCCGGAGCCGCGAGTGACGAGGGAATCGACGGCGTAGTAGGGACAGGCGGAGCAGCCGAAACAGGCGGAGTAAGACTTGCAATTCCATTACCCGCAGGGACAGTTCCGACGGCGGGGGCAGCGGAGGCGGTCTGCGTTATTCCCGCAGCGTCAGTGATGCCTTGTGTTGCGCTAGGCGCGGCTGCATTGGCTGCGCTTACAGCATCCGCCGAAGTATTAGCCACAGAACCCGCAGCACCAAGGCCCGAGGCAAGGCTCGCACCGCCGTACGCGCCGATACCCGCCATGAGACCTTTTTTCCAACTACCAGTGATTGCTGCATCACCTGCGCCGACGATGGCAGCACCCAAAGGCGCACCAATACCCGTCATTGACAGAAGCCCACCCGCGATCATGGGCAAGAGCGAGGACAAGAACCCCGCTTCGTAAAGGCCCGTGGCGGGGTTGATCGATAGATCACCACCCGCTGCCATAGCCAATTGACGAAGCCCACCGACCTCGTGCGGGGTCATGTGGACGAGCATTTTGTCATCACCACGACCGAGCGAGGAGAGACCCGCTGCTGCTATGTGTGGATGATGAGCGAGTGGTCTAAGCATGGTTACACCGCCGTATTAGAAATGAGGATGCCTTCGACACCAATGCCGACGGCGGAAGCAGATGTGGGGGCCGCTGCTACTTGCCATTGAATATCAGTCTTCTGCGTGTATGGGCGTGGCGCAACGCGAAGGGTTCCGTATTCGTTTGTAAATGGGGCCTGAAGAAGCGTTTGAATTACGCCTGTATTGGATTGCGTGTACACACGGTAGTACGAGTAGTTACCCGCCGTGTTGCCATTGAGGCTTGAGTACGCATTAGAGCGCGTCAGATAAAACGTGTACCCGTTCGGCACGGTGTAGATCATCATCTGACTTTTGCCGTTAGATACGCCCCCAGTTAACGCAATTACTGCATACGTAACAGTCTTGCCCGAATTGCTCAAATATAGAGTACCGAGAGCATTAACCGATCCAACGGTTTGAATACTGTTAATTCGTAGATACGAGTTGACCGTAGTAACGCCCGTTGCGCCATTGGTCAGCGTAAGGGTCTCAGATATCGGGTTGTAACTTGCATCCAATCCATTGATTAGAACAGAAACATTAATATCCGACGCAGGGGTTCCCGGTGTTGTACTGTAAAGCAGCATCTGTATTGCCGATGAGGGATACGCATACGGTGTGAAGGAAGCGTTAGTGTTAAGTTCCCATACCGTAGAAAACGCGCCACTAGACGCAGTGCTACCGGGGAATGAGTTTTGATACCCATACACGTTAACGACTGACGCACCGGGGACAAGCCCACGCGCCACCTGCATGTACCACGGCGCGGCAATGGTCGATTCCGAACTGCCCACCGAAGGGGGATACAAATTAAGGCTCATATCGCCAACCCTCCGGTGATGTTAAAGACTACGCCCGAGATACTAGCCTGAGCCTGTATGAAGTCACCCGGATTGATGATCTGGGACCCCGTCCATTGGAAGACGCTGTAGGCTGGGATAGGAACATTATAGAACAAAGAATTGGTCGTACCCGCCGTCGCTCCGTTTGGAACCAAATAGAGAGAGGCAGTGATGGCAGATCCGGTGGTATTACAGACGTCGATGTCTTTGACATAGGCTCGGTTGTTGGCAGGGCAGGTGAAAACGGTTGCCGTCAGGGCGGTGGCGGTCGAGAACTGCGCCAGTTTCGTCCCGGTAATATTCTGATACGCCATTACAGACCTCCCAACCACATGAGCGTGACGGCGCTATTCAACGTCGTTGTGGTCTGTTGATTGTTCACGTCCGACTGTTGGAAGTAAGTACGCAACTGACTCCCGATTTGAGTTTGGTGCGCTGCATCATAATCCGTCGGCGCATTGGTCAGATTGGGGGCTTTGGGCGG
>Ga0007876_1000275_pt1 | contig 21158 bp, 12 predicted proteins | sample CryBogCBH24Aug09_FD_70958 | JGI IMG/M metagenome (GOLD analysis project Ga0007876, IMG submission 70958) | Freshwater microbial communities from Crystal Bog, Wisconsin, USA - CBH24Aug09 | ecosystem: Environmental > Aquatic > Freshwater > Lake | place: Crystal Bog, Wisconsin, USA | collected...
CAGGTAATGTGACGTTTAATGGTGCAAACACATACTTTAATAGTAATATCATAACTTATGGTACAATGACCACAACAGGTAACGTGGTGACAACCGGTAACTTAACTGCTACAGGACCTGTAATATTCAATGGTCTCTTTACCAATAATGGTAACACTATTAATAATGGCAATATGACCACCAATGGTAATGTTGCAAGTTTTGGTTATTTGACTGCAAATGGTTCATCAACATTCAACGGCAATACATCATTCAATGGTTATGTTACTGTGACAAATAATTTGTCAGTTAATAATGTATTTACAATTTTAGTGCCAACATCTACATTGTCAATGAACGGTAGTATCAGTATGACCGGTTCTATCACAATGAATAATTCTACTTTTGCCGCAAACTCATTTGGTGTTGGTATTATTGGTTCTTCTGGTGGTGCAACACAACCGCTAGTTGCAGATGGCACAATGTTACAAATTACTGGTAAAGACGGCATTAGTTCAAAAATTATTAATGATGCTGCCGGTACAGGTGCGTATGCACTATTCAACGGTCGTGCAATGCGAGGACTTGCAAGTTCTCCATCAGCACTACTTGCCGGAGATGTGTTGTCTAGGTTTGGTGGAGTAGGTTATGGTGCTACAGGTTTTGGTAGTGTAAGTTCTCAAGGTGGCGGAAATATGTCTTATGTGGCCGCTGAAAACTTTACTGATACACAAAAAGGTACTAACATCGTATTTGGTACAACACCAACAGGTTCAAATACAATTTCAACAGCATTGACATTGACGGGTAATACTGCCGTGTTTGCCAATAATGTGACAATTGCCAACACAACTAATGCAAACATAATTAATGTTAACACAATTACTGTTTCTGGTACTGATTCAGCAAATAACTTTGTTGCCGCAAACGTATTTCAATATAATGCTTCAATAAACAACGTTGCGGTAACTCAGTTAACCAATAAATCTACTGCCGTATATGCTAACGGCAGAACTGGTCAAATTACAACAAGTAATGCTTTATTAAATAAAGGTGCTGCAGTTCAATTCACAGTTTATAATAACTATATTGTAAGTAATAAAGATGTGGTTATTATTAACCTAGCTTCTGGTGCTTCAGTTGGTTATAACATTGGAATTAATTCAGTTTCTCCTGGTAGTTTTGTGGTTAACGTACATAACGCTGACGGCACTCCTAGCGGTTCAAACCAATCGGATGCTTTAGTTCTTAACTTTGCTGTTCTTCGAGTTGCTTAATAAATAAATCATGGCAAATAAAAATATATTAACATACGCAGCAAAAGTTTCAACAGTAGAGCAAGATTATTTTGCTCCTATTGCCGTTTTACCGGTAACAGGAGTATCAATTAGTACGATATATGCTTTTATGGGTCGTGTTGATCCATGGTCAAATGATGCTAATCCTGACCAGCCAACACAAACTCAAGCATATATCAAATCTGTTTATAAAAATATCTTTGCTTTAAAACAGGTTACTTCTAACAATATTAGTCCTGTTGTTGCTCGTTTTGACTGGACTTCTGGTGTAGTATATTCTTATTATTCAGATACTATTGATATGTTCTCACAGGACCAATATGGTAATCCTGTATTGATGTTTTATGTAAGAAATTCTTTTGACCAAGTATTCAAATGTCTTTGGAATGCCAATGGTGCAGCATCTACTGTGATGCCATCATTTACACCAGGAACATACGGAACAAACGGAATTTTTCAAGGCGTAGATGGTTATAAATGGAAATATATGTACACCATCGATAGCGGTTCAAAAAGATCCTTTATGGATTCTTCATGGATGCCTGTACCTGTTGGCCAAAACACAGAAGGTCCTGTTTTCGGTTCTACAATTACTGGTGCACCAGATTTTACAAATCAAACTGGTGCTTGGTCTGGTGACATTGAGGTAATTAATGTTATCAATGGTGGTTCTGGTTATTCTAATGTTACCACACCTGCCATTACCATTACAGGAGATGGTACCGGTGCAACGGCATATGCCACAGTTTCGGCAAATGGTTCAATTAGTGATATCGTTGTAACCAATGCAGGACAGAATTATACATATGCGACAATATCTATCACTGCGACCACAGGCACTCCCGCAACCGTAGTCGCTCCAATCAGTCCTGTGGGTGGTCATGGGTTCGATCCTGTTTCTGAATTAGGTTGTAATCATGTAATGTTTGTCTGTGAGTTTAATGGTAGTGAAAGTGGATATGTTCCAACTGACATTGAATACCGTCAAGTTGGTCTCATAATTAATCCTACCGCCAAGAGTACTTACCCAAATCCAGCAAATAACTCTGTATATAAAGCAGCAACACAATTGACTACTGCTCCAGGTTTTGGTAATTACAATTTAGATGAGATTGTTTATCAAGGTTCTTCAATCACCAATGCAAATTTTGTTGGCACAGTTTTAGATTTTGATTCTGCAAATAACGTTTTAAGCGTCATAAATACAACTGGAACTCCAACAACAAATAGTCCTATTTTTGGTAATAACTCTGGTGCAGCAAGAACATTATTGGTAGTTACACAACCAGATATCCTTTTACCCTCAGGATATATGTCATATATAGAAAATAGACCGGCTATTCAAAGAAGCCCAAGCGGTATAGAACAAATTAAGTTTGTATTAGGATACTAAAGGTAAAAGATGACAACGAATTTCAATGTAAGCCCTTATTTTGATGATTTTGATCCAACAAAGAATTTTCATCGTATTCTTTTTAAACCTGGTTTTGCTGTACAAGCTCGTGAATTAACTCAGTCACAAACAATTCTTCAGAATCAAATCTCTAATTTTGCTTCTGCAATCTATTCTCAGAACACACCAATCTCTGGCGGTAAAGTAACAACCAATTTAAATTGTTATTATATTCGTTTGAACCCCACATATAATGGTGTTTCTATTTCTGCTGGTAACTTTTTAAATAAAACAATTACTGATGCAACTGGTACAATTCTTGCTAAGGTTATTGCTACTGCTGAAGGTGCCACAAACGGAGATCCACCCACATTAATCGTCACCTATATTTCTGGTGTACAATTTACTGACAATGCAATTATTACTCCAACCGATGGTTCAAACTTCCAAGCACAAGTATCACCATCAGTAACAGGAACTCCATCTACTGGTTTTTCTTCTGTTGCTTCTATTTCTTCTGGTGTTTACTACATTGTCAATGGTTATTCTCAATCATCTACCGCTAATGCTGATGGTACATATACTCAGTATTCTATCGGTAACTTTGTACAAGTAAATCCACAAACAATCATTCTCAGTAAGTATAGCAATACACCATCATATCGTATTGGTTTAGAAATCAATGAGAACATTGTAACTTACTCTGGCGATTCTTCATTGTTGGATCCAGCAATTGGTGCTTCTAACTATCAGGCTCCAGGTGCAGACCGTTATCAAATCACTTTAACATTAACCACATTCCCATTGACTGTTGGTAATGACCAAGCATTTATTGAATTGGTTCGTATTGTTGGTGGTGCAATTGTAAAACAAAATGATTCAACTGTATATTCTGCTATTGATGATTACTTTGCTAAACGTGATTATGAAACCAATGGTGATTATGTTGTTCAAGATTTTAAATTGACACCATCAGCAAATACATCTAATACACAATCATACAATTTAAGCATTTCTAAAGGTATTGCTTATGTTCGTGGTTATCGTGTAGAGAATCAATCAACACAAACACTAAGCAATCCTCGTGCAAGAACAACCAACACAGTAAATCCTAATTCTGTATTCATTGACTATGGTAATTACTTTGTTGTTGATACTGCCAATGGTGTGTTTGATGTAACAACACAACCTTCTGTTGATTTCCATTGTGTTCAAGCTGGAAACGTCAACTCAGCAAATGCAACAACATACGCTTCAACAGTAATTGGTACTGGTGTAATTAGAGGTTGGCAATATGTTTCTTCTAATGCTTCAAACACCGCTTCGTATGTGTTCAATGCTTATGTCTCAGATATTGTAATGAACACTTTTACAGGTGCCACTACTTCTGCTACTGCTAGTACTATCACATTTAATGATCCAACAGATACATTCTCAACATCAGCAAATGCTTACTATGGTGCATTGATTACTATCACTTCTGGTACAGACGCTGGCGATTCAAGAACTATTACTTCTTACAATTCTTCTACAAAGACCGCTACTGTAAATCAACCATTCACAGTTACACCAGATAGTACAAGTAAATTCTTGTTGTCATTTACAACAGCAAACATTGATGCAATTGCACAAAAAGGTGCAAACTATGGTTTGTCTGCCAATGCCAATATTAGTATTGTTGGTGGTGGTAAAACTGCCGCTACATTGGCATCACCAACAGTTCTTCAAGCTGGTGGAATGCCAGAGTTAGTTTTCCCTGTTGGTTATTCATATGTTGCTAACGTAGCAAACTCAACATACTATACTACACAAGTATTCCGTAATCAAGGTTTCAACAATACAAGTAAGACTTTAACAATTAACACAACTGCACCTTTGGCATTCCAAGGTCCCTTGAATACTTCCATCTATGGTAGTCAGTTCAAACAATTGTTTACATTGATTAACAACTCTACTGGTCAGATTCTTGATTTTACTTATTCTGGCAATACTGCCAATATTACATCGGCAACTTCTGTAACATTTACTTCGCCTACTTATGGTGCTGTTTCAAACGTAACTGTTATTGCTGCCATGTATGTTGCTGGCGGTGATGCTTCTACCAATATTGTTAAAACAAAAACATTAGTTACTGGTAATACAACTTATGGTAGTACATCATTAAGTTCTGTTGTTTCTAATACTTCTCTTGACCTTGTTAATGGCCAAGCGTATGTTCTGAATTCAGCAATTACTGCCAATGCACCATTCTCATTGTATGTTACCGATGTTAAGAGAATTACTAAAATTATCGATACAGGTAGCACATCAGTAACCGCTTCTGGTCAATTGTTGTCCACATTTACCGACATTACAACATCATTTGCGTTAGATAATGGTCAACGAGATAGTCATTATGACTTTGCTCAGTTATCTTTATTGCCTGGTGTACCTGCACCTAAAGGTAACATTTTAGTTTGCTTCAACTACTATTCACATGGTGGTGGTGATGGTTACTTTAGTGTCAATTCTTACACAAATGAAACCTATTCTCAGATTCCTTTCTATACTGCTAAAGATGGTAACACTTATGCACTAAGAGATTGTATCGATTGGAGACCTTCAAAGGCCAATGGTACAACAGCATACTTTGGTGGTTGGGAATATAAGAATCCAGGTACTGCACAAAACATTTTAATTCCACAAAACAATACTAGTTACCAAAACCAGTATTCATATTACTTGGGAAGAAAAGATTTATTAGTTCTGACAAAAGATAGTCAGTTCAATATCATTCAAGGTACTCCATCAACTTCACCACAGTATCCATCACAACCAAATGGTTCATTGTTATTGGCCAATTTGAATATGGATCCGTATACTGCTTATGTACCAGGTGAAAATCCTGATGGCATTACACCTAACTTGTCTATTAACAAAGTATTGCATAAGCGTTGGGCTAAATCTGATATTACTGATTTACAAACACAAGTAAACAATTTAGAATACTATACAACATTAAATGCTTTAGAACAACAAGCATCTGGTCTACAAGTATCTGATGTTAATGGTGTAGCACGACCAAACTTTGGTATTTTAGTTGATGACTTCAATTCATTTGCCGCAGCAGATACAAACAATCCAAACTATGCCGCTAATATTAATATTAGAAAAGGCCAAATGGGTCCTGTTACTTCTGTAACTAATTTCCAATTACAGAATCCTGTTGTATTGGCATCGTTAGGTAGTTTAGCGACTACTGCTGTCAACACATATGCTATTAATAATATCAATGGTACTGCTACAAACATTTACACATTACCATATACAACTGCCAATTTGATTTCACAACCATTGGCAAGTAATACAATTAGTGTTAACCCATTCAGCGTAGTAACTTATCAAGGTTTTGCAACTCTGAATCCTCCAATGGACAATTGGGTTAATACAGTTGAAGTACCATCTATTCTTATTACTGACCCATCATTACAGTTTAATCAACAAGCTGGCGGTTTAAATTTAACCAATGGTGGTGACTTTGCTTCATTACCAGGAACAACATCTGTTGTTTCATCTTCACAGACTGGCGTAGGTGCTTTAAGTGGAACAAACTCTACTTCAACACCATTACAACAAGGTGGTACAGCATCAAGCAGTTCATATGTTGCCGTACCTACACAAACTTATGTAAGTCAGATTGTTGGTTTGAATAATGCACAAACTTCAACCGCAACAAGTCCTGCTTTAGTATCAGCAGATGGTTATGTAACAAACAATGCTGTATTGCCTAATATTCGCCCACAAGAGATTATCGTAAGAGCTGGCGGTATGTTGGTTAATACTCCTGTTTCTTGCTGGTTTGATGGTCAAAACGTAAATCAGTACATGACAATGCCAAACACCATTGAATTGACTGGTGTTACTGGAACATTTAACGTAGATGATATTATTGGTTTCTATGAGTCCAATATTTCTACATTCTTCCCTATTGCTCGTGTAATTTCTGTATACAACTATCCAAATGGCACTTCTGTTCGTTTGTATGTTGCAACAATGATTCAAGTACCACAGACAGTTACAACAGCACAGTTACAAAATGCTTTCTTTAATGTCAATGGAACATACCAAGGTTCTACTGCTGCTGGCACAGTAACATTCTCTGCCAATTCAATGCACTCGATCCATAACTCTGGTGTTGTTTCTGGTGTTGGTGGCAGTTTCACTTCTGCTTCAACAAGTACACCAACCAACATCTTTGCTTGCCAGACAGTAAGTAATTGGGCATCATTTACAAATACTTATGGTGTATGGGGTGACCAAAACAATGGCGGCTCTTATAGTGCTACATTCCCATTCACACCAGCAAGCACAGGAACATATACAGTAACTTATGCTGGTGCTGATACTGTTACAGGTTCAATTTCAGTTGGTGGTACAACAATTAGTACCGGAACATTAGTTGCTGAAAGTACAAAGAGTACAACAATTAGTTTAACATCAGGCGTTGCTGCAAACGTTTCTTGGTCATTGACTAATTCTGGTTTGTATCAATACTATGCCGGTCCTGCCGTTGCCGTAACAATTACTGATCCGTCAGGAAATATTGTTTGGAACTCCAGAACACCATCAGGTTTAACTTATGCTGCAATTGGTAGTGAGTATGCAATGCCAGGCGGTGGCTCAATGTTTGTGGGTGCTACACAAGTTCAATTAGATGCTAATGCAAATTCATCATCTAATAGTTACTACTATGGTGCAGCAATTTCAATTAAGACCACATACACCTATAACTACAACTATGGTGCAGTTTATTATCCACCTCCCCCACCATTCTCTGGTGACGGCGATAGTGCTAACGTAAACCGTTACAACACAGCGGTATCACAATACAATAATCAAATTGCTGCAAGTTCTAATCAGGCAAAAACATCTACGATTACATTGTCATCTACTGCTATCTACAATGCCAATATTACATCATACAATGCTGTAACTAGAACTGTAACATTAGATAAAGGTGTTAACCTTTCTTTTGGTACAAATAGTATTTACGGCAATATGAATTCACAATACAATATTACAGGTAATGTGGGCTCTGTAGCTGCTGCAATTCATTCAGGCAATACAATTCCACAATTGTCTACTGATGAACATGGTCAATTTGTAGCAATCTTCAACGTACCTGGTTCTGTATTCTATACAGGTCAACGAGTATTCCGTATTGATAATCGTGTAATTCCAACACAACCTTCGTCTGCTACAACATATGCTGAAGCAACATTCTATGCTACTGGTCTACAAACAATCAACCAGAACTTGAACTATGCCGCTTCAGTTGATGCTTCTTCTACAACAATAACACAAACCAATAATCAAGGTTACAACATTGTTGCTCAGACACCAAACATTGATCCGTTGGCACAAACATTTATTATCAGTAAACAGAATTATCCAAATGGTGCTTTCTTAAACTCTGTTAATTTGTTCTTTGCTCCGTTTACAAGTAATACTGTGCCTAGTTCACCTGTTACTGTATCGATTGTTGGTACATTGAATGGTTATCCAAATGGTCAAACATTACCATACTCAACTGTAACATTGAACGCAAATCAGATTAATACTTCTTTGGCACCAAATAGTGCTAATGCTTCGACATATACAACATTTACATTCCCAGCACCAGTATACATTCAACCTGGTGTATTGTATGCCTTTGTTGTACAATCTAGTTCATCTGCTTATAACTTGTATTATGGCGAACAAAACAAAGTTGCTATTGCTTCTTCTGCCAATACAACTAGTTCTTCAATTGCAACTAAGATTGGTCAAGCACCATATGTTGGCGCTCTGTTTGAATCACAAAACTCTATTACATGGACTGCTGACCAAACTAAAGATTTGATGTTTACAATTAACCAATGTGTGTTTAATACTACAACTACACCACAGGTACAATTTGTAACACCGTTCAATCTGCCATATAGAAAATTAGGTCGTCAAGATATTTTACAAAAGTTGAGTGCAAACTCAGTACCAAACGTATACAGTTTGTATTCACCAAGTCAAGTAATGGATGCTTTCAATGTATCAACTACTGACTTTATTCCTTCTTCGACATCTATTAACTATGCTTATCAAACAACATTGTTGAATGGTAATGCTCAAACAGGCCTTACACCAGTAACACCTGGTCGTTTTGGTACACCAACACAAGATAACATTTATTTGAATGATGGTAATGGTGAGCGTGTATTGTTGAAGAACTCAAATACATCATTCCAATTATTTGCTACATTATCTTCAAACGATCCAAATGTAAGTCCAGTTATTTGTGACGATGGCGTATCATTGTATAACATCATCTATCACGTTAATAATATGGGTATTGATGGTAACATTATTACTGTGGCCAATACAGGCGCAAGTTATAATGCCAATACATTGTCTATTGTTATCACTTCAGGCATAACCAATTCTAATACAACAAACGATTTGGGTACAACAGATTTACCTGTATTTGGTTATACACAAAATACAACTACTGGCGGCATTACATCCATCTACACAACTTATCCAGGTTCTGGTTATTTGGTAACACCAACTATTACTGTATACGATCCAACAAGTCGTACAACATCTACAGCGAATGCTCAAATTGTTGTTGCTGGTGAAACATCTAAGAATGGTGGTAATGGATATGCCAAGTACTTCACCAAGAAAGTAGTCATGCCAGCAGGTAATGATTCTGGTGACCTTCGTGTATACATTGATGCTTACAGACCACCTAATACTCAAATCTATGTTTACTATAAAATTTTGAGTTCTGCTGATACACAAGTATTTGAGAATCAAAACTGGCAGTTAATGACCAATACATTGAACTATACAAACTATTCAACAAATAGAAATAGTATTATTGAATATGAGTATGCTCCTGGTATTAACAACTTGGCCAACAACAATATTTCTTATACAAGTACAAGTGGCATTAGTTACAATAACTTCATTCAGTTTGCTATCAAAGTTGTTATTACTACACCAGATAGAACTAATGTTCCATTCTTACAAGATATTCGTGCAGTAGCATTACCAGCAGGAACAGGAATTTAATATGTACGTTAAAGTAAAAGACGCTAATTTTATTAGAGACACTAACTCAATGGCTCTTATCAATACGGACCGTAAGGCAATTAATGATTACCAAGAAAAAGTCCGTATGGCAAAGATCCAAAAAGAAGAAATAAATAACATTAAATCTGAAATTGCTGACGTTAGAAATGATGTACAAGATATTAAGATGATGATAACAAAACTATTGGATAAAAATTTAAATGGCTAATACAGTATCCCTATTAAGTTACGCCAACACCTTCGGTGATTGGGTGGTTACAACCAATTTTTTGACACAACAAAATAATAATCTTGTAGCTAACAACTATGTTAAATCCACAGGAACATTGTATCTTAATGATCCAAGTCTAGGTTTACAGGTTGCTAACGGTGCCATTTTTGCTGGTGCCATGCAAGTACAAGGTCTTGGTTCTTCTGCTTCTATTCAAAATACATTATCGGTTGGCGGTTTAGCAACATTCTCAAATACTACACAAAGTATTACAACTTCAGGTCCTGTAACTGCTGGCGGTCAGTTATCTGCTACTGGTTCAGGTACAGGTTTATATGTTGCCAATAATGCCACAGTCAATGGTATTTTAACTGTCTCTCAAAATACTAACGTAACCGGTGCATTAACTGTTTTTGGTCCTACAAGTATAAGTGGTGTAACAGCAGTAAGTAATACATTCAGTACTACTGGTGCAGTCTCGTTTGGTTCTACTGGTGCATTTACAGGTAGTGTTACGGCACCATCGTTTATCGCTGGTACTAGCATGGCAACACAATTTTTGTCTGTTAGTAATCCTGCTGGTGCCACGGTTAACGGTTCTTCAATTATCACAGCCGCAACTTATAACACTTATGCTCCTTCACTTACCGGTCTTGGCGCTTCTGGTACATGGAATATCAATATCAATGGTAATGCCACTAATGCTAACACTGCCACAGTAGCCAATACACTTTATTCGACAAGTGATTATACTGCCAATACATTTACTGTAGCTTCTACTGGTTTTGTAGGAAATGCCTTACAGAATGGTTGGGCACTCTGTTGGGGTAATAATTTAAGCGGTGGGTCATCAGGTACAAGAATTTACGATAACTCCAATTTGCACATTTTTACTGATGATGTTACTTATTTTGATTCTAATAGTGGTTCTTCTTGGTATTGGAGAACAGGTGTTACTCCAACAAACGGAGGTTCACCAAGTACCGTAGGAACATTAGATGGTTCTGGTAACTTTACTGCCGCAGGAAACGTAACTGCTTATTCTGATATAAGACTTAAATCTAATGTACAAACCATTACAGGCGCCTTAGATAAGACAATGCAGTTGCGTGGTGTCACCTTTGATAAAGATGGTCGTAAAGGTTTAGGTGTAATTGCTCAAGAAATCAGAGAAATTCTACCAGAAGTTGTTATGGAAAATAATGATGAAAACAAAACTTTGTCCGTTGCCTATGGTAATATTGTTGGTTTATTAATTGAATCTATCAAAGAACTCAAAGCCGAAATAGACGAATTAAAGAAAAAGTAAAAATTTGATTTTTTGCGTTCCGGCCTCCGAAAGTTCCGACCGCAATCCTAGAGTCCAAAAATCGAATTTACTTTTATGGTGAGGTAGGAAATGACATAAATATCCAATAGGATAATAAGAATATCAGGAAATTTAAATGCCAGCAGCCTATCAAAATCTCTATATAGAACAAGGTACTACATACTCTACATCAATTGTTATTGATGACGTATACAACGATCCATACAATTTGAGCGGTTATACAGCCGCAAGTCAACTCCGTTATTCTTACTACGCAGCAAATACAACAGCAACATTTGCTACTGCTCTTAATGCCTCTTCTGGAACAATAACTTTATCTTTAACTGCTGCTCAAACAGCTAGTATTCCTCCAGGTCGATATGTGTTTGATACTATTATTACTGACGGTGTAGGAAATGTGACTAGAATTTTAGAAGGTATTGCTGAAATTTCTCCATCCGTTACGAGGTAATAAATGGGTCAAATAATTGGGACAGTAAATGTCCAAGTAGGGTCAGCAACAACACCCCGAATTAACTCTATCAGTTATGGTGGTAAAAACACCATTCTAGGTGCGGCGGATCTGAACGCAACAAATGCGATTAACTTAGACGTTATTACTTATCAAGCAAATACGAATTCTTTTGTATTGTCTCCAGCTGGTCAAGCCATCACAAATATTGATGGAGGATTTTTCTAAGTGGCCAATACCTCAATACAAATCCTTCGTTCTTATACATCAAATGTTCCAGCAACACTACTTGATGGACAGATGGCGTATTCGTTTTTGGCGAATACACTATACATTGGTGATAAAAATAACGAGATTATTCCAATTGCTGGTGAATCTTACATTCTCAACCTTGTTCAGGTCAACCAAACACAGAACGTAGAGATTGCGGCTGCTTATGCTCAGGCCAATGCAGCCACCAATTCAGCACAGTATGCTTATACAAATAGTAATGCTTCTTATATTCAAGCCAATGCTGCTTTCTTACAAGCAAATCAGGCAAATCAATATGCCAATTCAGCATATGCTCAAGCCAATTTAACAAACACTTACGCTACTACGGCTTATGCTCAAGCAAACGCAGCCACAAACTCAGCACAAGCAGCCTTTACAGATGCTAATGCCGCTTTCATTCAAGCAAACGCAGCATTTCTACAAGCAAACATTACAAACACTTATGCTACTAGTGCATATGCTCAAGCCAATGCGGCTACTGCTTCTGCTCAAGCGGCTTTTATTGATGCTAACGCAGCATTTATTCAGTCTAATGCAGCATTTACACAAGCTAATGCAACTAATACACTAGCACAAGGCATTTATGTATTTGCCAATGCTACAAGTAACTTTGCTTATTCTGCATATGCGCAGGCAAACGCAGCAACATTCTCGGCTCAAGCGGCATATAATAATGCCAACTCAGCAGTATCTCAGATTGCAGCCAATACGGCATATCAAGTAGGTGTTAATACTACACAGAATAACCAAATTATTGCTGTAAACACTTACGCAACTTCAGGTTACAACCAAGCAAATACTACTACTGCCAATTTGGCGGCTAATATTATTTACTTTCAATCTGTAACTAATACAATCAATGCCAATGTGGTGGCAGTCAATACATATGCCGCTTCTGCTTATAATCAGGCTAATTTAACTAACACTTATGCCACATCGGCATATGCTCAAGCAAATGCGGCTACCGCATCAGCACAATCTGGTTACAATCTTGCTAATACAGTTTCAACTACTGCAAATGCTTCTTATTTACAAGCCAATGCTGCAACTGTTTCGGCACAATCAGGTTATAATCTAGCAAATACTGTATCAACGACAGCAAATGCTGCCTATTTACAAGCTAATGCGGCCACAAATTCTGCTCAAGCGGCATACAATAATTCAAACAATGCTTTTGCAGCTGCAAATACTGCTTATTCGTATGCAGTTAGTGCTGGTAATCAAGCAAACTTAACTGATACTTATTCTCATAGTGCATACGGTCAAGCTAATGCGGCTACGGCTTCGGCACAATCAGGTTATAATCTAGCAAATACTGTATCTACTACTGCCAACGCATCATATTTACAAGCAAATGCGGCTACCGCATCAGCACAATCTGGTTACAATCTTGCTAATACGGTATCAACTACCGCTAACGCAGCGTATTTACAAGCAAACGCAGCAACCAATTCTGCTCAATCAGGTTATAATCTAGCAAATACCGTTTCTACGACAGCTAATGCGGCTTACTTACAGGCAAATGCTGCCACAAACTCAGCGCAATCTGTTTATAACTTTGCTAATAATATTTCTACTCATGCCAATGCAGCATACGATTTAGCAAATACAGTATCAACGACTGCCAATGCTGCCTATGTTCAGGCAAACGCAGCAACTAATTCTGCTCAAGCGGCATACAATTGGGCTAATACTAAGTTTAGTTCTTCTGGTGGTACAATCAATGGTAACACAAGTATTATTGGTAACTTATCTGTAACGGGTAATATTGCTGTAACAGGTAACGTAATCAATACAACTATTACAGGTAATACTGGTGAATTCTTTGGTGCAACATCAAATGGTTTTGGTGCTTTGTATGCTGGTATTCCAACAGGATTTACTTTTGAACCACAGACGATATTTGAAGCTGATGGTAACTACAATGGTTACATTCAGATTAATTTACAGAATATTAATTCAGGCAATCAGGCATCAGGCGACTTAGTTGTTACTGCTGATAATGGTACCGCAAACGATACCTTTGTTGATTTGGGTATCAATAGTTCCACATACAATCAACCTGGTTATGGTCTAACAGGACCTAATGATGCTTATTTGTATGCTTATGGTAATACATTTACTGGTGGCGGTAATCTTGTAATTAGTACCTACACAAATAAAGATATTATTTTTAGTACAAATGGTGGAGATACGCCAGATGAAGTGATGCGTATTACTGCTGCAAATAATGTTGTAATTAAATCAACTAATGCAAGTAATAGTACAACGACTGGTGCTCTACAAGTTACTGGTGGTATTGGTGTACAAGGTAATGTATACGCTTCTGCTGTTTATGATAATGGTTTAGAAGTTGGAACTTATGCTAAGGCTGCATACAATCAAGCCAATCTGACCAATACATATGCAACATCAGGATATGCACAAGCAAATGCTGCTACTGCTTCAGCACAGTCTGGATATAATTTAGCAAATACAGTTTCAACAACTGCTAATGCAGCTTATCTTCAGGCTAATGCAGCTACGGCTTCTGCTCAATCTGGTTATAATTTAGCAAATACAGTAAGTACCACGGCAAATGCAGCTTATCTACAAGCAAATGCTGCCACAAACTCAGCGCAATCTGTTTATAACTTTGCTAATAATATTTCTGCCGCAGCAAACTCAGCATATAATCTTGCCAATACCATATCAACAACTGCTAATGCCGCTTACTTACAAGCAAACGCAGCAACTAATTCAGCCCAATCTGGTTACAACCTTGCCAATACAGTTTCTACCACAGCAAATGCGGCATATGCTCAAGCAAATGCTGCAACCAATTCTGCTCAATCTGGTTATAATTTGGCCAATACTGTATCAACAACTGCTAATGCGGCTTATCTACAAGCAAACGCAGCTACAAATTCTGCTCAGTCAGGTTATAATTTAGCAAATACAGTTTCAACAACTGCCAATGCAGCATACAATCAAGCTAACTTAACTAATACTTACGCAACTTCTGGTTATACACAAGCCAATGCTGCCACAAACTCAGCGCAGGCGGCATACAATACTGCTAATACTGCAGGCGCTAATACCGTTTATCTTACTGGTGTAAATTTAACTCAGAATACTTTAATTGCTGCAATCAACACTTATTCTATTTCAGCATACAGTCAAGCAAATAGTGCTAACGGCATAGCAAATACGGCAGTTCAGCGTGCCGGTGATACAATGACTGGTAAATTGTTGATATCTAATACCAACACATCTACTGCTTTAGTTGTTACTGGTGGTTCCACATTTAGTGGTAACACATACCATAATCAATATGTCATAATTGCCAATACCACATATATTGGTAATAATGCTTTCAATACTAATATTACCAATCCTGCTTTGGTAATGAAAGGTGTTTCTTCAACAGGAACACCAGGTCAATACTATACTCAAGCCGCCCTCCTCAACGGAGGATCAAATACAGGTTCTGCCGACTATATTGCTTATGTTGACACCTATCCAGGTCCAGGAAACGACCATGGATGGATTGATATGGGTATTACCGGTTCGTCTTTTGCTGATCCAAACTTTACCATTACCTTACCACAAGATGGCTATATTTTCTCTGGTGCTGTGGCAAACTCAGGTGCAGGTGGTAATTTAGTATTTGCTACCGATACCACAGGCTCAGTCGGTGATATGGTATGGGCAGTAGGTGGTTTCAATACTTCAAATGAAGTTATTCGACTAAGAAATACACAGAAGCAATTGGTCATCAAGATGGCCACACCAGCAACAAGTAATACCTCTGGTGCTTTACAGGTTTATGGTGGCGTAGGTGTTCAAGGTAGTGTATATGGCGGAAACTATACTGTAACCGGTTCGGGTAATGGTGTAACATTTGTTGATGGTACGACACAATTTACTGCTGCTTCTCCATACGCTTACGCTAATGCCGCCTTTGCTGAGGCCAATGCGGCTTATGGTATTGCTAACACCGCACTTCAAAATACAGCATCAATTATTACTGCTGGTAACCTTACAGTAGCAAACAATTTGATTGTTGCCAATACAATCAGTACAAGTGGACCTAGCGGTAATATTAGTGGTGTCAATACACTATTTGCAAATACAGTAAATGCTTCTGTTAGTTTTGCTTTCCCTGACACTACAATAATTACTGGTACAAGTAGTTCTGTTTCATCAAACTCGGCAAACACATTAGCAACATCTAATGCTGTCTTTATTGCTATATCTTCTGCTCTGGCTTACTCCATTGCTCTAGGATAAATATAATATTAATAGGATTAAATAATGCCAAACGTATTTACAAACTCTCTTAAACCAAGTATCGGCACAGCCAATACTACCGTATTTACAGGACCTGCTGCAACGCAGTCTACTGTGATTGGTCTTTCTATTGCTAATAGAACTACATCAAATACAATTCAAGTTTCTGCATATGTACTAGATTCATCTAATTCGTTTAATGCTTCTTATATTGTGAATAATGCCACAGTACCTATTGGTGGTACAATCGTTGTAATTGGTGGCGACCAAAAAATGGTACTAAAATCAGGAGACTCAATACAAGTATCTTCTTCGGTTCCTGGATCCGCTGATGCTATTTTAAGTGTACTAGAGATTAGTTAATAATGCCTATTTCACAAATTATTACCGCTTCTATTGCCAATAATGCTGTTGTAGCAGTAGATATTGCCAATAATACAATTACAGGTACTCAACTTGTTAATAACACAATCACAGCACAACAAATTGCAAATAATACAATTAGTGCTGGACAAATTGCTCCAAATGGTATCACATATGGACAAATTGGTTCTGTTAATGCTGGTGTAATTAATGGTCAACTTAGTGCCAATCAGATTGCTTCTGTATCCAATACTGCTATTGCTGGTTTAATTCAAGCCAGTCAAATCGGTTCTGTATCAAATACTGCTATTGTAGGAACAACATTACCTGGACCAGGTGGTGTCACTGCAACAATGTTAGACGTAGCTACTGCTAATGGTACTGGTGCAGTTTATCTTCCTGCCGGAGCAACTAATCAAAGACCTTCTGCAAATACATCTGGCGCAGTACGATTTAACACTACAAGTGGTCTTATTGAATTTAATTCTGGTTCAGGCTGGCAAAATTTAGTAACATCTTATCCTTTAAGTTATTTGGTTGTTGCTGGTGGCGGCGGTGGAGGACAAGGAAGTCCTGGCGGTTATGAAACTGGTGGTGGCGGTGCAGGCGGATTGATAACTGCTTCTAATTACTATGTTACTAGCGGAACAACATATAGTGTTACTGTTGGTGGTGGAGGAGGAGTTGCTTCGTCTGGTGGAACTTCTAGTATTACAGGAATAGTAAGTACAGTTGGTGGCGGCGGAGGAAATAACGGCGGCGGAAATGGTGGAAATCCAGGAGGATCCGGCGGTGGTGGCGGACATCCAGGAACTCCTGGCGGATCAGGAACTCCAGGTCAAGGAAATCCTGGAGGTACTGGAGGTTCTAGTTGTGGTGGTGGCGGCGGTGGCGCAGGCGGAACAGGAGGCAATGCAACACCAGGACAACCAATTTCCGGAGGTTTAGGCGGAGTTGGATTATCATCATCAATCACAGGCACACCTAGTTTTTATGCTGGAGGCGGAGGCGGTGGTACTGGCGGAACCGGTGGTTCGGGCATTGGCGGAACCGGCCAAGGAAATGGCGGCAGCGGTACAAATCCAGGAACTCCAGGAACAGGTAGTGGTGGCGGAGGAAATGCAGGCGCAGGATCAGCATCAGGTTCACCTGGAGGTCCAGGTATTGTAATTATTTCTTACGCTTCTTCTGTGCAAAAAGGAACTGGCGGAAATAGTATTACAAGTTACACATCAGGCAGTACAAAATATTGGGTTCATACATTTACTTCATCAGGAACGTTTGTTTCTTAATAAATATAATTAATTTTAACAGGAGTGTTTTAAAATGTCACATTATGCTAAAGTATTAGACGGCAAAGTAATCAACGTAATTGTTGCTGAAGCCGAATTTTTCAATACCTTTGTAGATTCAACACCAGGCGATTGGATTCAAACTAGTTACAACACACAAGGTGGCGTACACAAACTAGGTGGTACACCACTTCGTGGCAACTATGCCGGTATTGGTTACACATACGACCGTACACATGATGTATTCTATCCACCACAACCATTTCCAAGCTGGACAATTTCTGCGCCAACATGGACATGGACAGCACCAACACCAATGCCAACAACAGGCGGTCCATATACATGGAATGAATCAACTAAATCTTGGGTAGCAACAACAGTTTAAATTGGGAGTTTATTATGATGACACTTGAAGAAATTATAAAAAGTTTTACAAATGAAAATGGATTTTGTTGGGGTATTGATACTGCCATGAAATCTCTCAGACCAGGATGTATGTACGCATTACAAGCAGGTAACGGAACATTTGAAATTATTGATTGGCCAGATAATCAATGGTCAGAAGAAATACAAGGTTATGTTCAAGCACCAACATCACAAGAAATTCGTGATGAATATATTAGACACAAAACAATTGCCGAATGTTTAGAGTATTTTAATAAAGAAAAGACAACATGAGTTTTTTAGGTAACAGACCGGATTCATTCGGATATTCTTCTACATCATATGACCATTTCAATGGTGATGGTGTTACGACCGTATTTACACTTTCTCGTATTGTATCAGCCAATAGTGATATTGAAGTTATTGTTAATAATGTGGTACAAGATCCGGGTGGTGCTTATTATATTGTTAATAATCCTGGTACGGCAACACAGTTAGCATTTACAGGAACTCCTTCCGTTGGTACAGGTAATATTGCAGTCATCTATAAGCAATTTATTAATGCTTCTTTAGGTGTTGGTGCCAACTCTATTACTGCTCAAGCAATTGCAGCAAATACAATTCAAGCATATCATTTGGCAAGTGGTTTATTAAATCCAATTGTTAATACTTTTACTGGTGATGGTGTAACAACATCATTTACATTAAGTCAAGCGGCACTTTCAGCAAATTCTTGTCTTGTTACTGTTAATGGTATTACACAAAACTATCCTTCAAATTATTCTGTAAACGGTACAACATTAACATTTACTTCTGCACCTGCTACTTCATCTGTTATTCGTTGTACCCAACAATCTATTATTGGTACAGGTGTTGTACCAATTGATGGTTCAATAACAACAAGTAAGTATGCAGCAAATTCTATTCCTACTTCTGCATTTGTTGCCAATACAATACCAACAACTGCATTTAAAGCAAATTCAATTACAACAAACTTGATTGCTTCAGTATCCAATACTACTATTGTTGGTTTAATTAATTCAAACCAAATTAACACAGTATCTAATACTCAGATTACTGGTAATATTATTAGTTCACAAATTACATCGGTAGCTAATACACAATTAACCGGAACACTAACAAGAACTCAATTAGATAATGCAAGCTCTAGTGGTACTGGTGCATTATCAATTCCTTTTGGAACTACTGCTCAAAGACCTGCGGCAAATACTGTTGGTTACACTAGATTTAATACTGATACCGGATATTCTGAATATTGGACAGGTACCGTATGGACTCCTTATGGAAATTCTTCAACACCGACAATTAATTATCTAGTTGTTGCTGGTGGCGGCGGTGGTGCTACCGATTCGGACGTTGGTGGTGGCGGTGGCGCTGGAGGACTCCTCACAGGTGTAACTCCAATAACAGCAACACAAACTTATACTGTAACTGTTGGTGGTGGAGGTTCACAAGGATCAGGTCCTGATAGCACAGGTACAGGAGGCGGAACAAATGGATCACAAGGACAATCTTCATCAATTGGTTCATTAGTAACAACAGTTGGTGGCGGTTACGGAGGAACTCGTAGTCAAGCCGGAGGTTCTGGTGGTTCAGGCGGTGGCGGTGGTGACGCAGGAGCGGCCGGCGGATCTGGAACATCAGGACAAGGATTTCCAGGAGGCAATGCTCCGCCAATTAACTCTAATGGTGGTTGGGACCAAGGCGCTGGCGGTGGTGCGGGTGGTGCCGCAGTAAACGGGACTTCTAGTATTCCTTCTACTGCAGGACCAGGATTAGCCAGTTCAATTAGTGGTTCATCAGTAACGTATGCGGCAGGAGGTAGAGGTACACAATTTCTTGTTGGTGCTGCAAATAGCGGTAACGGCGGATCAGGTTGCAGAAATGGCGGTTCGGGTATTGTAATTATTTCTTACCCGCAAACTTATAAACAAGCTATCGCAACAGGAACTTATTCAATGTCACCGGTTGGAACTAATTATGTTTACACATTTACCGGTTCAGGTTCAATTACATTCTAAAATAACATGACCATACAACAAATAAGTTCTACTGATATTGTTTCTGTTGCTAATACAGCAATTGTTGGTGCATTATCAGTAGCAAATACAAATATTACCGGTAACATTATTAGTAGTCAAATTACATCGGTAGCTAATACACAAGTTGTTGGCGTAATGACAAATATTGGTGCTGGCGCAATTAATAGCAGTCAAATTGTTAACGGAGCTATTTCAAACACTCATTTAGATGCTGCTTCAGCAAATGGCACCGGTGCAATGTATCTTCCTATTGGTACTAGTGCTCAACGACCTTCTGCTAACGTTGCAGGACAAACCAGATTTAATACAACTACTGGTTATGCTGAATATTGGACAGGAGCTCAATGGTATCAATACGGCCAAGGATCTACAAGCACAGTTAGTTTTTTACTTGTTGCTGGCGGAGGTGGTGGAGGAAATAACGGAGCTGGTGGCGGTGGTGGCGGTGGTGCAGGAGGTTTTATTACTGGTACACAAACTGTCACAGCCGGTACAACATATAATATTACTGTTGGTACTGGAGGAGCGGGTGCAGCTGCTTCGAGTAGTGCTTTTGGATCACAGGGCGGTTCAACATCTTTTACTGCATATCCCACATCAGCAGTCGGTGGTGGTGCCGGTGCTGGAGGTTATAATACTGGCGGTTCTGGCGGTTCTGGAGGAGGAGGCAGTGCGGGAGGGAATGGCGGACAAAATGGAGCCGGCGGTTCGGGGACTCCAGGCCAAGGAAATCCTGGTG
>Ga0007876_1000279_pt1 | contig 20854 bp, 19 predicted proteins | sample CryBogCBH24Aug09_FD_70958 | JGI IMG/M metagenome (GOLD analysis project Ga0007876, IMG submission 70958) | Freshwater microbial communities from Crystal Bog, Wisconsin, USA - CBH24Aug09 | ecosystem: Environmental > Aquatic > Freshwater > Lake | place: Crystal Bog, Wisconsin, USA | collected...
TATTATTATTATTATTATTATTATTATTATTATTATTATTATTATTATTATTATTATATAATTTAAATATTCCATTAGGGGGTAAAACAATAATAGGATTAATATTTATAATGTCATTATATTTTAATCGTGTATTATTATACTTAATAATTGGTTTAATAAGTACATTATATATTGTTGTGATAGTAATATTATTAACGATATATTTAATACTAATATTATATTGAGCAGGATAACAATTTTTAAATAATATTATACCATTAATTTCATTAATAGTTATATTTGGATTGTTATTATCACATTCATATTTCCCTCCTAAATATGAATTACTTGGTATACAACCATTTATAAATGAATTATAAAAAAATATAGAATCATTATAGATAACTAAGGGTTTAATAATTATATTAAAATAAAATGTAATAATAAATGTATCAATACTATATAATATAGTTAAATTATAATTTCCACAAATTATATTATTATTACATATAATTTGTCCATTATTTGCAATTTTAATTCCTATAGGATTATCTTTAATATTAAATATACCATAAGAAGGATATATATATGGTATATCACTAATAAAATTTTCTGTATTATAAAATTCTACCCTATTAATATTATAAGTTAATATTGGAATACATGTAATACTATAATTTACTTCAGATATACAATTATTATAAATATATTGAATTTTAAAATTATAATTTCCTATTGAATTAAATAGAGCTGTTATTACTCCTGAAGTATCGATATTTATTTCATTTGAATGATTAATCAATTTAAATAATCCATTAGATGGATTTATAGTGGGATTTAATGATATAAATAATTTATTAATAATAATAGTATTATTATATATATTATATAATAATATTGGTTGAATTAATAATGTAATACTAGTTGTTATTGTTACATCATTATAATATAATGATATTATAAAATTATATTTATCTATTTCGATAATATCATGTTCATTAAAATATAGAATACCTGAACTATCAATACTAATTCCTTTTATTGAAGGAATATTAAAATAATAATTATCGTATAAACCAAATATTTTAGGTGGTTGTGATTTTTCATAGATAGAATAATTAATTGTAAAGAACGCAGGATAATATATAAAATATGGTTGAACATTAAAAGTATATATTGTTGATAATATGCAATTATTTAATGTATAGTATATAATACTACTATATGTTCCTATATCTATATATTTATTAAAATATATTATTCCTGTATTGATATCTATAGATATAATATCTAAATTACAAGTAAAAGTTCCTCCATATAAATATATTATTGGTGAACAACTATAATTTTCAATACCATATAATAAATTAATATTATCAGGATTATAATAAAAATATTGTTCATTCATTATTATATATATATTAAATAAAATTATATATAAATATACACAAACAATAAAATAATAAATACATAATATAAATATAAATATAAATATAAATATAAATACACAAATTAAATTTTATTATTATAATTTTATCAATTATAAATATATTAGTATTGTGGAAAAATTAGGCTTATTGAATTTTGTATTTTTAGTTTTTTAATTAAAGATAATAAAAATAATATTAATAATAGTTTCATATAAATATTAGTTTAATATAATTAAATATTAATTATTGATCCTATTAATAAACTAGTTGGTATGCATAATAAATATTCCTAAGATGTTTATTTAAAATATATTTTATAAGTTTTAATAGAATCATCTAACTACAATTCATAATATTAATACTGATGTGTTTATTTTTAATTCAAATGTATTTACCAATGCATATAATATTATTTTAAAACAATATAAAAATAAAAATAAAAATAAAAAAGGTTATCAAATAACTTATAGATTCTACAAATATTGCTAATTTTTGTGGAAAATTAGATTTTGGATATAATATTAAAATTACTGTTTTAGTTGATGAAAATAAAATACCATATTATTTAGATGTTTTTAGCAAAAAATTACAGAAAAAATAGTGGATACATATTTTAAAATAATAAAAAGTGTTATTGTGAATTGTGAATTTATTAATAAAAATTACAATATAAATTTAATAACACCACAACGAAAAAATACAACAAATAATAAAATTGATAGTAATAATTCAAAATTATTAAAGATATGATATTTAGTTGAACATTTTTTTAGTTTATTAAAACGTGGTTATAAGCGAATAAGTATAATAAATGATAAAACATTAAATAGTTATTTAAATTTCTTAAAAATTGTATCATCATTAATTATATTAAATCAAACTTCAAAAAATGATTAAATAAAAAATAATACTTATCCAATATAACATCCTATTTTTATATTAAAAAAATTACAATACTTCCCCCATAGTAAAATTATTTTAATATATATATATATATTAAAATAATTTATTGTTTAAAATTTATATAAGATTGCTAAAATAAGTTATTTTAAATAAGGGTAATTTTTCCATAGTTAAATATAATAATATATTTTATTTTAAATAAGGGTAATTTTTTCCCATATATATATATATGGAAAATATAGATTTAAAATATAAAAAATATAAAAAATATAAATTTAAATATTATAAAAAAAAATTATTATATGGGGGAAACCCCGCAGATAAGCTACAAATATTAATAAATATACTTAATTTTTTAATAAATATAAATTATACAGAAGAGTATCCTATACATAATATACAATATAACATTATTATTCTTAACAAGTATACATTAAATAATATTATACAATTATATAATTTGATTATATCTATTAATATACCCAATATATATAAGTCTACTTCATATAATTCTAATATTAAAGCTATAGATAGTATACATTATGATACTGATATATATAGTGACTATATTACCAAAATTCAACAACAGAATATACAATCTAGCCATATATATGAGAATATAGCTCGAATTACATTGAGAAAAATTTATCTTGCTGAAAAAAAAAAAGCTGACAACAACAATATTGAAATTAAATTAAATATATTTTTATTATGGAATAGCTTATATAATTACATCATATTCAAGCCATTATATGAGGACCTGTACAAATTAACTTCAAATACTTCTTCAAATATAGATATAATACCTAAACAAAAACAATATGATATAAAATATCATCAATATTTAAATGGTTTAAAATTTATATTGGACACTTTCCATAAAAATCATACTGATTCTATAATTATACGTAGTGATGGTACCCCTAGTTCGTTAACTATAAATGCCATATTATTAACAGGGGGAATATCTGATATTAGTGATATAAAAGAGTTCTTAACCCAATATGAATTAGAATTGGACATGAGCAAAAGTATAGATTTAAAATCAAAAAAAAATGAGTTAAACAGTTTATTCCGACATCTACATTATATCACATTAATGTTAGATGTAATGATAAAAATACCCCACCCCAACTATTCCGATAAGTATAATAAAGTATTTAAAAATTTTCAAAGTATTATAACTAAAATGAATGATGTTGGTGTAAAGATTACTCATTATTATCCACCTCAAATGAACAGGGACTATTATTTTATTCCTGATAGGATAAGAAAACATACCGAAGAACAGATGCCTATATTAAATGCTGAACCTGACATAAATATTGATAATATTGATATTTCAGACTTAATATCCAATGATAAATATTTCGCAAATTATTATGCCAGGTCAAATGATAAAATATGTTTGTATATAGATGAAATTTGTTTAGAATTAATTAATTATTTTACTCACAATCAAAAACCTAATATAGATCATGTTCAATTATATGATTATATATCAACTGTATTTAAGTTTATATATAATTTATATTATAAAATAAATAAAATGCCATTATCTATCTTAAAAAAATTATTAAAGGACATAACAATTTCTGACCCAAAAGAAATCTTGAATAATGGAATAAATGATATTATAAATGAATATAATAATATTTATAATGGTAATATGGTTGATTTCCCAGATAATTCTGGATTTGAAAATATTGCCCTGTACAATTAAATTATTATATATAAATATGCAATTATTTATTTAATTCATTAATATATTAATATTTATATATTTTTCAATAATTTATATACCATATTTATATAATATATTAGTATTGAAAATATAGGCTTATTAAATTTTTAATTAAAGATATTATAAATAAAAATTATATTATTATTTAAATAATAATGGTTTCATATAAATATTATTTAAATAATAATGGTTTCATATAAATATTATTTTAATATAATTAAATATTAAAGGTATATTAAATGTATATTAAATGTTGTTGATTCTATTAATAAACTAGATAGTAGACAATAAATATTCCTATGATATTTATATAAAATATATTTTTCCACAGTACTAATATAAATTTAATAACACCACAACAAAAAAATACAAAAAATAATAAAATTGATAGTAATATTTAAAAATTATTAAAGATAATATATGTAGTTAAACATTTTTTTTACTTTATTAAAACGTAGTTATGAATAAGTATAATAAATGATAAAACAATAGTTATGGAAATAGTTATTTAAATTTCTTACAAATTGTAGTATAATTATATTAAATTAAACCAAAATTGATTAAACAAAAATAATACTTATCCAATATAACATCTATTTTATATTAAAAATTACAATACTTCCTCATAGTAGATTATATTTTAAATAATGATACTATTTAGTATTATTAATTTTATTAATAGTAATATTTATTAGGTAGTGATGCAAACTAGTTAATTTTTCTATAATAATAGGTATATCTTCTATACCTATAGGTATACCTTCTATATCTATATTTAGATCTCTTATAGTTATATCTATATCTAGATATGTATTTATATCAATAGTTAGATCTTGAAGATCTTTAAGTATGGTATTTAAATTAGTAAATAATTTTTTATTCTCGCTTGTATTATTGCTTGTTTCCCTGGGGGTAGGATTAAAACTCGCCGCAAGAACCCTTGCAAGGTCATATTCATCCTGATTATCACGCTCATGTTGAAACCAACCAATATTAGTTTGGGTTTGTTCCCTCATGTTCGTATTCGTAGTTTGTAGGGAAGGTATATGCCTATATATGTATGCTAATATAGTGTTTCTAGTGTTAACATAGGGGAAATAGTACTCCCACCACCTACCACGGGATATGCTATGCACTATATTCCTTAAACTATCATTAAAATTAATATGGGAAGTTAAATTGGTCAATGCATTTGGAGAATTATTCAGTAAAATAGTAAACGGAGATAGTTGCGCGATAATAAAATCTCTGTTAGCCTCCTCGTTATGAACCACCGCGGGCCGTGCATTATGCCGGATTGTCTGACGGACTATATTCTGCCGGACATTTCGGTCATGTTGACTAAGCAAACTATTCATATTCATACCACCGGTTTGACTATGTTGTGTGGAGTTGAGTGGTATTTTAATATTTTTTAATATATTATTTATACTAGTATTCATCTGTTCTACTAATTCTACATATTGATCAACATCAACATTTATACTAAAATTTGAATTATTAAGTAAGTCATTAATTAAATCTATTAACTTATATAACTTCAAAATTTTATTATCTTTTACTATATTATTCAATACATGGTCTTTTATGAATGTTTCTGGTGACAGAGGGGCCCTTGTTACTGGGTTTGTTTCTAAATTCTGTAATGAATCTAAGTTATATGAGAGCCCAGGATCAATAATATATACATTATCAAATACGACGCCAATATAATCAGATAAATCCCATATATTTATATCTATTATGAAATAATTATTAGGAATATAATTACCATACTTAGTATTTATTTCATCTAATATAGTTTGTAATTTTTTATTTTCATAGGTGGTGGATATCTCTAATGAAGATAGCGTACTTGCTGAATATGACCAACCATCTTTTAACACACGGGGTTTAACTAATAGTTCATTAGATCTAGGACATAATAAATGATTTTTATTAATTTTTAGTATTAATTTTTCATTTATTGTGGTAATATTCATATATATATATATATATATATAATTTTAATATAATTATATTAATTGTATTAATTGTATTAATAAATCAGTTGGTATATATAATAAATATTCATGTTTATTTATATTTTACGTTTTAATAGGATCATATAATTACAATTTATAATATTAATTATGTTTTTTAGAAAAAAATATAATAAATAGATTAATTTAAATTTACAAATGCTTATAATATTATTTAAAAATAATTTAAAAATAAACAAAGGTTATCAAATAATTTATAGATTCTATAAAGTGTTAATTTTTCTGAAAAATTTGTGGATATAAAAATAAAAAAGTATTATAATTTCCTGTTTTAGTTGATGAAATAAAATACTATATATTTAGATATTGTTAACAAAAATTACAGAAAAATATAATATTGTTGGGGATAAAGATTATATAAAAAAGTTATTATGAATTTATTAATAAAAATTATAAGATAAATTCAATAACCACAACGAAAAAATATATAAACATTAATAATTCAAAATTATTAAAGCTATGATATGTAGTTAAATATTTGTTTAGTTTATTAAAATATGATTAGAAGCAAATAAATATATTAAATGATTAAATAAAATAATACTTATATAACATTCTATTATTATATTAAAAAAATTACAATAATTCTCCAAAGTAGATTATATTATATATAAACTATGATTTATATTATTTGATCAAAATAATATTGTACCAAATAGATTATTACATATGAATTAAAAGTGATATTATAAATGTATATAATACTATTATGTGGTAATATTAAAACAAAGCTTATAAAGAATAGTATTATGTTTCCACTATATATTTATATGTTAATGGTTATAAATTAAATTGTTAATTAAATATAACCATTATTTGAAATATGATAATTTTCCCATTCTGATTCCTGAAAATACATACATTTAGATTTTAATTCATTTTCCATATGAATAATTACATAAGATAATGTATTTATAGTTTTAAAAATTTCTTTATTATATATTATAAAGTTTTTGTCTTGTATTCCATTATTTATATAAGATAAAACTATTTTTATATCAGCAGAAACCATATGATGAACATAATGATTTTGATAACATTTATTTTTTTTATATAATTTATTATTATTGTAATTATTATTATTATTATTACTATAATTATAAATACAAGTATCTTTAAAATTACAAAATTTATAAGAACATCTTATTAAATTTCCATTTGGAAATATATTATTATGATTAATTTCAGGTTGTCTTAAACGTATTCTTAATATTTCACTTATTTTTAATAATAATTGTAATGAATTAGATAAAAATATATAATTAAATTGTTTATTTTGTAAAACATATTTTGTTAATAGTTGTATAATATTAACTTCAAATTGTAATAATTTTAAACTATTATGGTGTTTAATAGTATTTATATATTCTATATCAGTACTATTTATTTCTAATTCATTTAATTTATTTTTATAATTTATTTCTAATTTATTTAAATTATCTTCGAGTATTTTATCTTTATTATTATTTATATCATTATTATTAATATTATCACTATTATAACTAGCATATTTATTATTTAATTCATCCATAAATACTTGTATATTTTCTCTTAGTGGAGGAATCTTACAATATTGATTATACCATGTCATTATTATATATTTAAAATATATATATATCTCTATAAATAATATATTATTTATATTTATCAATATTTATAATTAAATTTGCAATTTCTGACCAATCCATAATAGTTTTTGATTTCATAAAAACATTTCTTAATATATTAAGTTGGTTAAAATTATTCATCAATTTAATAATATTTAATGCAGTATCTTTATTTATATCTAAATGAATACCTTCTCGTTCTTTAAATACACCAAAATTAGATAGTATAGGTATACAACCTGTTAGTAAAGATTCTTTTATACTAATACAATCTATTTCTGATTGTGTTTCAGTTACATATAACTGAAAACTACTTAAATATTTTTCTCTAACAATAATATCTATATTTTGTCGTCCATGATCAATAACACCAGGTCGTGAAATTAATAATTTTAATTGTTGTTTTATTTCATCTGTGAACATATCCATACCATAATATAAATGTAATTCACATTTAGGTTCTAATTGTTTAATATAAGTCCAAATATTTGGTATAATTGTTGGCAAACCTCTTGTATAATATGATACATAACAAAACCTATATGGATTTCTTTCTACTTTATCCCAATTATTAGAAAATTTATTAACTACTATCCCATTGGGAATTATTACATATTGAGAAGATAATAATTTAATTTTAAAAAATTTTTCAAAACTGTTAAAATGATAATTACTTTTGAATAATATTTTAGTAATTTTATTACTATATTTTTTATAATATGGAATGACTTTTATTAATTCAGGATTATCTATAAAATTATCATGTAAATCCCAATATATATATTTAGCTTTTAAATCAAATGAAATAGCAGAAAATAAACCATTTAATCTCCATAAAATAATAATATTAAAATTATTATTAAATGGAAATTTTTTCCAATCTTTATATTCTACTAAATTATTTATGATAGTATTTTTATTATTAGATAAGATAGAACTATATACTGCAACTTTTAATCCTTGTTTTGCCCAATTTTCAGATAAATATACGATAGCTTGTTCACTTCCTCCTAATGATTTATCTAAAGGATCCCATGAATTATTAAATCCACCTGTATAATAAACTATATCATAGATAGAATTTTCATTATAATAAAATAATGATTTCATTTTATTAAAAATATTAGAAGGGATATAATATTCTATAGGATGATCTGATATTTCTTTTAATGTTGGATTTATCCCATATGATCCTCCTATACAAATTTCACGTTTATTAAATGTATTATTAGTATGACTAGATACAATAATAGTTTTTATAGGATCTAATTGTATCATTGGTTCTGTAAAATTATTGGTAAAACTTTGTTCTTCGGCCATTTCTAAATTAGAATCATGTTTATGATTATATAAATATTCTTTTTTATATGCCATACAATTATTTGTTGAATGAAAATTATGAAATCCATTAAATTTATATAATTTATGTAATATATAATCAAATAAATATATAGCCGAACATCCTGCTATTAAATAGGATGATTTACTTAACATATTTACAGCATGTGATACTCTATCAGGAAAATAATAATCATCATCATCCATAATTACTATTATATCTCCAGAACATCTACTATTTCCTAAATTTCGTAAATCACTTAATTTTTTACCTGTATATTCAATATACACTATTTGATAAATAATATTTTTTTTTAATTCATCTATTAATATTTTATTTTGTTCAGCATCTTTATTATTATTTGAACCTTCTACAATTATCCATTCAATAATATTATCATATGTTTGTAATTTTATTAACTCATATAAATTTATTAGACAATTATATCTACTAAATTGGGATATGGTAACTATACTTACAGAATATTTTATTTTTTTAATTTTATTACTCATATTTTATATTAAATTAAAATAAAATAAACCTATAAATTATTTTATTATATAATAAAATAAATTCTATAATTTATTTATTTATCAAATTTTCATTGTAAAGATAATATTTTTTATATACTAATATATTATCTCAATGATGGATCGATATAATCTAGATTTAGTATATTAAATATATCTTTTTCACTATTAATAGGTATTTTTTCATTATTTTTTGTGTATAATCCATATTCAGATAATTTATAATTTTTTAATTTTGCTTTTATGCGCATTTGTTTATTAAATTCAGCTGATCCTGTAAAATATAATAATGCAGTATACCAACTAGTATAAGAAATATATCTTATATCAACCCGCATTATATAATCATTATAACAACAAAAACCCATATATTTAGTTGATCCTTTTTTTGTTAAATCATCAATTAAAAATGGTTTATTATTATTAAAAATAATAGGTTTTTTTAAAATATTAATAATTATATCTAAATAATTAAAATTTTCTTTTACTATTCCTAATTTGGAAATTAAAATATCTATATCTCCTGATGTTTGAGTTTTTCTTCGATAAGAACCACAAAATTCAAATATATATTTCATATCATTATTATATTTTTTATTAATATTTATAAAAATATGAGTAAATAATTGATAAATATTATTAATAATATTATGTTGTATAGTTTTAATAATTTTATCATAATATTTTAAACCTATTAATATTTTATTATTAACTATAATGGATCCATTATTAATTTTTTTTTTTAGCAAGTTAACAGATGTAATTCCATTATTATATAATTCTAATGCTTTAGAATCTCCTATACCAATTACAGATTTTAAATCTTCAATTATTTTAAATTTTTTTGAATTTAAATTATAATCTTTTAATTCTTTTAAATATCCAAATTCTAAAATTTCTTTAATTCGTTCAATAGTTCCTTCACCAATACCTTTAATAAGTTTTAATTGTTTATAATTAAAAATAGTTATTTTTTTATTATATTTTTTTAATATATTTAATATATATTTTAATTGTTTTAATCTATAATAATTTTCTGAATTTTTAATTTGTTTATATTTATCATTATAACAAGCTACTAATAATTCAAATTCTTTAATTATTTTTCTATTCATTATTATATAATAATAAAAGTTAATTATATATATTATATTTATAATCTTATTATTAATAATGTATAATAAATATTTACTAAAATATATAAAATATATTTTATATGGAGGTGTATATAAAAGATTAATTAAAAATGAAAATAATAAATTATATTATTTTCCTCAAGTAGATTATACAAAATTAAAATATGATGAAGAAGGATTATATTCTATAACTCATCATATAGATGCTTCTAAAATATCAAAATTAATATTAAAAAATTATAAAAATAAAAATAATATTACTATTTTAGATGGAACAGGAGGTTTAGGTGGAAATACAATAAATTTTTCTAAATATTTTTCCAATGTAACTTGTATTGAATTAAATAAAAATAGATACAATATGTTAATATATAATATTAAATTATATAAATTAACAAATGTTAAAATATTAAATTGTGATTCAGTAGAATTTCTATTTAAATATTATAATAAATATAATATTTATTTTTTTGATCCACCATGGGGAGGTCCAAATTATAAAACATTAAAAAATATTAGTTTAAATTTAGGAACTTATTCATTATTAGATATAACTAGTTTTTTAAAAATAAATACTACTAATAAATTATTAGTATTTAAGTTACCATATAATTATAATTTTAATGAATTTATAAATTATAAATATAAATTATATAAAATTAAAAATTATTATATTATAATAATTATATTATAATAATTATATTATAATTCGTTTTTTAAATAAAAAAGCAAATATGCATTTTTATTTTGTATAATTGATTCATTAGTAATTTCTATTATAGGATTAGCATCATCGAATAATAACCATTTATTATTATAAATATTTTTAACTAGACTTATATAATGACCAACATTTATAGAATTATGTCCAAAACTAATATGAATATTTATACCAATTAAAGTATATAATGTATTATTTTTATATGGTGAATGATAATGATAATAATTATATATATTAAAATTATTAATAGGATAAATAATATTATTAGATCTTTTTTTACTATTAATTCCATATTTATTTGTAATAAAACGTTTTAAATGTATAACTAAAATTTTTGGTGCTTTCCAAATTTTTATATTTTTTATAGGTTGATTTTTAATACCACATAAATCACATGTTAATTTATTAAATTTGTCTAATGTTTCATTAGCAATAAAATTACTAAAACATTCTTCTAATGTATATTCTTTATTAATATCATTTTTTTCAAAGGGAATGCTTAATGATAATGATATAAATGATTCAAAAGATGGAGAAATTGTCGAACATAAAGAACATTTTATATTTGATATAAAATAACCCACAAATAAATTAGTAATAGGCGAATAATTATTTTGTTCTATTCTTTGAATATAATTTAATGCTATAATTTGTAATATAGTTGTTTTATGTGAAATATTAATATTTATATTATTATTTTTTATAATAGGAATATACGTTATTTGTTGTTTAAGTTCTTCATCAATTTTAGAAATTAAAAAATTAAAAAATTCTTGTGAATCTTGATGTTGTAAATTAATCCAAATAAAATTAATATTTCCAATAATTTTTTTAAAACTTTTTAATGTAATAGTTATATTATTATTTGATATACTAGTTTTAATTGCTCTACGCAATTCATATATAACTGTATTTTTATTAATTTTTATATTATTATTTATTATTACATCAACAAAACTAGGTATTTGTTGTAATATATGTAATATAGATATCATATAACATGATACACCATCTATATTAATAAATCTGGAATAATGTTGTATATTGTCCATTTATATTAAATATAATGCTTATTATATATATTAAAGTATCATACTTAAAATATATTAAATATCAATTTTTATTTTTCTATAATTTATTAATGGACATAATTATTAATAAAATTGTAAATATTAATACTCTTACAGATTTTAAAAATTTAAAAATTAATAATAAATCCATAAATAAATTAATAAATAAACCAATATATTATAATAATTATTTATTTCACTATCTTATAATATTTAATAAATTAAATATTATTAAATTATGTAATTTTCCTATTTATAAAGAAAATGAAGAAGGATTAAATGGTTTTTTTTTAGCAGCTAAATATAATTATATAAATTTATTAATATATTTAATACATAATTATCCACAATATATATATAATAAAAATAGTAATAATGAAAATTTTATAGATTATTTAGATTATTCTAATATTACTAAAATATTGCATTTAAAATTAAATTGGCATTTATTATTATATAATAATATAGATGAATTATATTATAATTTAAATAATAATAATTTAAATTTATTATTATCTAAATATAAACCTAATCATTATGTTCATATGATTATATTTAATGAGCAACTAACAACTCAAAATATTATAAATATATTAGATATTCTAGAAAAATATATAAATTTACGGGATAATGAAGATAAAACAATAATTTTTCCTGCTATTTATAAAAAAGATATTACATTATTAAATTATATTATATCTAAAAAAGTAGATATTGATTATTATACTTTTATTAATACATATCATCCCTTAAAATATGCTATTAATAATAATTTTTTAGAAGGTGCTAAAATTATATGGAATACTATAAAAAATAATTTTAATTATGAATTAACTAATAATAAATTAGAAACCTTTGCATATTTTTTATTAAATAATAATTATATTGATAATCCATTATTTATAGATATATTACAAAATAGTACTTCATTATCATGGAATCAATATACTGTTGATAAATTAACAACATTACATTTACTTATTAATTATGATTTTAATAAATATAATTATTTAATAAAAAATATTAAAATAGACATTACTATTTTAAAAAAAATAAAAAAAACCAAAAATAATATTAAATGGTATAAATTTATGAAAAAATTACCATTATTAAAACCTAATACTAATATAATTTTTAAATCATATCCATATGTACATAGTAATTTATTTCAATCAAAATTTAAAGATATGTATATTTATTTATTATATATAAAACATAAATATAATAATTTATATTGTCCCATGCTGAATAGTAATCATCAATATATAAATTTAAATTATTATAATGAATTAAATATAGATTGGCCAGATCCATTACTAGAATATAATAATAATAAATTTCCATGGTTAATCTGTTATAAAAATGAAGATGAATACTGGATTCATCAACAATTAAATAATTTAATAAATATTCAACGGAGATATAAAAAATATGATTTAGGATTTTGTTATTTATCTCTTAAGGCAGAAGATAATGGATTGCATGCTAATATTATTATATATGATTTTAATAATTATACTATAGAAAGATTTGATCCATATGGTGATACAGTATATTATGATAATAAATTAGATAAAATATTAGAAGAAGAATTAACATGGAATACAGGACTTACATATATTAAACCATCTGATTATATGCCAGTTGCTTGTTTTCAAACTATTTCAGATGAATTAAATCCATTAAAACAAAAATATGGTGATTATGGAGGGTATTGTTTAGCATGGTGTATATGGTATTTAGAACATAGAATATTAAATATAAATATAAAACAAACTATATTAGTAAAAAAATTACTCAATATATTATCAATTAATAATAATAGTTTTATGGAATATATACGTAATTATTCAAATAAATTAAATTTTGCAAGAATAAAATATTTAAAAAAAATAGGTATATCATCTAAAATTATTTCTAATATTCATTATATTTATAATATAGAAAAAATAATTTCAGATTATATTATTAAAAAATAATTTAAATGATTGTATTAAAAAATATTAATAATTATTGTCCTACATATTGGACATGTATTATTTATTAAAATCCATCTATATAAACAATCAGTACAATATCTATGAGTACATTGTAAAAATATATAATTATTTATATTTTCTTCCATACATATAATACATATATTATTATTATTATTATTATTATTATTATTATTATTATTATTATTATTATTATTATTAGTAGTATAATTATTAGTATTATTATAATTAATAATAATATTATTATTAATATTATTATTAATTATATTAGTAATAGGTCTTATATAAAATGAATGATATTTTGTATATTTATCAAAAAACAAAATATTTTCTGAATAATCAATAGGAATATTATTTTCATAATATGGTAGTCCTGATGTTAATATATCATAGTCATTTATTCCATATGAATTATATATATATGAATTAATATATTGTTTAAGATTACAAATTTTTAAATTATAAGGAATTAATATTTGTATAGTGTTTCTATACACTAATTTAAAATATATATTATATCCCATAGTAAACATAGAAAATGAATATACCATATATAATTTATAAACTAATATTTAATTATTTATATAATTCAATTTTTTTATTATATTTTTTCATCTTTTATATCTTGAAGTAATTGTATAATATCAATATTATAATGTTTACTGATGGATATAATCATATCTAAATTAATTGGTTTATCGTTTTTTATTTTTTCAATTGATTTATGTAAATATAAAATACTTTTATCTAATAATTTTTTTTCATTTTTATTTATTTTTTCCATAATTTATATATTTATATATAAATAATTTTTATATATAAATATATAAATGATATTGGAAATACTTTCCCCATATAATACTATAATAGAAGGACCTTCAATCAATGAAGCTTTAAAATATCATATTAAAATGAATCATAGAGCAAGAATATCAAATTTAATATTTAAGGATAATTTAGATCATATGTATGCTGCTAATATGAGATTTTATACAGAATATCAACGTGATAAAGTTGGTATTGATGTATATCAATATCCATTTCCAAATTCTATGCCAAATATAATAATACCTCCTCAACCACTAATGGCACCTCCATATCCTCAACCAATAATGGCACCTCCATATCCTCAACCAATAATGGCACCTCCAATAATTACAGTTTCATCACAACCTAAACATAGACCTAGACCTAGACGACAACCATTTTTACGATCTCATTCTGAACCAACTATATATTATCAAGAAAAATATAAACCATCACTAATTTCAGTTCCATCAAAATCTAAAATAATTTCAATTGAATCAAAACAAGAAAGTGATGATTCATCTTCATCTTCATCATCACAAACTAATATAATTATTTCATCTAAAGTACCCAAAATAACAAAAGTACCACAAGATAAAATAATTATTACATCATCACCAACACATAAAATAATATCAGTTCCATCAAATGCAATAGTAACAAATTTATCTCCAAAAAAAAAACATATTATTATTAAAAAATCTACATCTTCACCAAAAATTATATTTTCAGATGTAAAAAATTCAAAAAATTACATACATCATAAAGATAATTTACATTTTGTATAATTATTTAAAATAATACTATTATTAAAAATAATGGAAAATATAGCAAAAATATATTTTATAAATTTAGATACAAGACCAGACAGATATGAACATTTTTTACAACAATGTGATTATCATTCTATTGATTTTTTAAAAATAGAACGATTTAAAGCAATTGATGGAAATACATATAATTTTACAGATCATGAATTACATTTATTTAAAAATGTAGATTATAAATTTCAACCTTATGCAAAAAAAATAATGGGTAATCAATTAAGTCATTATTATATATTAAAAGAAATGATAAAAAAAAATTATAAGTATATCATAATATGCCAAGATGATATAATCTTTAAAAATAATTTTGCTAATGAAATATCAAATATAATAAATAATATTCCATATGATGCTGAAATTATTAATATTGCTTTTTTTAAATTTGCATCATTTAGTCAGTTTATACCATGGGATATACAAAATAATAAAGATGATCATTTATTAAAAAAAAATACTATTAATGATCATATTATAGTATTAAATGATACAATTAATCCTTGTTCATTGGGTTATATTGTTACATTACAAGGAGCAAATAATATAACAAAATATTTTGAAAATATAGGTTTTAGAAGAGCTACAGATTGGAATTTTAATGAATATTTAATATCTAAAAATATATTTTATGGATCTCAAATAGTATTAGGCACTGGTAATACTTCATTTAAATCTGATATATTTATATAAGATTAGTACATTTTTTATTACAATACCATTTATTTAAACCAATATATTCAAGTATAATATGTAAAATAAATCCAATACCAAATAATATAAAATTACTATTTTTAATATGTGTATTTGTAATAAAAAAAAATATATTTCCTATTAACAAAGTAATAATACCAATAACAATACCTTCATATAATGTATAATATGAACACTTATTAAACATTATCTATATATTAATATATAGATAAATAATAATGGAACATGATAATTATGTAGTCCATATAATAGTTCAAAAAAAAGAAATTGATCTACAACATCCTTTAAATATATATAGTAATTATAAAAGTTTAGGAACCGGTTTTTATATAGATCATGGATTAATATTAACTTGTTACCATGTAGTTAAAAATAATTTAGAAATATTAGTTTCAGTAAAATTAATAGATAATTTTTATGATAAAATTAAAGCAAAAATAAAATATATTTTTCCAGATGATGATTTAGCTATTATAGAATTAGAAACTACAGAAAATATAATATATAATATATATGATTATTATATTCTAACAAATAAAGATAATAATTCAGATGTAAATACTGTTGGATTTCCTTTAAATTCTACATCATTAAAAATAAATAAAGGTGTAATATCTGGATTTCAAGATTCAAATATTCAAACAGATTCAACTTTAAATGAAGGAAATTCAGGTGGTCCATTAATTTATAATAATAAAGTTATTGGTATAAATCAATCAAAATTAAATGGTGTATCTAATACTGGTTATGCTATTCCAATATTTAGATTTTTAATATTTTATAAATTACACAAAAATAAATTAATCTTAATAAATAATAAACCAAAATTTCTTTTTAAATATCAAGATAATTTACAAAAAATATATAATTTTAAATATGGTGTAAGAATAAGTCAAATTCATAATAAATCTGTATTACATAAATATAATATTAAAGTAAATGATTTATTATTAGAAATTAATAAAAATAAAATTGATAATGAAGGAAATATTAAATTTATATTTTTTCCAGAGAAAATATTATTATCTGACTTGTATTTATGGTTTATACCTGGAGATACACTTATATTTACTATTTATTCAGTTGAAAGAAAAACAATTATAGATATTCCAGTTATAGCAGAATATGTAGAAGTAGATTTAATGGATTATTATTTAGAAAATAATATACAATATGATTATGAAAAAAATGGATTAATCTTTAGTATTTTTACTAATTATCATCTTAAAAAAATATCTGAATTAGATATTTCATTAAATCAGTTAGTTAAAATAACTAGTAGATTTATTGATATTAATAAAAAATTTACTATATATTTATCAGATTTAATATATTCAAAATTAAAATTTACAAATTATCCTATTAATGAAATTATAACTCATATTAATGATATTGAAATAATTGATTATAATACATTTATACAATGTATGGCTAAACCTATTACTAGTTTTATTACTATGGATAATGAAATTTATTATATTTAAATATTATATTATTAATAAAAATTGATAATATAATATTTAAACTTTATATATTATAAATTAATAATGAATAATTTAAAACAAAAAAATGATATTGATCATATTGATACTATTGATACTATAGATACTGAAAATAATTCTGATGATAATTATGATAGTTATGAAAATAATACTGATACTGAATATGATAATAATAATGAAATTGATAATGAAAATGAACAAGAAAATATTACAGAAAATAATAATAATACATATGAAGAATATGAACAAATAATAGATAATAATTTATATAATAATTTACATAATATAAATAATAATAAATTATTAAAAAAAAATGAGCGTATATCTCTTAATAGATTAACAAAATATGAAATGGTTAGAATATTAGGAGAAAGAACAAAACAATTAACTATGGGAGCAAAACCATTAGTTAAAAATTATGAATCATTAACATATACTGAAATAGCAGAAGAAGAATTAAAATTAAATATGATACCATATAAAATTAAAAGAAATTTACCAAATGGATTATATGAAATATGGACATTAGATGAATTATATAAAGATCATTTATTATTTTTATTAGATAAATAATTATTACCAATTATGATTACATATACAACATATGTAATTAATTTTATATGTATTTTTATCTCTATGAAAAACAGCTTCTTTTTTAATTTTATTATTAGTATTTGATAAACACATTATATTTTTACAAATATAATCATGGGTACGAGGTAATATTGGATTATTACATATTAATTTATTTTCTTCTAAACTTTTAATTTTATCTATATTATCACTAACAATATATTGAAATAATAATATAGATTCTGTTATTTCTCTTGTATAATTACAATTATTACATTTAAATTGTGCATGAGTTATATTATTGGTTTTAAATAATATTTTAAAACTTTCTTTATCTGTTTCCGACATTTTTTTAAATTTAGGATTTTTTTCTAATTCATCAACTGTAAATTCAGCTTTATAATTAGTTAAATGTTTATCTGTTTCAAATATTTTAATAGCATCAGATGATTTTTTTAATACTATTTTATTATCATTATTAGATATATTATAAGATTTTGCAATATCAAATATATAATTACATTTTGGACAAAAATACATTATATTAATATTATTATATTTTATAATTATATATATTTATATATCAATTTTTTTATCTAATATATATATATATTAGATAAATATATGGATAATTATTCATATAAATATAAAAAGTATAAAAATAAATATATACAGCATAAAATTGGTGGTATGGGTGACCAAAATTTACCTGACCCTAATTTCATAGAAGATTTAAATAGACTAATTATATCAATTAACTACACAGACATATACCATATACCCAGGCAAACACGTAATAACAATTATAAACCACTTTAAAATAATCCTACAAAATTTACAAATATCTGTATCTGATAAAATAATTAACAACATATACGAGGGTATAATATTTATTTATATAAAAAAAATATGTGAGGGGGTGTATATTCCTAAGTATTTTAATGTACTGACACTATCCCCGAATTTATACCAGGAAATACCGGATAATTTCGAAATACGCGAGGGGATAATATCGTTTATACAAAAAATTATAGCAATATTAAATAAATATTCGGGGGAAATATTACAAAAAATTTTATCAAACTTACAACCCATCAACCATCCAATCTTATATAATCTAACAGTCCCAGATGATATTAATATTAATTTTATAACTAATATTGATGATAATAAGGATATAAAAATATATGATAAAATAATTACTGACTTAAACCATATTATAGGCTATATGAATAGTCAACAAAAATCAGCCAATAATACTTATTATGTTAATGAGACTAATGAGGTGGATGCATCCGGATCCGGATCCACTCCATCGAATTCTATGATAATGATGCATTAAACAACATATTAGATAACCTAATAAATATTAATTATATAGGTATTGATTTTATATACCAATATATATTTATAATATATATAACAAATATATTTAATACCCATAATATATATTTTCCCTACCGTATGTATAATTTATATCAAAATATATCTAATAATTTAGATACAAATATATTTAATAAATTAGACATAGATCCAGACGATAAAAAACATATGATAAAAATATTACTAAATAAATTAATGCATATAGTCAATACTATTATACAATCTGGGTGGTCCGACCTACTGAATGATGTATTAATACCTTTAACACAGAAGGCGCAAGGTAAACTAAATAGAGGAAATGATGGTAACAATATTACTAAAGTACAGAAAAATTAGGCTTATTGATTTTTTATTTTTAGTATTTTTAATTAAAGATAATAAAAATAAAATTTATAATATTATTTATATATCAATTTTTTTCTCCTATATATATAAGTACTGCGGAAAAATTACCCTTATTTAAAATAAATTATTTTAGCAATCTTATATAAATTTTAAACGCATAATAAATTATTTTACAATATATATTTTAAAATATAATCTACTATGGGGG
>Ga0007876_1000302_pt1 | contig 20068 bp, 17 predicted proteins | sample CryBogCBH24Aug09_FD_70958 | JGI IMG/M metagenome (GOLD analysis project Ga0007876, IMG submission 70958) | Freshwater microbial communities from Crystal Bog, Wisconsin, USA - CBH24Aug09 | ecosystem: Environmental > Aquatic > Freshwater > Lake | place: Crystal Bog, Wisconsin, USA | collected...
ATAAAAAGTTTAAAGAAAAATTTAAAATAATTTCTGAAAAAGAATTAGTTAAAGAATTAATTATTTTTACTAGTTGTGATGGGTATGGAAAACAGGCTGAATATGTTAGAAACGGAATGGTATATAATCAATTAATGGATAGGATAGATGATTTATTAGAATATATACCAAGATTAACAATTGATATTATGAGTACTTATAATATCTTATCAGTTCCATCTTATAAAAAATTAATAGATGATGTGTATTCATTGAAAGCAAAACATACTAATCCACTTAGATATTATAAACAACCACTTTTATTAGATGCATCATATCTTAGATATCCAACACACCAATCAATTAAATTATTAGATCAAAATGAATGGGAAAGTGAATTTTTTGAACAAGCACAACTTATGGATTTTTATGATTTAACAAGAACTGATTCTAATACATTTGGATATAGTGATGTTGAAGTAGTTAAAATTAGAAGAATATATGATTACTTTATGGGTGAAGTAGATGAATATGATAGAGAACATCATAGAAAAGATTTTTACAAATTTTTCAGTGAACATGATAAAAGAAGAGGAACTGATTTTTGTAAAACATATCCTGAATTAGCAGATTTTTATCACAAATGTAAAGAAATTAGATAATGACAAACGAATTAATAGAATTTAAAGATAATTTTTTAGTAAACTTTTTTGAAGAAACTAAATATAATACATCAAAGAAGCCTGGATTATTAAAAGAATTATTTCAAAATGATTTAACAGTATATGCTCGTTTTAAAATGAGTAATATGAAAAGCGAAAGAAGTGCAATATTTGCAAAACAAGGTTGTCATAGTGGAGCATATTTTGAAAATCAAGATGGAAATATGAAATTTCGTTGCACAATATTTACGGCGGATGAGGGTAGTGGAAACTATTCTGATAATTTTCAAATGATAGAATATTATCCTAAAAAAGAAGAATTGTTTGAAGAACATTATGTTATTTATCAATTAGACCAAACGAATAAAACATTAAAAACTTGTTTTGATGGAGAATGGAAAGAATTAAAATGGAAAGGTAATGTGTGTGATTATACAAATGTACCATTTTGGATAGGTGCAGGTGGTCCATGGTATGATGAACCTTCATTTCATTGGTTGTTTGAAGGATATTTTTATGATTTTTCAATATTTAATAATATACTTACTGAAGATGAATGTATTAAAATAATTGATAATAAAGAAAGTTATTTAGATTTTTCTGAAATAAAAGATAAGTGTGTTACTTCATTGGATTTTACAAAATGGAATAGATTTAAAGTATGGGATAAAACGGGTAATGGTAATTTTGGTTTTATTGATGAATGGCATTTTCCACATGTTCAAGAAAGATTAAATGAATTATTAGCAGGTAATAAATTAAAAACATCTACAATAAAAAATATAACACAAACCTTAATATAAGAATGAAAATATTAATAACAGGTGGTGCTGGTTATTTAGGAACAGTTATCACAAAAACAATGTTAGAAGCAGGTCATAAAGTAACTGCAATAGATAATTTATCATTTAAACAATTATCACCTTTACATTATACATCAAACCCAAACTATAATTTTATTTATGGCGATGTAAGAAATGAAGCATTTTTAAGACATCAAGTTGGTATTCATGATGTTATAATTCCATTGGCAGCAATTGTAGGATTTCCCGCATGTAAAGCAGACCCTAAATTAGCGTGGGAAGTTAATTTTCATCAAATAGAAACTATATTAGATACAATTACTGATGACCAAATTATTTTATACCCAAATACAAATAGTGGTTATGGTATTGGTGAAGGACAAACGGAATGTACTGAAACTTCGCCACTAAACCCAATTTCAGTTTATGGTGAAAGTAAATGTGCAGCTGAAAAATTATTATTAGAATGTTCACAGGCAGTATGTTTTCGTTTGGCAACAGTATTCGGAACATCGGCAAGAATGAGAACGGATTTATTAGTTAATGAATTTGTTTATAAAGCAATGACAGATAAATACATTACTGTTTTTGAAAAACATTTTAAAAGAAACTTTATTCATATTCAAGATGTAGCAAATGTATTTTTATGGGCATTGAACAATTACGATAAAATGAAACATAATGTTTACAATGTTGGATTGAGCGATGCTAATTTAAGTAAACAAGAATTATTAGAAAAAATACAACAATATATTCCTGATTTCGCAATTAGCTATTCTGATTTTTATGAAGATCCAGATAAGAGAGATTATATTGTATCAAACGCAAAAATAGAAGCAACGGGATGGAAACCACAATATAGTTTAGATGATGGTATTAAGGAATTGATGAAAACATATCAGGTTTTAATTCCAAAAATGACATCTGAATTTAGAAATGGATTTCCATTAGGTTACGCACAAACTTTTTAATATGGCAGGATTCGTATTTGCAAAAAAATGGGATGAAACTTATCAAGAATATAGAGATAGAGCAATAAACTCGGTATCTCCATCATTTTGTGGAGCTAAATGGTATAATGCTACTATATGGTTGAATATGGGACAAACTACATCTTGTCATCATCCACCACCACATAAAATTCCATTAAGAGAATTAGAAAGGTCACCGAAAGCATTACATAATACTCAATATAAAAAATTGGTTAGAAAAGAAATGCTAGAAGGTATTAGACCAAAAGAATGTGAGTATTGTTGGAAGATAGAAGATTTAGGACCTGATAAAGTAAGTGATAGAGTTTATAAATCAGTTATATATTCAGATGAAGAATTAGTAAATGCAAAAAATAAGTATAGTTGGAATAATGATGTTAATTTAAAAACATTGGAAATTTCATTTGATGCTAATTGTAACTTTGCATGTTCATATTGTAACGCATCATTCAGCACAACTTGGCAATCAGATATTAAAACAAATGGTGCATATCAAAATCTACAAACAGATGGTGGAGGAGCGTTTCAGCATGCGGGTGATGATTCAATGATATATGGTAAAGACCAAATTGATAATCCATATTTAGAAGCATTTTGGAAATGGTGGGAAGGTGATTTACAAAATTCATTGAGAGAATTAAGAGTAACGGGTGGGGAACCAACAATGAGTAAAGGATTTTGGAAATTAATGGATTGGTGGAAAAATCATAAAGAATGTGATGTAAATTTTGCAGTAAATTCAAATTTAGGACAAACTAATGTTTTAGTAGACAGATTAATTAAAGCAACACATAATTTTAAAAACTTTTCATTATACACATCAAATGAATCAATAGGAACGCATGCAGAATATATTAGAGATGGATTAAAGTGGGAAGTATGGAAAGAAAATGCAGAAATAATTATTAGAGATGGTAATCTAAAAACATTTAATGTAATGATGACAATAAATGCATTGTGTTTATTTAGTATTACGGATTGTTTAGAATTTATACATTCATTAAGAGAAAAATATAAAGAAAAAACCGATATATTGATTACATTAAATATATTAAGATTTCCATCATTTCAATCAGCAACTACATTACCAGAACATATTAAATTAGAAAGAGCGCAACATTTACAAGATTGGGCAGAAAATTTAATAAAAACAAATAAAGAAACTAATTTATATCCTGATGATGCATTGTGGGGTTTAGTAAATCAAATATATCGTTTGTGTGAATATTTAAGAGAAGTTACACAAGGTCATAGATTTGCAAGTGATTTGGAACCAAGAGAAAAAGATTTTAAATCATTTTATTCTCAATATGATATTCGTAGAGGAAAGAATTTTATTGAAACATTTCCACAATTAAAAGAATGGTGGGATAGTATTGAAGAAACCAAATCTGATTTTGTAGTAGAAATTAAAACACATGAAAGTAATGTAGACCAAAATGTGTATAGTAGAGAATATATAGAAAGAGCAAAAGCAGAAGGAATTGTAACAGATGATTTACAAAATGAAATTATTGAACATTTAGAATTAAAAAAAATAATATAATGGATTTTTCTAAATATAAGTTTTTTTATATAAATGGTACTTCATTTACAGAAGGTGGAGGTTTAGAAGAAGAATCTCTAATAAATACGGGTGTTCCAAATGAATACAAAAAAAAGTATAATATATCTTGGAAAAACAGAATGGAAGTAAATTGGGGAAAAAGATTAGAAAATACAATAGGAATAAAATGTATAAATGAAGCTAAATCGGGTGGAAGTGCATCTAGAGTAATTAGAAAAACTTATGATTTTATTTATAATAATTGGAAAGATAAAGATAAATTTTTTATAATATTGGAATATCCAGATGTAAGTAGATGTGATGTATTTTTGAATAATATAAATGAATATTACATTGTAAATACTGATATCAAAACAAATAAATTACAATATGCAACACGTGAATATTTTAATAAAAAATATATAGATGAAGATAAAAAAGTTCAATTTATATTTAAAAATTGGGTAGAAAATCATTATAATATTAAAGAAGAATTATCAAATAATGATAAAAATTTAATAGGTTTATATTCTTTTTGTAAATTATATAATATAGAAATATATTTAATGAATAATACAAATGTTATGTTTACTAATATTATAGATAAAAAAGATATATGTGTTTCAATTAATGAATTTTGTAAAGAAAATAAATTGTTAATTAAAGACGAGATACCAAATACTAATGATGGTCATCCTGGATACTATGGACATATAGAATATGCAAATTATATTTATAATTTTTTACAAAAAAATAAAACAATAATATGAGTAATAAATGGGATGAGTTCAAAGTAACTCCATCAAAAAAATTTGGAATGGAAGTTCCAATCTTTACACCTTCAATTTATAGAGAATATAGAGGTGAAATATTTACAACATTCCATAGTCATGAACATCCTGTAATGATAAGAATCGGTGAAGGAAATGAAATACATGGTAGGTTCTCAAAATCATATAAGGGTGTATTACGAGGATTACATTGGGATAATAAAACTTGGAAATTAGTTCAAGCAGCAGTTGGAGATATCTATTTAGTTGTATTAGATATGAGAAAAGATTCACCTACTTATGGAGAGTGGGAATCCTTCATACTTTCAGAACACAATAGACAACAAATATTAGTTCCACCTGGATTTGCAAATGGACATTACGCTCTAACCGATTGTATGTTTCACTATAATTTATTTTACAAAGATGGTTATGTAGATGCAGATGAACAAGGTGTAGTTAAATGGAATGATCCAGAATATCAAATGGAATGGCCAACAACAAATCCAATATTACAAAAAAGAGATAGATAATGATAGAAAATTTACAAAAATATCCAGTTGTATCAGAAGTTCGTTACACAAAGGAAGATTTAATTAACTACGAAAGAATGATTGCAGACCATTGGGAAGCAGGTAAAATTAAAGGACCTGTACATTTAAGTGGTGGTAACGAAGAACAACTTATTGAAATAGGTAAAAGAATTAAACAAACAGATTGGGTATTCTCAACTTGGCGTTCTCACTACCACGCACTAATCAAAGGTGTTGACCCAAAATGGTTAGAAGAGGAAATCTTAGCAGGTAGAAGTATTACTATTGTTAGTGAGGAACAAAGATTCTACGCAAGTGCAATTGTAGGAGCAATCATACCTATTGCAGTTGGTGTAGCTATGGCAAATAAAAGAGATGGTAAAGATGATAAGGTATGGTGTTTCATAGGTGATATGGCATTTGAGACTGGTGGATTTTATGAAATGCACAAATACGCAGAAAGATACGATTTACCAATTGTATTTGTAGTAGAAGACAATGGAGTATCAACTAACACACCAACAGAAGCAACTTGGAATGGTGAAAAAAGACATATACCATCAGAAAAAGTTATTTGGTATTCATATGAAAAAGTATGGCCTCACTATGGAACTGGTAAATGGGTAATATTTTAATGGATATAAATTTTATATATGAATATGAATATGAAAATGTAATATTTCCAAATGGTATTGATAATACTATTTATGAAAATATTATATTACAATCAAAATTACAAAAGGTATCAATTGATAGATTTTTTAAAGAATCATTTACCGATCATCATAAAGTAGTTGAATTATCACAAAAATATCCTGATACGTTATTTAATATTTTTTATACCAAAAATTTTAATGAAAATTTATTAAATAATTTTACCAAAGTAAGTGAAAAATTATATACATTTGAATATGATAATGAAATATATAATATAAATTTAGTACATAAATCAAATATAGATAATAATGCAAATAACTATTATTTAATAAATTTGTTTGGTAATGAAGATTTTTTATTTGCAGATACTAAACCATATATTAAAAATAGTATAGAAGGATTTAATTTTAATGATACAAACCCTACATTTAATTTTAATAATGATATATTGGAATTGGTGAGTAATAATTCATTAAAAATTATAATAGTAACATTCCATGAAGGAGCAGTTAGACATGGAAAGTTTTTTAATAAATTACATAATGCATGTAAACAAAGTTATATAAATCCAGAAAATGTATTTTATATTAATGCAGATTATAATTTAAATAATCAATATATAAAATACTGTAATAAAAATAAAATAGATAAAAAACTTAATATATTATTTACAGATTTATTATTTTGTCATTCCTGTGAAAGATATGCTAGAAATGAATTTGAATTAATAGAAGATACAAAAAAAATAAAAAACTTTCTACTATTTAATCGTTCAGTTTTTAAAGATCATAGAGTTTGGTTATTATCAAAATTAAATGAATTAGGCATTTTAAATGATTCATTATATTCTATTATATTTCCTTATGATAGAGATTTACAATATGGTAATGATGATGAGCAAGGATTTGCAAGTTTTTCAACAAAAGAAGAATTTCAAAAAAATATACCAAATTTAATTTCAATACAAGAATTGGGTTCGGTAAAAATAGATGATGAAGTTGATTTGTTTTTAAATGCACCAACAAATGATAATAAAAAAATACATTATGGATTTATAGACCCATTTAAAAATACATTCGATTTTGCATTTTTATTAACATATATGTCTATAATAACGGAATCAAATTTTTCAACGTGTCAAGTATCAGAAAAAGTATCAAAGGCTTTACGATACTTTCATCCATTTATAGTAGTATCGGGTCCTAATTATTTAAAAATGTTAAAAGAAAAAGGATTTAGAACATTTGATAAATATTTTGATGAAACATATGATACTATTGAAGATGATAAAGAAAGAATGAAAGCAATTATAAATTTAGTAAACTCATTAAATGATTCTAATAAATTACAAAAAATATATTTAGATAGTAAAGATGATTTAATATATAATACATCACATTGTAAAACAATTAATGCAATAGATTCAAATAAAAAATTATTTTCTAATATTTTTAATAAATGAAATTAATAAATTTTTATATAGAAAATTGGGTAAATGGATATCCAATACCAAATGGACTAGATTCAATTGATAATATAGACTTTACAGATTTTGGAAAAGTAATACAGTCTGTAAAAAATTCTAATTCAGAAAATAGTTTTAATGAAATAGTTCAGCAATCAAGATATATTCAAAATGGATTAATAGAAGTATTTAATTATAAAGATTTAAAGGTTATTATAACAAATACAATATTAGAAGATGCAATTAATTATTATTTAATAATGCCAAAAACTCATTTTGAACATCAATATGAAACATTTCCAAAATTTAATGAAATATTAAAAAAAGGATTAAAATTATTATTTGTTAATTTTCATGAAGCAGGGGAATACACTAAATTTTTTAAATGGGTAAATGAAAATCCATATAAAGATAACATATATACTATTTCACCTTGTTATAATTTAAATGAATATGTAAATACAAAACATATATTTTTTCCATATTTGTTATATGACTTAGACCATAATTTTAAAAAGGATAATGGAAAATTTTCAGTATGTACAAAAGATGAATATGTTAAAGAATTGGATAAACAATTAATATTATCTTTTAATAGAAATGTAAAAAGAGATCATAGATTTTATTTTTTCAATTTCTGTAAAAGTGAAAATTTAATTCAAAATAATAAAATTTCTTTTCTTGAATTTCCGTATGAACATGTACATGGATATAATGATTATAATATTAAAGAATTAATAGATTATAAAACGGATTATTTGTCACATCCAAAACCAAATGAAATAGTATTGGATATAAAAACAACAGATGATGATTATGATAATTTAAGTCACAATTGGAATAACACTGCACAATTATATTCAAATACACATTTATCAATTGTAACTGAAACTAAATATTTTGATTGGGATATAATGTTAAGTGAAAAAACAATTAGACCTATTGCTAATTTTCATCCATTTATTTTAATAGGACCAAGAAAATCATACGAAATATTAAAAGGATTGGGATTTGAAATACCTAATATAATAAATTATGATAGAATAGATAACGAACAAAATCCGTTTATGAGATTAGTTAAAACGTTTGATGAAATCAGAAATGTATGTAAATATTTTGAAAATAATAAAAAAATACCTAACTTAGACATTGATATGCTAGAATATAATCAAAATAAATTATTAAATTATAATATTAATGATGTATTTTATGAATTATATTTTAAATTATATAATAAATAATAATATGAAAACAGTTTTAATAACAGGTTGTAGTGGTTTAGTTGGTGTACATTTAGTACAACAATCTTTAGATAATGGATATAAGGTAATAGGAGTTGATATACGAAAATCAATTGATTTACCAATAGATAATCCTAATTTTATATTTGCATTTAGAAATTTAGCACAAGATGGTGAAGTAGAAAAATTATTTAAACAATATGAACCTGATGCAGTATTCAATTGTTTCGGTATTAAAGGTTCACCATTGAAAGCAAAGAATGAACCCGTAGATTTTCTTTATCCATCATTTAAAATCAATACAGAGGTTATAAATCAATGTGCAAAGAATAACATTTGGTTAGTATTCGTTAGTTCAGTTGGAGTATATGCACCGGCCGAAAAATTCGAAGAAGATAGCGTATGGAAAACTTTACCATCTGAAGCAGATTGGTTCCCAAGTTGGAGTAAACGAATGGGTGAAATATTATTAGAAGCATATAAAGTTCAGTATGATTATACTCGTTGGGCAATTATAAGACCTGCAAATATTTTTGGTGAATATGATAACTTTGATGGAAACGGAACTGTAATTGCATCTCAATGTAAAAAAATATTTGAAGCAGAAAATGAAATAGAAGCTTGGGGAGATGGTACACCAATTAGAGATTTCGTATATGCAGGAGATGTAGCAGATGCAATTTTACATTTATATGAATGGAGAATGCACACTACAATTAATTTTGGTAGTGGAGAAGAAATTAGTATTAAATCAATGATTGAACAATTAATAAAAATTAGTGGTAAAAATATTTATATAAAATGGGATACGAGTAAACCAAATGGTGACCTTCGTAGACAAATGGATACAACTAAACAAAAAGAAATTGGATTACTACCAAAATTAGGTTTTAATGAAGCATTAAAATTAACATATAATCATTATATTAAAAATGCAATTAAATAAAGAAGAATTTTTTAATAAAGGATATTTTGTAGGAAATATTTTTGATTTTTTATCAAATGAAAAAATTAATGAATTAAAATCATTAATACCAATAATAAAAGAAACTGCTTTAGATACCAATAATTTAGAGACAACATTTGACTATTCAATAAGTGGACCAGACGAAAAATACGATTCAAGAATACCATATAACGAAATATCAAATAGAAAACAATTTGTAAAAGATTCTAATAGATTTACATTTCAAATGTGGCATTCTATTAAAAATAATACTTTACCAAATAAAATATATTCAATAGCGGAAAATATAATTAGAGAAATATTGAATAATTGGTATAATGAATATAATATTACAAGTAACGAAGTAGAAGTAAATCCTCAATTTACATATTACGATGATGGTTGTTTTATTAATGATCATGAAGATGGAGCAAATACTGGAAGATTATGTGTAATTTTAATGTATATGAATGATGATAGATATGATGAATCATTTGGTGCACAATTAAAAATACATAATAAAAACGAAACTCCAATTATAGTTGAACCTGTTTTTGGAAATTTTGCAATATTAGATTTTGTTAAACATAATGTAAGTCATGAAGTTCTTATGGTTAAAAATGGATACAAAAGATTTAATTGTCTAGCATTTTGTAGAGCATACCCAGATACAAACTCATTTGAATTATATACAAAAAATCATAATCAAAATGGATAATATAAAAAATACTGAATACTATTCTGGAAATATTTTTGAAATTGCAAATGAAGAAGAAACTTTATTTTTAAAATCATTTTATAGTAATATAATTGATATAAAAAATAATAAAGATTTAGTAACTTATTTATATTCTACTAAAACTGAACATCCTAAACAAAATGAATCTTGCTATTATGATGAACAAACTTCAAATGAAATAGAAAAGTATGTTTTATCTTTAAATAATATTAAGTTACTACCACATCAAAAAAATAAAATAATAGAAAAATATGATGAGGTTGAAAATAGATTAAAATTAGAAAGTGGTTATTTATCAAATAAATTTTTTAATATATGTGATAACTTAGCAGTAAAAATAGTTAATAAAATTTATAATACAAAATTAGAAATTGATTCACTAAAATCTCATGGACAATTAACTTGGTATACAAAAGGGGATTATATAAAAATACATACAGACGGAATTAGTTTAGATAGAATGTGTGTAGTTTTAATATATTTAACACCTGAAGATTACTATAAACCTAATTCAGGAGGGGAGCTAGTTTTGAAAGATAAAGAAGAAAATGTAAAAGTAGTGGCGCCAATATTAGGAAATTATTCAGTATTAGATTTCAGTGAAAATAGTCCATTACATGCAGTTAATATGATTAATGATGATTTTAATAGATTTACCTATCTACATTTTATAACACCACATAATTATACTAATATAACAAAATAAAAATATGATAAATAAAGATTCAAAAATCCTGATAACAGGTGGTTCTGGATTAGTCGGACAGAATTTAACAAACCGATTACACAAAGAGGGTTACACAAATATTAGAGTCAATTTACACAAAAGAGGTGTAAGAAATCCAATTGAAGGAGTGGAGTATGTTCACTTTGATTTGAAAAAATATGATGGATGTTTAGATGCAACTAACGGAGTTGATGTGGTTTATCATTGTGCAGCAAGTACATCAAATGCAGTAGACACAGTAGTTGACCCATTAGCACATGTTACACCAAACGTAGCAATGAACAATTTCTTAATTGACGCCAGTTGGAGAAATAAGGTTCAGCATTATATCTTCTTATCATCTAATACTGTCTATCCACCAAAAGGAGATAAGCCGGTAGTAGAGACTGATTTCCTATTTGATGAACCATATCCTGTATACTTCCCTGTGGGTTGGATGAAAAGATATGCAGAAGTTCAATGTGAGTTATACGCAAAGTATTTACCGGTTAAAATGAAATGTACGGTGATTAGACCTGCAAACTTATTTGGTCCACATGATAAATACGATTTTGATAAGTGTCACGTTACTCCTGCAACAATTCGTAAAGTAGCAGATCAAATGAATCCAATTCCTGTTTGGGGTGATGGTAGTGAGTTAAGAGATTTATTATACATTGAAGATTTTGTTGAAGCATTACAAATAGTAATGGAAAAAGAAAAAGAAGATTATCAAGTTTATAATATTGGTTCTAACAGAGTTTATTCAGTATTAGAAGTATTGGAAGCAATGAAAAGAATTGCAAACTATAATGCACCTACTGAATTTATTAAAGGTAAACCATCGATGATTCCAACTCGTAAAATTGATTCATTTAAAATTTATGATAAATTAGGATGGCAAACAACTACTTCTTTAGAAGATGGATTAAAAAATGCATATGAATGGTATTTAGAGCATAAGGATGAATTTCAAAAATAATGAAAGGATTATTATTTTTAGGTGATAGTTTTACTTGGGGACAAGGGTTACACTTATACTCCGATTTACCTGATATATTTTGGGATGGAGCATATTGGTTTGATAAAGTAACATTGGCACAATATCAATTTATTAAAGCAAATCGTTTTTCTAGATTGGTTGCCAATCATTTTTCTACATTTGATAAAGTTAAAAAAACAAATGGAGGAAGTAACTATTTATCTATAAATGAATTTAAAACAAATATATTAGTCCCAAATACACAATCTAATACTATACCAATTGAGTTAATTAATAAAAGAGCCTTTAGATATAATTGGGATGATTTTAGTTATTGTATATTCCAATTTACAGATCCATATAGAGATAATATCGAATTTGAATTTGATGGTATAAAATATTCAATAGCATTATCAAATGTAAATCATCCAAATTCAGATATTTTTATGAAGTTTATTAGTGAAAAATATGATAAAAATATTAAAAAATGGGAAGATGAATATTTAAAAAATTATTTATCATTTTATGAAAATGAATTAAAAGAATTTGAATATAACAATATTAAAGTTTTTGTATTATCTTGGCCACATTCATTGGTAAAATACATAACACAAAATGAATATTTAAATCAAAGATATATTAATATTGAGTATGATAATAATATATACATTTCACTGGATGAACTTATAAGAAAAGAAAAAATGTGTATAGGAGATGATGAATGGTTTGGTAAAAATAATAAACCAAAAGTTATAGATGGACATTTATCATTAGATGCACATAAAATAATAGCAAAAAATATAATTAAAAAAATAGAAGAATATGAGCAGTCCGCAATATACCCCATACAAAGACGAATTATCTAATGCAATGACAAATTTAGCAGAATTAGAAGATTCTGTTTTTATAGGTCAACAAATTGTTTATCAAGGCAATCCTATGAGTACAACACTAAATGGTGTTTCAAAAGATAAAATGATTGAAGTTCCTGTAATGGAAGAATCACAAATGGGAATGAGTTTAGGAATGGCTATGGCGGGTAAATTTGTTATTACATTTTACCCTCGTTGGGATTTTATTATATGTGCAACAAATCAATTAGTAAATCATGTTGACAAGATTGGTTTAATGAGTGGTGGTAAATGGAAACCAAATTTAATTATTAGATTGGGTAAAGGAAGTGATAAGCCATTAGATCCAGGCCATCAACACAGAGGAAATTATTTTGAAGAATTTAAATCAATGTGTAAGAATATTGAATTTCACAATTTAAAAACACCTGAAGATATTGATTTAGCTTACAAATATGCAACTAAAGAAGGTGGTATTCATATTATGGTAGAATATCCGGAGTTATATTATGTTTAATAAGGGAATAGTATTTGTAGGTTGTTCATATACATGGGGAAGTGGATTACAATATTATAGTGGATATAATTCATTAAACAATTTACCAGAAAATACATACGATGCTAATAAGATAAATCACGCTTTATATAATTTTATATGTACACATAGATATTCTAGATTGGTTGCAAATAAATTAGGAACTTGGGATGCAGTTAAAATTGAAAATGGTGGGTCAGAAGATGGTTCAATTCAGTATTTAAATCAAATTTTTGAAAAAGCAAATGAGAGTAACAATACAATAAGATATACTGAAAAACATCAAGCGTTTAATTACGATGAAATTGGATGTGTAGTATATCAATTAACAGATCCATTTAGAAATCCAACAATTAATTTAAATGGAAAGGAATTGAACATAAACATAGCACATACAAGATTGCGATATGGACAAGCATATTTAAATGATATATCATTATTTAAAAAAAATTTAGATACTGCAACTTTTGATGAATTTTTTCAATTTTATACTGAAAATTTTAATAATTGGGAAGAAATGGAAAACTATTTTATACAAAAAAATTTAGATAATATAAAAATAGTTTTTGAAAAATTAGAATCAAATGGAATTAAATGTTATATACATACATGGCAAAATGAATATGTTTCATTTTTAAATTCAAATGAGTATTTTAATAGAAGATGGATAAAATTTAATTATGATGGTAAAGTATTCAACTCGATTAGAGATTTAGAAGAATATAATAATAATAGTTTTTTTATAACATCGGATAAACTTATTGTAAATGGTATTGAAATATACGATGATCATCAAAGTTTAGAATGTCATAAAATTATGGCAGAAAGTATTTCTCAATATATTTTAAATGATTTAAATGCCGTATAAGCTTAACTTAGTATATGATAAATGGGACACGTATGGTCATTTACCAAATTGTTTAGATAGAAATGTCTTACAATATGCACTATTTGATTATCCAAAACTAAGAAAAGAAGGACTACAAAATAATACCAAAGAAAGATGGACAGATAGATATGGATTTCAATATAATGATTTAGTACATCGTTCATATATTGGAGAAAAATGTTTAGGACCTGCTTTTAATATGTGGACAAATGAATTGGGATTTACATATTCAGTTAATGAGTTTAATCCTATATCTTACATTGAATCTAAAAATATTAGAAATTGGATATATCCAATAGAACCATTTGGGCATTTGCATCATTCTTTAAACTTTGATTTAGATAGAAAAGAAAAAATAAGTTTTTTTGATTACATTCCTCCTGAAATTATAGATGATGTTAATTTAGGAAAAGGTAGAATAATGATAAATTACGCACATGAAGGCTGGGTAGGTGATTTTCTTTTAAAATCATATTATATGGGAGTACAAGAAGCAAAAATAAATCCTAATAATATTGTAATGCTAGTAAATGATACTAATATTGAAAGAAAATTAAAAGATTTTTTTAAAAGACATCCAATGTTTTCTCCAAGACAAATGCCCAAATTAATAAATTATTGTTACTATGTAATACAAAGTGGAGCATTTTTTAAATATACTCCTGATATGCAAATAAAATCAGAAGATTATTTTAAAAACAAACAATTTAAATTTCTTTCGTTAAATAGACGATTAAATGAACATAGATTATTAATATTATCTAATTTGTACAATGATATAAAAAATACATCTGCAATTTCATTTGATAAAACATTATTAACAAATGATGCACAAGAAATGTTAAATTCAAATAATACATTATTAGAAAAATATAATAATTTACCTGATAATAGTTTTGTAGATACAACCGAATTAAATTCTACAAATGGATATAAACATGATGTTTCGGAACCATTTAAAAACTCATTAATTAGTATTGTAACTGAAACTGCATTTTTTAAAGAAAATGATTTTATTTCTGAAAAAACATGGAAACCTATTTGGCATTTTCAACCATTTATATTAGTTGGTAGACCATATACTTTAAAATATTTAAAAAACTTAGGTTATAAAACGTTTGATTGGTTATTTGATGAAAGTTATGATGAAATTGAAGATGATAATAAGAGAATGGAGTTTATAATTAACGAAATTAAAAAAGTAAATAGTTATACAATAGAGGAACTTACTATTAAAGTAAAAGAACATTTCTCTGATTTAGAATATAATCACAATACATTATTAGCATATGGTGAAAGTAGATTATTTTGGGAAAAGGAATTAATTAAAATGTTTAATCAACCTTTTAATTTTGATTGTTACGATTTGTTAAATAAAAAATATATTTCATATGAAAAAATTATATAATAAAATAAAGAATGCATATAAGAATTGGAAACTTAAAAGAGAGTTCAAAAAGAAAATAAAAGAACTAAGAAAAAGAGATCCATTTATCTATAACAACATTTAGTATATATTTATACCTATGGAATTATCTAAATTTATTGTAAACGAATTACTTAACGATATCAATTTTGATGTCGTTGAACGTTTATTGTCCGAAGAAGGAATGTATGATATTGAAAATGATCAAGCAAGTAATCCTATTACAATCAAAGATATCGCAATTCATTGGATGGGTACTGGTAATAGTGACTGGAGAAAAATTGCAGAAAAAGTAAAAGCTCAACTTATATTAGGTATTAGAGCTGAAATGGAATATACTAATAATGTAAGATTAGCAGCCGAAATTGCTAAAAAACATTTAATGGATGATCCTTCTTATTATGATTTTTCAACTAAAGCAGATAATAGTGCAACTCAAGACAAACATCCTGAAATTCCAAATGAAAATACAATAAAAGAAGAAAATCCAAATTATGATAATGATTCGGATGATTTACATAATATTTACAATACACAAATATCAGATCCTTCAACGGGTAGAAAATTTAAGATTAAAGATGCATTGAGATTAGACCCAATGGATTTTGCACACCAAGAAGCAATGAGAATGTTAAGAGTGTTATTAGCACAAAAACACAGACAAACTCCTGGTAATATTGGTAAAGGACAACAATCGCCTGAAACGGATAAACCTAAACAAGTTAATTTAAGTTTGTATGCAGCCGGATATGGAGAGGGGGTAGTAAAAGAAGCAAGTTCAGCGGGAAGTGGATATGATGAAAAAGTTTTAGACCAATTAGTAGATAATCCAGAAACCGGTGAAAAAGTAAAAGTTCGTTCAGCATTAAATTACGATAGAAACCATCCGGCGTATAGAGCAGCTATTGCATTAGTAAGAAAAGCAAATGCAATACAACAGGGAAAAGGTAAAGTGGATGTAGGTAATACTCCACCACAAACTCCACAAAATAATGCACCTAAACAACCATCTAAGCAACAACCACCAAATGCAAGTGAACCTATTAGTGTTTCAAAAAGATTTGGAAATGGTACACAGGATGGTTCAAATACACAAAACGGAACACATAGTACAAACAAAACACAAAAACCATTAGAAAAACCATTGAGTGCACCTAATGATGTGGATAATCCAGTTGATAAAAAAGATATATCACATCATACAGTATTACAACCAACAAAGGGAGCAGAAAATGGAAATAAGGCAGGTGTTGGTAAAGTAGCAAGTAAAGCGGTTCAAAATCCAAAAATTATAGCAAGAGCAATACACCATAATATTAAAAAATGGAGTAGAGAAGAAAAAGAATTTTTTGTTAATGAGTTACATAAAGCAAATTCAGAAACAAGAAGAAGTATTGGACAAGCTATAAATCATAAAATTAAAGCAATTGTTCCAGCAGTTAAAAAAGAAATGTCTCATTTAGGACATGAATTTAAGCATGCCGGAGAAGGTATATCTCATTTATTTCAAGGTAAAAAATTAAGTGATAAAGAAAAACATGCGTTTAAAAGTTTAGCAAAAACTGTTGCAATGAGTACAATGGGTGTTGCATTAGGTCCAGGATTAGGACATGGTGCAGCGGCTTTAGTATCTCACTTAGGAACACACTTAGCACAACATATGGTAGGTGAGTTAGCAGTTGGTGGTATTGGTAAAGCAGCATTATTTGCAGGATATGAACAAGAGGAAGATACTGACAAATATGTTGAATGGTTTATATTAGCATTTGCAAAAAGAATGAAAGATGGAGAAATACCATTAGAAGTGTGGGAAAATGCAGTTCAAGATTATACCAATGATAAAGAAGATGGTAAATTTGATAAAAAAGATGATGTTGAACCTGAAGAAACAAATGAAGATATTATAATTGAAGATAGTGATAGTGGTGCTGTATTTGGTTCATATGATAACAATATGGGTGATTATGTTGGTGGTAACATGACCGTATCAGATATCACAGCAAATGCAAATAGTGCAAATTCAACGGTTGGAACAGAACATAATGCAACTTGGGATGAATACGACCATCAAGGATATTATACAGATAAATTACCAGGATGGCAAGTAATAGGACATTTAAGTAATACATTACCAGATGAAGTAAAAAATAGAGTATTACCTATATTTAATCACGCAGGTAATGAAAACGGACCAGCGGCACACACAATACAAAAAATAGTTGCACCCAATTTAATTAAATACGAAAGTTTTGAAAGAACTGATAAAGATTTACTTATGGAAGGTGGAGCTGCTGGGCATTTAACTCATCCATTTGAAGATAAGGATTTAACATTTGCGGATATGAAGGAAATGGTTAAAAGAGGTCTTACCGGTGGATTGGATAAAGAAGGTCCTGTTAGTGAAAAATTAGATGGACAAAATATTGCGTTTAGTGTAAGAGATGGTAAAGTAGTATTTGCTAGAAATAAAGGGCATGTAAAAGATAGTGGTAAAGATGCATTAGATACAAAAGGAATATACGATAAATTCAAAGGAAGAGGTGGTATAGAAAAAGCGTTTGTAGGTGCATCTGAAGATTTACAAGCAGCAGTTAAAAAACTTTCTACTGCAGAAGTTAAGAAAATGTTTGGTAATGGTTCTAAATTTATGAGTTTAGAAATTATATTACCAGATACTAAAAATGTAATTCCATATGGTAAAAGTGTATTAGTAATGCACGGTACTATTACATATAATAAAGAAGGACATCCAATTGCACATTCAACAAAAGATGCAGATGAATTTGCAAAGGCAGTTCAAAAAGTAGGAGCAGAAAAACAAAAAACATTTGGAATTGAAGGACCTAAAACAATAGCATTTAGTAATACTGATGCTAAACAAAACGAAGAAAAAGCTAAAAAATATAATTCATATTTAGATAAAGCAGCTAAAGAATTTGGATTAAATGATAAATCTAAATTAGAAGATTATCGTAGAGCATGGTTTAATAAAGAATTAGATAACCAAAGTATTAAATTTACTAAAGAAGAAAAAAATGGGTTATTAAATAGATTTGTAGATGGTGATAAATCATTTGGAACAAAATCATTTACAGATCCAAAAAAGAAAGAATGGTTAAAAAATTATGAATCTAATGAGTTGCTAAAGGCACAAAAACAAATGATTAAACCAATTGAAAGTGTTTTTTTAAATGCAGGAGCAGAATCATTAAAAAGAGTAACAAATTTTTTATCAGCAAATAGTCCAACTGCCGCTAATGTTTTACGAAAAGAAACATTAGATTCTATAAAAGCAATTAAAGATAGTAAAGATCCAGATAAAATTGCAAAATTACAAATAGAATTAGAAAGATTACATAAAATTGGTATGGATAAAATCATTCCATCAGAGGGTGTAGTATTTCAATATAATGGTAAACCTTATAAATTTACAGGAGCATTTGCACCTATAAACCAAATTAGTGGAATATTTAAATTTGGTAATGTTAAAAAAAGTGATGTTAATAAAGAAACGGAAAAATCAGAAAAACCTAAACAAAATAAAAAAGAAGTAGCAATTTTTACTGGTAGATTCCAACCATTCCACGCCGGTCATTATAGTATTTACAAAGCATTAGTAGATAAATTTGGTAAAGATAATGTTTATATAGCATCTTCAAATGTACAAGATGCTATTAGGTCTCCATTCCCATTTAAAGATAAAAAGCAAATAATGCATACTATGTTTGATATACCTACTAATAAAATAGTTCAGGTTAAAAACCCATATGCACCAACTGAAATATTAAATAAATTACCAAAAGATACTCCATATGTAACTGCTGTTTCTCAAAAAGATGCAGAAAGATTAGAACAAGGTGGAAAATATTTTAAAAATTATGATAAAGTTGCAGCAGATAAAAGAAAAGGATATGATGATGAAGGGTATTATATTGTAGCACCAGAAATGCAATTGAAAGTAAATGGTAAAAATATTAGTGGAACTCAATTAAGAGCAACATTTGGTGACCCTAAAATTAGTCTAGCAGATAAGAAAAAAATATTTACACAAGTTTACCCTAAATTTGATAAAGATATATTTGCTAGAATTGTAGTAACAACTAAAAATGCAGAAAAAGCTAAAGGTAGTGAATCAAACCCAAAACCAATTGAACCACAAAAATCCAAAATAAATACAGATATTAAGAACAATAAAAAAGTTCAAAAGGTATTAAATCAAAAAATTAAAAATCCAGAAACTGGTAGAATGATTTTGGTTAAAACCGCTTTAGGATATGAAAAAGGGGTTAAAGTTAGACGAAGTGCAATGCAGTTAGTAAAAAATGCAATGAGTAAATAATTCGTTA
>Ga0007876_1000315_pt1 | contig 19497 bp, 20 predicted proteins | sample CryBogCBH24Aug09_FD_70958 | JGI IMG/M metagenome (GOLD analysis project Ga0007876, IMG submission 70958) | Freshwater microbial communities from Crystal Bog, Wisconsin, USA - CBH24Aug09 | ecosystem: Environmental > Aquatic > Freshwater > Lake | place: Crystal Bog, Wisconsin, USA | collected...
AGACTAAGCCTTAACGATCTTGCCCAGACCACGGGGGTTGAGAACGATCTCGGAGACGAGCTCGTCCATGACCCAACCCTTGTGGAACTTCTCTGGGGTGTGGTTCTCTTCGACGTCGAGCGAGTACATGACGGGGAACACACCGAGGAACTCGGGGCTTGGGGTCATGTAAACAGTACCCTGAGGCACTTCGATCGAACGCTGAACTTGGAAACCACCGAATTGAACGATGCGCTCACCAGCAACAACGCGGTCCTTGAAGGCCCAACCGGTCTGGTTGATGTCCCACTTGTAGAGGTCACGGTAGTCGATGGGGTTGAACAACAGTCTCGAAGCTTCCAACTGGTGGACTTCGATGAGTGCAACGAGGTCGTACATCGAGTCAGGGGTAATGTAACCCGAGAGCTCGTTAACGATGTGGTTAGGCGACACTACGTGGTTGGGGTCAACAGCGTAGTTGTTGATAGCAGCTTCGAGGACCGTGATCAAACGGGCGTCTTCCTGCATCATGATTGCCTGCTTGGACATGTCCTGAGCGTACTCAACGATGTTCACGCGGAGGTACCAGAGGTCTTCCTTCTTAATCTGAGGGAAGGTTGCGATACGGAACAAACGGACTGGAACCTTCTTACCTTCGAAGGGTGTCACGCGGACTTCACCTTCGTTACCGGAAAGAATGTAAGCCTGACCGTACTCGTCAAGGACGTCGTACATGACAGGAACACCAGGGGTAAGTGGGTCTTCCAGGAGCACGTTACGGGTCATACCCTGGTAACGGAGCTTAAGCTGGATAGGACCAATCATACCCTGGCCCAAACGGACCATGTAGTTGTCCTTGTCGGCAAGGATACCGGCGAGACGACGTTGCTTCTCTTCACGAGTTGCTGTCTTGCGACCAGTAGCTGATGCGAGACGCTCTTGAGCCTCTACGATACCAGCGACGTAGTCGTCCGACTTCTTGGCCGTACGAGGAGCGAGGTGCTCGGCTACAGCGCCATTGGGAAGGATTGTTGACATTTCTATATTTCCTTTCAATTAACCTTAGGCAGTTGCGCCGAATGGGATGAGACGGACAACAATTTGCGTTGGGCTGATGACATCGATCAACTCAGCAACAGGCACAGAGTTCAAGGTGCTAGCAGCGCCCGAAACAGAAGTGATCTGACCAGTACCTGACGTGGTGTACAGAAGGGTACGGGTACCGTTAGTGTTCACCGTGTAAGACTGAGTAGTGTCGAAAGCAGGAGCGGTGATGGTGAAGAAGGCGTTTGAGCCTCCGAGCCATACAGCCCAAGCGTTGACTCCAACCTGAGTAACGTCATCAATGTTCGGGTTGCGGTCGAGAGCAGACAGACCGAAAGGCTTTACACCAGCGGTCGTGCTTGCATTGGCAGCGTTAGAAACGGTGTCAGGACCGGTACGGAACATGACCATACCCGAGTAGATGTTCGTGGTGTCCGAAGGATCCAGGAACGTGTTGTAGGGTGTAGCCTCGTACTTTTCGTACAGAGGGGTGCACGTACGGTGAACCCCAACGTTGGCTACGCTATTGAGTTGCAGCATTTTTCTTTCTCCTTAGTAGGGGATTTGGTTAAAGTGTCATCAGCCAATCGTCAGACTGAACGTCTTGACGAGTAACTGTTGAGGCCGTTGTCAACCGACCCATTTCTGGCAACGAGTTTGCACCCTTTGCCACTTTCTGGCTCCGGGGTTGACGGGCCCCAGATTCTTCGAACATGTCGATGCTTGCTACAAAACCAGCCAGCTTTGCATCAGACATTTGTTCAAACTTTGCAATGTGCTTAGCACGGTCATCGTGTTGGACCATGCCCATCTTCTCAAGACGCTCTACGACTTGGAGAGCAGCAAAAATCTTCTCACGACTAGCTTGTACAGCAGCAACGGTGCCTGCGTAAGGAGCGAGGGCAGGGTTAGTGCCATCTTCAAAGTCAAGCTGCTGGTGGTGAGGACCGTGGAGCTGGTCATCAAGGATGCCAGTCTCAGTACCATCGTTGTAGAATGGTACGTAACCAGCGTCTTCACCGTTTACTTCCTCGGGAACAAGGACGTTAGTCTGGTGGTCAGGCTGCATAACGCGCTGACGGTCCCAAACACCGGCCTGGTCATCAAGGTCACGGACGTCGACAACCTGGAGGCTCTCCTGGTTGCCGTTGGAAGCCTTCTTCTTCTTCAAGAAAGCAGGCTTGTCATCATCTTCATCATCTTCTTCATCAGAATCTTTAGAAGACTTCTTGCACTTGTCGCAGCCCTTGCCCTTGCAGTTCTTGCAGGACTTCTTAGATGCTGACTTCTTGGTGTCGTCTTCAGTTTCGTCGTCGTCAGACTCTTCTTCTTGACCAGTACCAGTAGCAGCAGTCTTAATGTCTTCGAGAAGGCCTTCAAGAGCCTGAAGGTCAGTAGCAGCCTGACGGAAGTTGCCATTGTTAGCGAGGTCATTCTCGATGTCGAGAACGATAGAAGCAACTGTACCAACGACATCTGTCAAGCCAGAATCAGCACTTGCGAAACGGAAAACAGTCGAAGCTTCGCTGGCAGCGGTTACGAGGTTACCGAAGTCAAAGTCAACCTGACTGTCAATTGCATCACGGATCTCACGGCTAGCCTTGTACACCTGGTACAGGCTCTCGTCGATAACTTTGTTAGAAGCGTACACGGGGCCACCTTCAGCGTAGACAGCACTCGAGCCAGGACCACCAATGATCTCTTGACCAGCGTCAACTGCTGTAAAGTCAGTAACGGGTACTTGACGCATAGCAGGCTGATCAGCAATCCAGTCAGCTACTTCTTCAGCAGGAGCAGGAGCTTGCTCAGGCCAACCGCCTGAACCAAGGCTGTCGATCTGGTTGTATGGTTGTTGTCTAGGTGTCGTAACGGCACCATCGCCTACGCGCTGTTGGTAAGCATTTTCTGCTTGCTTAATCAGCTCATTATCAAAACGGCTCATTGTTGCTCCTCGCTAGTTTCTGCGTCTTGTGGTTGTGCATCTATTAATGCTTTTTGTCTAAGAAGTTGTTCGCCTCTTGCAATGTCATCTGTTACAACGACCATTGAATTATCAAGCTTTGCACCAGGATTCATCTGTTGTTCCTTGGCACTTTTCTTCTTAGTTTTTTTCAATTTATTTTTTGTTAATTCGATCGTCTCTGATGCTTTTGGGAAATTGCGTTGCACGCCGCCAATTTCTTTAAGCCATTCAGGTCGGGGACCTATTACCTTTGGTACCTTAGGACCATTATTAAATCTTGTTCCTTTATTTTTATCAGCAATTTCCCAGCCACAACTTTTGCAATTTCCTGCGATGTTATCCTTGTCACTGGATTCGTTTTGGAAATTGTTTTCTCCGCACTTTGGGCATTCAATTTGCGTCATTTCCATTGATGGGAGAAGGTCGCTAAATGCCAAGCTTCTGTAGGCAGCTTTAGCATTTGGGTTTTGCTCTGCAAGGCTTTCTTGTTGTTGTTTAATAACTTGTTGAATACCCATAGCATCTTGCCATTCTTGGATGGCTTCTTGCACACGTGCATCAATGTAGTTGCAATCAGGGCAAATTCCGTCTCGGTAGCCATTACCCTGACACTGAGGGCAGTCACCCAAAGGTGAAATAGGCACTCTGATAGTCTCTAGTGCATACTTCTTAATACTGCTAGATACATTAAGAATTGGCATTAGTAGCGTCTCTTTTGTAACAACCAAGCTGATTCGTCAGCTGGATCAAAAACAAAACTAAGTTCAAAGAAATTAGGACGGATGCAGCTTTCAAAAACAAGGCTTTCTTCGCGCTTACCAGCTTTGTAGATGGTTACTGTGCGGCCCTTAAGGCGAGGAATGTGGGCACAGTATTCAGCAGGCTTGCTAGCGTACTTACCACAGGCTGAGCATTCTGTGCCTTCTACGTCAGCACCCATGCTGACAGCGTTAAGGCTGCCTTCCATGATGGCGTTAGCGAGCTTAGGAAAGTTTTCTGCATCAACTTCCATAAGGCAGTAGACACTACCATCAATAGCACCAGAGGCAAGCTTGCTCTCACGGTATACAGCGTCAAGGATCACACCACGAGCACGCTCAGGATCTGAGTTGTTGTGCTCTACGTAGATTGGACGGCCAACAAAAGTCTTGTAACTCTTCTTGATCTGGTCTACGGGCCAGGCATCGTAGTTGGCGTTTACTCTGGAGGAAATTGCTCTAGAAACAGCGTAAACGTAACCAGGTTCTGGTTTGAAATTGAAGTCGTCAAAGGTGACATTGTGTAGGTCAATAGGCTGCCCAAGGCTAGCCAAAGACTCTCTACCTTGCAAGGTAATTGACGGTGCACCAAATTTTATCATCTTCAGAACCTATCCTGTTTTAACATAGCGTTTACATCGTTCTTATGATAAAACTATGTTAAATTTTTAGTGGTGTAAATTGATTTCATCTTCCAAGGCATCAGCCAAATGCTGAACTTCCTTGCTTTGTTCTTGCTCAAGTTCAAGCAACTTATTAATCTTTGTAAGCAACTCTTGAATAGTCGCAAGGCTTTCACGCAACACTTTGGCATCTGCTCGAGTCTGTTCAAACATACTGATACCAACGACTGATTCGATGAAGAGAGCCATGTAAGAAGCCCATACGTTCCACCAGCCAATTACACCGATATCGAACGTTCCCCAGATAGCGCAGAACAACGTAATAAAAGTAATAACGCCAATGAAGTACCAGTTTCGAATAGAGAACTGGATCTTCCAGGAAACATGTTTGCCAAGGCCGATGTTATCGCCCGTAATAGGGTGTCTAAATGTCCTGGCCATTATTCATCGTCTTCGTGTGCTGCTCTAAGCCCTTCGTGATAGCCAAGGTGTCGATCGATAGATTGGCTAAGCTTATCTACATGGGCTTCAATACCCATAAGGTGGTCAACCTTTGTTTCTAAACGGTTCCACTGGTCTTTGGGGCTTGATCCACCATTAGTTTTAAATTGACTAAAAAGCAATTCAAACTTGTGATCTTGATCTTCTTTGCTAAATGCAAGCTGTCTTTCAAGCTCTTCTAGCTTCTTATCACTGTGGCGAGTGATTAACTTATAAATAATGCGTGCTACGGTACCAAAACCAGCAGCAGCAAAAAAGAAATTAGAAATGTATCCAAACCAGGCGTTCGATGAATTGAAGAATGTAGCGAGCATTATTCATCAATTTTCTCGTAAATACTGTTGGTAAGATCCAACTTGTGAGCATTACGAGCTTTACGACCTTCACCCTCTTTGATGATATCTAACTTAATCAGTGGGCTAACTACTTCAAGAAAGCTTTGCTTGTTAAAAGCAGCTTTTGGCAGCATGCGGGGAATCTCATTATTAAAGAGAGTGCTCATAGTTTCTCCAAGCATTAAACGCATCTTCTATAAGTTAGTGCGTGTTTAACACTAGATTAAATCTCAGGTGTTTCATTTCTTGGATCAATTTGCACAATTGCAGGCATATCCATAGCACTATCGCCACCATTGCCATGCTCATCCATGGTTTTTGTGGTGTTTGGAATCATTGGGTCATCACTCGCTTCGATGATCGATGCAAGATGTTTTTTAAATTCATCTTCATTGAACTTCTCGTATGAATCATCAACAATGATCTTCATACCAGATGCAAGCTTCATACGCTTACGCTTCTTCTGTTCAAATGGCACAGCGAACTTCATACGATCACCGTATTCAACGCGACCTTCGAACTCGTCAAAGTCATCGCCATCCCAACCAGACACCGAAGCAGTCTTCTTCTTAGGACCGTTCTTTGGTCCCTTCTTGCTAGGCTTAGGTTGACCCTTACGCTGTTCGTAACTTTCTTCTGGTCGTTGACGTTGTTGAGCCTGCTGGTTGATGCTTGGGTATACCTGAGCACCAGCAGCTGCATCACTATTACCAGCAGTATTACCAGTCATGTTGGGTGCGCTTGGAGGAGTAACAAGCCCAGCCATTGCACCAGGAGCAAGTTGTGCACCAAGCGATGGGTCTTCCATCATCGCTAGGTAGGCCTGGTATTCCTGTACATACTCTGGTGGGATTGGGAGCTGCAAAGTCATCAAACGATTAAACAGTTCCTTCTTAAACTGCTGCTCCGCAACCACTGTCTTAATCTTCTCATCCTTACGTGCTTCAACCTCATCATCAAAGTCAATTGGGATGTTCACTGCAAGCGTGCTGAGAGAGATTGGGAAACCAGAAGCACTAAGCTGCTGCAGGAAACCACGTTCAACTGTTTCATCACGCAGGTTCATACTGCGGAATCTTACTTCTGGAATGGCCAACTTGGGTCGTTCTTCAACATATTCAGCACCAGTTTCTTCATCAACCATGAGAACAGTTTCCATAACAGGAACCATCTGACCGCCCACGTTACGCATTTCATAGTGACCCTGTCTTTCTGCTACGGGTTCCATTCTCTCGCGGAAGAATTTTTCAATCTTGTGCTGGTAAGTGCTAAGCATCTGTGTAATGAGCTCACGGTTAAGAGCACCAGCTGCGTATGTACCACCCTGGCCACCCTGGATAAGGTCAGCACCAATACCGAATACACCCATGACGTTAGTCTGCACACGCATGAAGTCCTGGTCAAGACGTGGCATAGATTCACGACCAAATGCATTCTGGATCTGCAAACCGTGGTGGTATGTCATCAGACGGAAGTCTGAGTTGATAGCCATAGACAAGTCGTCACGCAAAGACTGCAATTCCATAGCATCTGGGATCCATGGACCGTCTTGGTCTACGTCAGGCAGACCCAGAGTAGCGAGGATAAGAGGAGAATAAAGTCTATCAGCAATAGCGTCCTGCGCGGCATTGAGAGATTCCTCAAGCATAAGCATACGAAAAGCACGTAGAAGTATAGGGGTCCCATGCTCACTCCATGGATTAGTCTTGAACTTAATCTGCTTCATGATGACATCGGAGACTGGTATCTCCTTGTCTTGACGTGCCCAAGCAACAACGTCTGGGTACATCTGCATAAGCATAGCGTATTCTTGTGGAGGATCGCGTCGTTCAATAAGACGCTTGATCTCTTCAGGCACCTTAACGTGGAACTGGTACGTTCTTAGAGCACGGTTCTTAGCGACGATAACGTCATTGGGATTAATGATCTCATCTTCTTCCCAAGCACCAATACCATCGTGCCAAGAACCCATGGCAAACACTTCACCAACAGTCCAGTGCTCACGGCCCAGGTCGTAGAGGAATTCTTGGTAGTTAAGACCATTGAAGAAAAGGTCATTGTAGAAATCAGCGATGCGCTTGTCTGGGTGAACAAGTTCAATGTCCAGCAGAGGGAAGCGAGTATAGATGTCGATAAGACCAGGCACCAAGTGGTGAGTAGTGTAAAGAAGACGAGCCCAGTCACGAATCTTTCTGGTCTGCTCGTCTGGGTCTTCCATATTGAACCACCACGTGCGTTCACGCCAGTATTCAAATGGGTCGTGTAGCTTAGGCAAAGCCCACTGAGCGTCTGATCCAGTAGCGGCACCAAGTCTTCTATTCTGAGTACGAGTCATCCCGTTCTCAGCGAGGAAATCCTTACCAAGACCATTCAGTCTTTGTCTTCCTTCAGGAGGACCACCCATAGCCATAGCCATTGGGCCAATTTCACTTGCCATCGAGCCAGGGCTCGCAGCTCTCTTAAGCATGTCACGAGCAGCAACACGTCCAGCAATTGGATTTCGTGGTAGAGTAATTCCGGCTGACTTCATGCGGTTAAATTCCGCAGAAGCACTCCAGTCATTGGTAGCCATTGATTAATCTTTCTATTAGTAACGCTCGCAAGTGCAAGTTTCAATGTTACCAATCTTTGGGCAACCACAGGGGTAGTTAACGCTACGAGTAGCACGAATAACACCACCGGAAGCGTTCTGCGTAATTGGATTGCCATTGAAGTCAAAGTTAGCACCTACTCTACGAGTAGAACTCAATCTTATATTTTGTTGTCTTTCCATGTCAATCCTTTATGGTGCGATGTAGTCTGAATCGTTAGCGGTTGCTGAGTACGGAGCGTTCGAGATCGATTCGTTGGTGTAAGTAGCATTACCTGGGTATGTTGTGCCAGATGCTCCAGAGATTGTCGATGGCGTTACAGAAACGCTTCTTGGGTCTGTCAGGCTGTGCTGACCAATGCTTCCGTTGCCAGCAAGGTGAGAAGGGAATGTTGGGGACATTGCGCTAAGGTCAATGAACAGACCTGGGATAGACCAGTTGATGATGCCGCTTGCAGTAGAACCACTTGCAACAATGCGGTAAGCGTTGTAGATCGTGACAGTGTCGAATGATACCTGCAAAGCTGTTGGCGCGCCAGAATTGCTGGTAATTGTGCCGGACGCTACTGTAACCCAGTTAGTACCGTTATAGCTCGTCTGGTTAAGCAAACGGTTAAACGTACCTTGCAAGTAAACGTTAGCTGTACCGCTCCAAGTTACATTGTTGTCTGCCGAGCAGAGAGCACTAATACTGGCCAAGTCAGTAATGTTTGTGTAGGGAGCAGGGCTGCACACGTAACCAACAGCAGTAGATCCACCACCGTTAACGTTCATTTGCAGTCCTGGGGCAACACCACCGGGGATGCCACCATTCCAAGTTGTACCGGCCAAAGAACCAGTGCCAGTACCTACCAATGGAGTGTATGGTATTGCAGGAGGGTTCAGCCCACCTGGTGCACCGTCATTGCCATATATAGTAACGAATTGACCGAGAATGTATGGCTTCTTTACTTGTCTTGGCCCTTTGCCTTCTGCAATTTCTGGCATCTTGTCTCCTTAAAGACTCATGTAATCTATACCGAGATCCGGTGTGTTTGATTCCTGTAAGAATCTAAGAGCATTAGCACTGATGTCACCATCAGCCACACCACCCATCGCTGGTAGATCAGTTTGTGGAACTGACTGGACTGTTTGTGGTCTAGGCGCTGGGGCAGCTTGTACAGGAGTTGGCGTAGGCTTCGCAGCTAATGCTTTATCAACTTTTGTTTCTAAGCTTTTAAACGATGCATTGATTTGATTCAGTGCACCACTAATCACTTTTTCAACCTGTGGTAAAATTTTATCTTCAGTCTTTGGTTCCTGTTGCTTTACATAATACTTCTGTAAAACTTCATTGCATAAGTCCCAAGTTAACTTATTAATTTTAGAACCAACTAGGCGAACAATTCTTTTTGACTTGTTATCCCATTGAAAATAGTAATAGTTACCGTCGTAATCGACCAGCTTACCCCATTGCATTTCATTCTCATACCGATCGATAATCAGCGATTCGATATTCGTTTGCTGCTGGTATTCTGGTTCTTCTTCGATCCACGATTCTTCCCATGGATCTTCTTCGGGCCAATCTTGTTCCCAAAGAGGTTCAAACACTGGCTCTTTAACCTCAAGGACCTCTTCTACAGGAGTAGAAGTGATCTTAGTTCTTCTAGTTCTGAACATGAGTTATTGAGCGATTACCAACTCATAGTCGCCCTTGCGCTCAACAGAGGCAGTGCGGTCGTCCCAGATAACAGCAAATTCCTTATCACCAACAGCGATCACTGTACCGGCGATCTTTGTGCTAGGCGTCTCAGCCACAACTCGAGCGTTTACGATCGAACCAGTGTTGATGTTGGCAACAAGACCGAGTGTGAAGTTAGAACGAGCTTGGTCGTTGCGGAATCCTTTTGCCTGACTGGCGAACTTGCTTGCAGCTCTAGAAAGTTGTGGGGTAGCACCTGCTGGAACATCTGTAAGGTCACGTGAGTTAACCAAAGCTTCGTTCATAGCCATAGGCACTGCATCTGTGGCAGTGTTCTGGTCATCGTTGTGCATCATGCCCTGATTAACGTAGCGTTGGATCTGGTTGCCAAGACCTTCACGCTGCTCCATGTAAGCCTGCATGTTTTCTTCAGAGTGGTTGCTGTCCTCGTCCACAAAGTTACCCAAATCTTGTGGGTAATGACCTTGTGCATCTGGGGCTACAAAATTGTCATTTGGATTAGGTGCGAATGCTGTTTTATCAAAAAGGTCAGCGACCTTTACGTTCAAACGTGGTTCCATTAGTTTCTCCTGTACTTGGATACATACACTACGGTACGTATTATGGTTAATTACATTGTCTATTTGCTAGGTGGCGTAGGTGCACCTGTGTCATCATCATCGTATTCTTCAGGCTTATCCTTGCGGGTCATTCTTTTTACTTTTGGGGTAGCATCGGTTTCTGTGATACCATTTGCTTCTTCATGCGAAATAAAACGCATTTTTGAAGCAAAAGCCCATGTATTATTCTCTGCTGATCCTTCAACATCATTGTGATAAAGACTAACTAAAGATTCTGGCAGCAAGTCCTGCAGAGAAAAGTCATAATCATCTTGCTTTTTGCCGCCTGAGTTCATAAGGCAATAGCCATGCGAAAAAAGCGGTCTTTTCTTGTCGATTGCAAGACCATCTTGTAGAACAGGACCGAGGCCGTCTACATTCGATGGCATATCGCAAAAACGGCAAGGGACGCCTGCAGGAGCATCTTTTGGCTCAATATACGCTCTTTTATTGAATTTCATTCTCGGACTCTCCATTGTTTTCACCAATTGCTTTCAGGCCTTCGCTGATTTCACCATTTGATTGGTCAACAGCTTCATGGAACTTTTTAACTTCTTCTGGGCTCATTGTTCTACCAATAGTCTTTTCTGCAGTGTCAAGCAATCTTGCCCTACCACGTTCAGTCTGGTGGCGCATTGTTCCAGGCACTTCTGGGGCAGGCATTGGCAACGTAAAGGTTGGCTTAGGGAGAGAAAGAACAGCTTCAGATTCACTCTCAATTGGGACAGGTGTTTTCTCAAGACCGTGAATGGATTTTGCTTCCTCGGGCTCATTAATAACTTCTCCACCTCTTACAACGTCAACCAAGCTAAGTGGGTGATCATCTGGGATACCAGCTCTTCTATTCAGCTCTCTTCCAAGTGCTTCACGATCTTGTCGAGCTTGTGGATCAATAGTTCTTCTCGTTACATCGCGGTAGCTGTTAACACCAACACCGAGGTCAATAACGTGTCTTACATTGATCTTTTCACCCTTGTGATTTTCCACTGTGTGACCGGCCACTGAAAGCATTGGTAGAACAGATTCATCTACCTTTACAGTCTTTTCTAATGGATAATCTCTTGCAGTCTTACCAACCATTACTCGACCATTAGGACCATTCAAAGGAGAAAGTTCTGATGGCAACAAAGGTCTAACATATGTATTGAATGCATTTCTTAAGTGCTCAACGACAGATTGCTTCTTTGTCCTAGGAGTCTTAACGTCGTTTCTATATGCAGTGTCTTCGAAGTCGACACCTGGAACTCTTGAAGTGTCAAATGCTTCATTTGGTCCATAAACGACTTTCTTTTCGTCCTTATAACCAAATGTATCTCTATTACGCTTTTCTTCTCTCATTGCTTCTAGCGGACGACCTGCCTGCATAATATCTGCTTTGCGATTGTCAGAGGAGACTCGTCCAATAATACCTACAGAAACAGGGTCTTGGTAAGCGTTATCTTGAGGCGGTACAGAAACAATGTCTGGCACGGTGTCACTCTGTGATATGCCGCGCATAACTTCTTGGCGCATTCTGCTCTTAATGTGGTGACCAGGGTTACCATAATCAGGGTCATAGCTATACGTATCATATGGTTCTTGTCGTTCGCCTGCTCGCATACCAGCATCTTTGTTGGCAATCGAGTAGTTACCCATCCAAACGATGTCACCTACGCGAGGGGGTCCTTCTACGTGACTCATCTGGAATTGTGGTGCTGGTTCTTCACAATCACCACTGATGGCAAGCTTTCCAACAGCGTCTACAACTTTACGGCTCGCTCCTGCTACTGCATGAGTGTGTTTCTTCGCAAGAGGCTCGGGGATGTATCCGCCTCTTGATTCTTCTTGCTTTGCTGCTTCATTTTCGTTGTGGCTAGCTCTAAGCTCATCGACAACTCCAAGGTTGCCTTTGCCTCTGCAACGTTTGCATGTTTTACCATCAATTTGACCATCTATGCATTTTGTACAATCTACAAGAGTTCTATTGATAGGGCACTCAGTATCACATACTAAGTGTGAGCAATTCTTTCTGTGAAATTCTGCAGCAGCATTCTTTGCTTCTGCATACTTTTTTAAGTTAAAAATGTGATTTTTTACAGAGGTTCTAACAATACCCTGATCGTTGCATTGACTGCAACCAGTTCCTTGGCAAGAAGGACATGGGCTTGTGATACGATAGCCCTTGTTTAAGCAACCAGGGCAATACTTTTGCTCTCTCCACTTCCACGCTGGCACAATGGCGTTACCACCATTCTTTTGTCCGCCACATGTTGGGCATGGGTAAGCAGCTCTAAGGACTCTATTCGTTAAAGAAACAAACGCTCTAAAAGTATGGCGAGCATTGCGATCATACTCTTGCATTTTTCTTCTAGCCCTAGTATTTGTTCTTCTAGGACCATTGGTTCTTGTTTCAAAAGCCTTCATACCAGCTTCTGATAGCTCAGGGCTAACCGTAACGATCTCGTCACGATCCTCTTCAGGCATGTTTCTGTCTGGTCTTCTATTGCGGATGCGTGGTCTATTAAGGGGTGTTGTTCTTACAGTCTCAAGTTGAGTAAACAATGGTCGGTTGATTTTACCACCGAGATCAGATTCTCCAAGAAATTCTTTTGGTGGAACAAAAATAGATGCTGACTCTAGACCCTGCACCGCATTCTCAGGTACGCTATCCGAAATCTCAGCAGCATACTTTGAGTTAAACTTTTTATTACGCATTTACAGCCCCTTGTCCACTTGTCAATATAGTTGCCACTAGTCATTGCCAATCATTGCGCCGCGCTCAATAAAATAATGCCTTGTTTCCTGAGACACAGGGTCGTGTACTGAAAATAAACGATCCATTTTTGATACATACAATAGCTTATCAATCGCATCAGCAACGTCATTACGGGCGCCTTCACCATGGAAACGATTAACAACGTTTAGCATTCTTTCCTTGTTCTTTTGGAACTTGTTCCAGCTTCGGTCAGTTGTTGGTGAGTCAGAACCAGCAAGCAATCCAGCGTGGGTGTAAAGTTGGTCTGCAAGACGGTTATAACGACCTGTGTGACTATCTGGCAATGCAGAGATCGTGCTTTCCACATTAGCAATAGCTGGTTGAATTTTTTGTGGGTACAATTCTGGCGATACTCTTCTTGTAGCTCTTGTGAAGTAACGCTTAGCTTTATTAAGTGTACTTGTCATAATATTATCTGGGTATACTTTGAAGCGATTAGATAGCAAGTTGTTAGCTTCTTCAAGGTCAGCACTTGCAGCACAGAAAGGTGCGTTAACACTGCTAGCGTGTTCTCTTGACTTGCGCAACAAGTGCTCATGATCAGCCTTTGGAATTCTCTTGCCAGGTGACCAGAGCCCCAGGAACGAAGCATCATCAAAGGTGTCTGATCCGGGTGAGTATTGCTGTGTCGAACCAATACGATATGTTTGGTGAACAGTGTCACCAGTACCTGGCACAATATTATTAGGCATGTGGCCAATTTCGTGTGGAGCATTCGCCATATCATTGCCATATGCTTCAAGCATGTGATTACCGTAGTGGTGCTCAGGAAGGTTGATGCCTCTGCGGTCAACAACTCTAACGTTTCCTGGTAATACGTTCTCATCTGTTGGGCTTGCTATTCTGCAATTGCATGGCAAACCATTCTCAGTCTGGTATTCATCGTCACCATTGCATCTAGTGCATCTAGGATTAGCGTGGCCTTTCCAAAGAATACCTTGGATATTTCTGCCTGGATCTGGAGCGAATGGCATAGCAAAACGACCATTGCCTTCAAACAGGTTAGTATCTTCAATGTTAATAGTCTTAGGCTTACGGCTAACCAAGCTAGAAGTTATTTTCTCTATTAGACCAGTACCATTGCATCTAGCGTGCTTATTGTTTGCAGTAAGTTGGATTGCCGATCCGGGATTGTTGTGATTCGTGCATTTAAACGAAGTCAGATCCTTACCGGTACCATTGCACTTAGAGCAGATAGCACCAGTGGTACTAGTCTTATCGTTGTATACACGACCTCCAACACAACCACCCTTACAGGACGGTGCGTCTTGCTCGTTTACAAACTGCAACAAACCATCACCAACGGCACGAGTATATGGTCTAAGCGTTAACTTACCGCTTGCATCTCTAGAAGTCTTATATGTAATTTTACCTGGTGTAGCGCAATCTGGGCAGTTAGCAGCACCACTGAGTTTGCCTGGCACAATCTCACCATCAGTACAGGTGCATGGTTGTGTAGTTTTTTCTACAAGCTTTTTAGTTCTATTAGCTACAGCAGCAACACCTTGTCGAGCCTTATCAAAGCCAATCAGTCTACGAAAACTTGTTGGTTCCAAACCCAATCTAACCATAGGCAACCAGTTGCCTTTAACACCAGACTCATCGTCAAATGCTTTCACTCCTGATTGCATCTTCATTGAACCATCTGGTTGCTCGACTGGGCGTGTAATTTTAAGTAATGGCGATTGCGAAAGGATAGCATCGCTTGTGGCGTCAGCTGATCCTTGTGGAATGAAGTTGTGGATTTCTAAGTGTTCTTTTGTTTTTTTAAAATGTTTTATTGCTTCTTCCACAGTAACGTGTTTGCTTGCTTCTTCACCACACTTACAAAGACCAGTTCCTGATTTAAATGGTGCAGCAGTGCTAAAGCTAAGCATGTGTGCGATACTACCCAAACCGTGAGTAGCTGCAAGGTTAACAGGGTCACCAGGTTCTAACTGTCTTGGTTGTGAACCACTGGAAATAGCACTCCTACCCTTATTAGCGCGAAGTTTAGCCTGTTCGATAGACTGCATAAACTTTAGGTATTCTTCACTCGGCTTAGAATCTACATCTGGGATGTATGCTTCAAGCATAGGGGCACCAGTGCCACCACGGGCATAGTGAGCTTTTCTTACCAAATCAATATGTTCATCACTCAGATGTTGTTCATAGTGACTTGGTGGAAGAAGGATTTTCTTATAACCTGAGCCAGGAGATCTTAAAAGCAGCTTAAGAGTCCTAGCGTATGGCAAATCATTCTTTAAACCCTTGTACTCATCAATGCTTTTGTGTGCAAATTGAAAAGATGGTGACTCATAATTACTTTTATCACCAGTTAGAATGGCAAATGGAGCATCAATGTCTTCACGGCTACGTCGTGACTTTTCAAGCTCTTCTTTACGTTGTTTTTTTCTTTGGTTCTTTTCTTGTTCGTGCTCAAGTGCGCTAATGCTAGTTGCTACTTCTCTAGGCCCGCGACGAGCAGCGGTCACTGCGTTCTTGCTTTTATTGAATACAAATTTATATTCCATTATTTTCCTCGAGGCCATTTCCTGTAGGCTTGCCTTCAGGATTACCAATAATTTCCCAAGGTCTTCTTACAGTCTTCTTAGGAATGATTGATTCAGTTGGAGCACTAGGTAGTCCTTCTGCTGGTGCTTCAGTTGGAGTAACTACTGTTGGCATTGTAGATTCGGTAGGTTGCGTAATAAGTTGCTTAGGAACAGGGCGTGATACTGGTGTTGTGGCATCGATATCAGGCAGAGCTGGCTTTAGATGAGTCGTCTGTCTGCTAACTTCATTACCATCTACACCCATTGCCTTATCTATGCGCATCTGCTGGAGTCTATTAATGAATCTATCCATAGTATTACGAGCTTTATTTTTAGCTCTTTGACTACGTTCGAACATACGTCTTTCAATATCTGGTGATTCGTTTTTGTTCAAAGGACGTGCGTAACTTGCCATTCTTTCGTTTTCAATGCCATTCTGCAAAGGTCTTTTTGCATGGTTTACACAAGTATCAATAACGTCTTGACCAGTTGTAGTAACTTTTTCAGTAGCAGTAGGTTTGCTTACTTTCTGAAGTTCTTGAAACTGTCTGTCACCAAGGTTTTCGATCTCAAGCTCTTGGTACTCTGGCGAGTTTCTATCCCAAACGTCACAGGGACCAATATCTGGGAATAGTTTATTAAATAGCTTAGGCCCTAGCTTTTTTTCGTACATGTGATAAACACAAAGCGTTGGACCATTTACGTCTACTTGTGCTTCTAGCTTATCTGTCATTGTCCATCACCCTTGCAAGCATACTGCTGCTTAATGAATTCGTTCTGCTTTTCTTTTCTTTTTTCAGGATCGCTAGTACTCTCAAAAATATTGCGCATACCTTCATCATAACCATTTGTTGATCTATTGGCCATAATCTCTTCAATCTTCTTATCTGAAGCTAGGCCATTTCTCTTATCACAACCACAATTGTTGTGCGTAGCAACTTCACCTGGTTTTGGCAACGTATTCGTCTCAATACCATTTGTAGTTGAACCACTTGGTGCAAGTTCCTTTATAAAACTAGATAAAGCTGAGTGCATTTCAACTGAGTTTGGTCTTGGTGCCTCTGGCGCTTCAGGCAATTCACCCAAAGTCGGAACAGAACCAGTGCCAATCTCATAATCGTCTTCATTATCTTCATCAAATGAGATTGGCTTAGAAGGCAATTCGCTTTTATTCTTTTTCTCAAACTCTTTCTTAACCTTTTTAATCTGTGTAGGTGTTACACTACCAGCCTGCAATGCATCATTTAGATCTTGGTCAATTTCACCTTCATTATTACAGATAGGGCAGACTTTGGTCTTTCCGTCCTTTGCTGTCCATTCATATTTTTTACGACCCTTACAATTGCCAGTCTCGATGTGACCAATACAGTGTGCTGAGGGGTCGCTGCTGCTTGAGCCGCAATTTCCATTACAACTACCGCAGTGAGTTTCCTCAAATATTCTATTTTCTGGCTTATTAAACTGTGACATTCCACCACAACCAAGAGGTGGCTTAGGGCAAGTAATTTTAGAAGATTCGGTTTCTCCAGTTGCTTCAGATTCAGTCAATTCATCTTCATCTTCGAGATCGTGCTCTCCATCATGCCCGGTGTCATCATTTTCGATCTCAATATCACCCAAACATTTTTTGCAACCAAGACCGTGGCAGTGTTGACAGTTCTGTGACTTAATTAACTTAACCAAAGCGGTTTCATCATTATGCCCTTCAGTGCTTTCTGACCATGAGCTTTCATCATTAGCAGTTTCTGCTGGTGGATCAATATGCAAACTTTCTAAAACTTCTGGGTTGTCAAGGTCAATTTGATCTGATGGCAATCCAGTAGAATCATAATATGATGAGATCCTAGACGAATTAAAAGCTCTTCGTGTTCTTCTCTTAATTTGCTTAGGCGTAGTATCAATGCCAATTTCAAAACCATAAGGTTCTTCAGGCAATTTGATGGGGAAACGTTCTTTGTCCTGCTTGCTATTTTCGAGCATGTGGTCTAAAGCTTCTTGTGGATTAGAAAATACAAGCTCAAATGGCTCTTCGTTGGGATCAACTGTGCCTGTTTGAGTCAATGAAGAACGTCTGTGTTGGCCGAATCCAACGCCCTCGTCACCTTTGCATGATTTAACCTCTGCCAGCTGCTCTGTATTAAGGCTATTAATCACACCCGTTGGCGTAGCATCTGGATCAGTTGTGAACTTGTTCTTTAAGCAATAAAGGCAAATGCCTCTGAGCTTTCCACGACCTCTAAAGTCAATCCAGTTGCTTTCATTATTATGAGGAGCAATACTATTTACATTACTTCGCTCTTCGGTTGACATGACAGGGCGTTCGATGCTTGGAGCATCAAACCACGGAAGGGCACCACGAATATCGCCACCACTTTCTACAATAGAATTAGGTGAAGTTTCTTTTGATGAATTAAAGATTTTAGCCATGTTAACCTAACTAATCTTATATAGGTTAATTATTGCTTGTCTGCTTGAGCATCACTGTCGTATGCCTTGCCGACAGGGGCTTGGTCTCTTGTCATTCTCTGGGTTTGAATGTTGTTAGCCATCGTGCAGTCACGGCAAGGAGCTGTGCCTGCTTGTTGGTGAGCCATGAAACCAGATACAGTACCGCAACCTGATCCCTGGAAACCACCTTGCGCTGTTTGACCACCACGGTCAGCTGTCATGTTCCCTGAAGTATCCTTGGTCAAACCGTAGTTAGAACCCTTACCTCTAAGGTTGTTAATCATGTCACCAAGACCAGCTTGCTTACAAAACTCGCAAGAAGCGTGGCGAAGCTGCCATTCGTCAAACACAGCACGAACAAGCTTAGCTTTAGAATCGCTCACAGAAGCAAGACGACGGTGGGCAGTACGCTCAATGTCTTCTTCGATTACCTGCATGCGGAAAGCAAGCTCACGTTCGCTGTGAGCAAGGAACAAGAAATCACCAGTCTTTGTAAGCAGTTCGTGCTTAGCAGTGACAAGCTTCTTACCGGCAAGCTTGGCATCAAAGACTAGATTTACTGAGTCATCGTAATCGAACATCGAGGTCATCGTGTTACTCCTTATATTGTTCCTATGGGAACGCTGGACAATAGGCAATGTGCCTATTATCTGTTATAAGTTTGAGCACATTTTAAATGGTATTATTTGGCTGAGGGAGAAGGACTCGAACCTTCAACAAAAGCTCTGGGGCCTCGGGTCGAACGAGGGCTAGAAGTTCCAAAGACTCCGGTGCTACCTTTACACTACCCCAGAATGGCGGAAGCAGTAGGATTCGAACCTACGAGCGGCGGACCGCTGCCGGTTTAGCAAACCGGTGCCTTTAGCCTCTCAGCCATGCTTCCTCTGCTCCCCAGCCTGGACTCGAACCAGGAACCGAGAAGCTCCGCCCCTTGGATTCGAACCAAGATCTTGCAAATTAACAGTTTGGTGCATTGCCATTATGCTAGGGCGGATTAATTATTTTGTTGCATTTATTCTACCATTACAACTCTTACAGCGCAACGCTCTTATAGATATTTCTTTGCCACAGTCTAAACAACCTTTAAACTGTTTGTTAAAATCATTTATGTCTAAATATTCTGGTATATTGCTTTCGTCAAAATAGTATTCTTCATTAATAGCATGAACAACACTGTGACAATTAGCACATAAAAGAATGCATTTTTTGCATTCTTCTTTAATCTTCTCCCAGCTTCTTGTCTGGCCACCCATTCCAATGCCAAAAGACTTTTTTGATTCATCAACATGGTGTGGCACTAAACCTGCTTGGTGCTCAGACCAACCGCATCTGTGACACTTACCGCCCATGTATTCAACTACAAGAAACTTTAGTTTTCTTCTTCTTTTAGCGACTGCAATAACATTTTTATTAACCATAATAACTAATACAGATACTTTGCTTAGTTACATCATTTGGTTAATAATTTGCTCTGCCAATTGAGCTACCAGGGATTGTTTAGTTAGACACGCTATCTAAATATTGTGCTTCTTTCCTATCGAACTCATCTAAAACATTGTTGATATTCAAGTATTCTCGAGATGTATTAGAAATATTTACCAATAGATTAGCAGACAATACGTTCAGTATATCGTCGTCTACCTTAGATAATTCATTAGTAAGATTA